>SL_3KL_010_SEDDRAFT_10004554_pt1 | contig 12512 bp, 14 predicted proteins | sample SodLakKL_010_SED_2_FD_10381 | JGI IMG/M metagenome (IMG submission 10381)
GCACGCCCACTGATAGCCGAAGAGACTGTCGCCATCGCAAAAAAGGAAGGCGCAACCGCCATCGCTCACGGATGTACAGGAAAGGGGAATGATCAGCTCAGGTTCGACTTCATCTTCAGGATGCATGGATATGAGATCATCGCACCGATGCGTGAGATGAATCTCACCCGGGAGTGGGAGATTGAGTATGCACAGAAACACAACATACCTGTTCCTGTCGTGAAGGATAAACCATGGAGTATCGACGAAAATATCTGGAGCCGGAGTATTGAGGGTGGAAAGCTTGAGGATCCTGCCTATCATCCACCTGATGAGATCTTCCACTGGACGATAGCACCTCAGGACGCACCTGATACCCCCGAAGATATCACAATCGAATTTAAAGAAGGAGTTCCTGTCGCCTTAAACGGTGAAGAGATGGATGGTGTCTCGCTCATCATTCGTCTGAATGAGATAGCAGGCAGGCATGGCATCGGAAGAAACGATATGGTTGAGGATCGGATCCTTGGGCTGAAGGCAAGGGAGAATTATGAACACCCTGCCGCGACGGTGATCCTCACTGCCCATAAAGATCTCGAACGGCTTGTCCTCACCCGGCAGGAACTTGCATTCAAGCATGGTGTCGATGATAAGTGGTCTGAGCTTGCCTATATGGGTCTTGTCCATGAGCCACTGTACCATGCGTTAAACGCCTTTATCGATACAACACAGATGCGTGTCAATGGATCAGTTGATCTCCGGCTCTATAAAGGCGGGGTTCATATACGAGGACGGTCATCACCTGATGCCATCTACTCTGATGATCTGGTGTCCTTTGACAGTACAACGCTTGATCAGTCTCATGCGGTTGGCTATTCGGTATTCTTCGGCCTCCAGGCCCGGATGATGAAGAAATAAAAAAAGGGTTAACCGAGGAGTTCCCCTGCCTTCGGGCCCGGGGCACACTCATATATCTCTTTTACCTTCAGGATAAGGAGCGATTTTCCTGAGAGGTTTGGCTTCTTCTCATGGAGAATTGCCCGCATTTTCCCGACATTCTCACCACTCTGTTCAACAGTGACATCACACTTGATCTGGACACAGCCTCCAACACTCTGGCTCCAGACATAAAGTGCCGCATGTGGGTTCTCAAGGACATTCTCAAGAGTCTTCTTCATAAAATTATCTGCAATCCAGATGGTCTCTTCATCAATGACCCATATGCTTCCCATGGGGACAACATTTGGAATTCCATCTCTGGATGCTGTTGCGAGAGGAAGAATCTTCACCTCTGCAATTGCGTCCTTCAGCTTCTGATCAATCTGTACCATTTTTATTCAGTCCTCTTTCTGGAACTGTTCATCCATACTGGGAAATAAGTGTTGTGCTTGATCCCGGGGAATTCAGGTATTCAAGAAGAGATCGATATCCGAGAAGATCCTCTGATCAAAAAGGCCCCGCTCCGTCAGCCGCAGTTCAGGAATAACCGTCAGTGCAAGGAATGAGAGGTACATAAAGGGATTCTCAATGGCACCAGATGATTCAGCCTCTCTCTCCAGTTCCCTGAGCTTTGTAATCACCTCGGGATAGGGGGCATCCGACATGATACCACCATAGGGAAGAGGGAGGACGGTCTTCTTTACCCCTGCCACAACGGCCATTGCACCGTTATGGGTGGCAACAACCCTGATTGCAGATATGATATCCGCATCATCCGCACCGACCGCTACAATATTATGGGAGTCATGTGAGACACTGATAGCGAGGGCACCGGATCTAAGCCCGAATCCACGGACAAGCCCAAGCCCGAAACCCTGCCGGAGATATCGATCACAGACGACAGCCTTGAGAATATCATTATGGGCATCCGGAAGATTTTCACCGATGATATCATGGATCTCCTCACTGGTTGTAATCTGTCCGGGGATGATGGCGATGACACGTGCAGGTCCTGTTCCGTGGATAGTCAGATCCGGCTTCTCAGGCAGGGTGCAGGAGAACTCAGTCCTGAATGGAACCGGTGGTGTATAGGCACTACCCCTGATCTCTTTCCCTCGTTTGAATACTCTTCCCACCTGAAAGACCGGAGTCGGATCCAAAACAACAAAATCCGCGATCCGGCCTGGTGCAAGAGCGCCCCGATCATGCAGGCCAAACCGTTCTGCCGCGGTCAGGGTCGCCATTCTGAGTGCAACTTCTTCTTCCATTCCGCTATGAACGGCTATCCGGATACAGTCATCAATTGAACCGGCATCCATCAGCATATCGGCATGACGGTCATCGGTTGCAAATGCGCATCTGGGTGCTGTCCTGCAGTTTGCTATGGGTGCCAGGTCCCGGAGGTTGCGTGCAGCTGCGCCTTCCCTCATGAAGATATACATACCTTTCCGAAGCTTCTCTTCTGCCTCCCCGGATGTGATGCATTCATGATCGCTCTGGATACCCGATCTGATATACTGGTCAAGTGCAGCCCCTTGGAGCAGGGGGGCATGCCCATCAACAATGGTTGAGAGGGCAATCTTCTTGAGGACCTCCGGATCTCTACAGAGGACGCCCGGTACATTCATCATCTCACCAAGGCCGATCACCCGTCCATCTGATCGAAGGGGTGAAAGATCGTCTGCGCTGAGTACAGCCCCTGACGAGTCAAGGGGTGTTGCTGGAACGCAGGAGGGGAGCATGAAGAAGATATCAAGGGGTGTCCTCTCTGCATCATCCATCATTGCCCGGATTCCCTGGATGCCTGCAACATTTGCGATCTCATGGGGATCAGCGACCACCGTGGTTGTACCATGAGAAAGTACAAGACGGCCAAACTCCGCAGGTGTAAGGAGTGAACTCTCGATATGGACATGGGCATCAATCAGCCCGGGCACGATTCTTGCACCCCCAAGATCCATCTCTTCCGATCCTGTATATTCGGATCCATGCCCGAGGACAACGCCATCGCGAACTGCCAGTGTCTCGTCATCCCATTCGCAGGTGAAGGGGTTGAAGATCCGGGCATTGTGTATGACAAGATCTGCCTGTAACGGGTCTTCGATCATGGTTGCTCCGTACTATCCACATGAAAGTTTGTTATATATCCATGCAACCGTTTTCCATCCTGAAAGAGTATAATATGCGCTTTATAGAAACCATCAGGGAGTGGCGTATCGATTGTAACAGTATCCTCTCCAGGAATGTGTTTGAGGGGTGTATAGATTATCTCCTCTTCCTCCTGGAACAGACCGTCAATCCGTTGAATGATGATCAGAGCCATCAGGTCATCAGGTATACCTGATTCACGTATCTGAAAGACGAAGGCGGAATCCTCATAGGCTACCGATTCGACGCCCATAGTGGTCAGACACCCTGCGGTGATAATAGCCGGGATGATTGCCATAAGAACGAGAAGAATCCATTTTCTCATTATCATGACTAGCAGAGCAATAAATATAAAGATTCCTATTATTATAATCCTGAGTCGTCGGGGAAGGGATATCGAAGAGAAATATAATAAAAAGATGTCTGTGACTGCAATCATCTATAAGACCTTGAACAAGGAATATAATGATGATAGAAATCATGGATGATCTAAAACAGATAAAAAATTTAATAGAAAAGACCATCGGGGTACGATGCTCAAATTATAAAGAAGAGTATATCAAAAGGCGGCTCCTCTCCCGCATGCGGACGACCGGAACCGGTACTTATGACGATTATACCCGTTACCTCAATAATAATCCTGATGAATGGGAGCTCCTCAGAAATGCATTAACAATTAATGTTACCGAGTTTTTCAGGGATGCTGAAGTATTTGAGATTATCAGAAAAGAGATCATACCAAAGATTCTCAACGATCATGGTCGCATACGTATCTGGTGTGCCGGGTGTTCCTCAGGTGAGGAGCCATACTCCCTTGCGATGATCCTCTCTGAGCTGACAACAAGGAAGGGGGGCGTCAGTGGTACGATTTATGCAACCGATATTGACGAGAAGATCCTCCAGAAAGCAAAGGATGGAATATATGAAGCTAAATCAATGGATAAACTCGGATCCGCTGCTATTCGCCGTCACTTTACCGAGCTCCCCGATGGACGGTTTCAGGTGAAGCAGCATCTCAAGGATATGATTCATTTCCGCAAACATGATCTCATGAGTGGAATCCCGGGCGCACGGTATGTGGATATGGTTACCTGCAGGAATGTTACCATCTATTTTACTGAACAACAGAAGAACGATCTCGCACGTACCTTTCATACCGCACTGAATAGCGGGGGGTATTATGTTATGGGAAAGACTGAGTATCTGGGCCGTGAGGTTGAAGGGCTCTTCTCCCAGTATAATACCCTCCAGAAGATCCTCATAAAAAATGATGTTTAGCGAGGATCACCAGAGTTTCTTTTGATTAAGGTTATACTCAGGATCATCCACCTGGGCAATATTTTTCAGCCTGGTATGTCTCTGCCCTCGTCTTTTTATCTCAATAAAGATTGTAAAGAAGTTTACTCCAATAAGAACGAGGACCAGGAAGAGACTTATCCAGAGGAGGACACCCTGTGACGTCAGGAAGAGGGCAAAGAGCAGAACCACAAAGGATATGAGATAGAAAATGACCCATGTCCTAAGTACCGGGATATCCATGAATTTATTACTTCATTCATACAAAAGAATCTTTCGATGTCGTGATCCTGTCTCTGTCTGTATCACAAACAATTTTACCATATAGATCGGATTATCTGTATGAAAAAAGATGATCTTATCATCTTCGCTGCAGGACTCATCGTTGTTCTGATCATCAGCATTCTGGCGAACCAGCCTGGCATTCAGATACCCGGATTTGTCGATCATTCAGGAGAGAAGGATGAAAGTCAAATCTCCCCATTGATTTTTCAGGAGTTTGCACAACAAGAACCAAAGCCTCCGGTTTATGAAACCTTTTCAATCCAGCTGGTAGAAAATCCATTTCATTATCCACGCATCTATCTTCCACAGCAGTCTGATCGCTGGAGGGAGGGATCGTTTACGAGAACTGAAGGAGATGGCAGTTCAATTCTCCCGCTCTTTGGAACTGCGCCTTACGGTACTGCACGCTTTGCTGATGACCGGGTATCCGAATGGATCACCATAGGAACCCTGGAGCAGAGGCGGGGTGGAATATCAACAGTATTTACCGTACCGACAGATCAGGCATGGAGGATCCGTATTGAGGTGACAGCTGAACGCTTTTCGGATCGTGCCACCTTCAGATATGCACTCTGTGACGCCGAATCCGGTGCAATACTTGATGGTGGAGTGATAACGGGACCTGGAGAGCGGACAAGTGTTGTCTTTACAACCGGAAGGGAGATGTACTTCATCATCAACCAGCAGAACGTCGATCTCTACAGGATATACCTTGATATCCAAAAATAATCTGGAGCAGATATTATATCCGCTCAATAGTGATTTTTATTCTGTCCCCGGCCTGCAGTCCATGTCCCTTCTCAATATCAATATTAAACCAGAGCGACTCAGGGGGGTCCTGCGACATGAGACAGTCCTTCTTCTCATCAATATTCGCAACAAACTCAATCGTACCTGTAATCTCAGCAACCTTATCTGACATATCCAAAAATGGGTGTTGATAGAATAAAATTATATGGCTCGCGGCGTGACCATCCAGGTTGTACTGTTTGAATAACTCCAGCGTTTAATCTCCAGATCATCACAGATCTCCGAGAGGATGGCAAGGTTGGTTCCCACTTCCTTTGAAGAGAGACCGAGATCATGTGCGATATACTTGGATTTGAAAAAGTGTCGGCCTTTCTGGACGCCCCCACGCAGATATTTCAGAATCCTGTCCTGCGTATCATTATACCTGTCACGGATGCTTTCTGGTACAGTCATCTGATTACCTCTGGTGTTACATTTTCTTCATGCAAGTATAAAATATTTGCGTTCGTACTGAACGCTTCGGGATCTTTTCAGGCGACCGGGGCTTCCGATATCTTTGCGATCAACGCTTCGATGACAGTCGCCCGCATGCCCTCCACAAACTTGATGCTGCCGACGACAAGGTGTCCTCCACCGTTTACCCCCCCGCCGGAGATCTCATCACGCAGCTCCCGAACCATCCTTGGGATATTCATCATCACGCCGCGTGAACGGAGGACTGCAAAGTCTGGTCCAAGGCCAAGGGTGACGACAGGCTCTCCTTCATGTTTTTTACAGAGGATATCATGTATCTCTCCTGATGTCTTCCCCGGTGGGGGGAAGGTGAACCGGTGTGCATACATCTCAACATCAGCGATGAACAGATTGGCTCCCGATGCGAGCTGCCGTGCTTCAACATGAGGCATAAGGGTTCTGACCTGCTCTTCGATTGCAGCTGTTGCCTCCTCCTGACCTGCTCTTCGATTGCAGCTGTTGCCTCTTCAACGAGGAGGGAGATAAGCCTTTTATGCCGCATTGGATTGTTATTCAGATTCAGAATATCCCTGACGATCTCACGCCCGTCATTAAACCTGAGCCAGAACTGCTGATAATCAAGAGCGAGTGCAATCTTTTTACAATCCTCAACAGAATAGTTTTCTTCAACAAGTGCGAGATACTGTGGAAGTTCGGTGGACTCACTCCTGTCCCCGACACCAGCAATGGCCGGAAGATGGCGGATGCGATCTTCAATGTCCGGATTGATCATTCTTGCCAGCTCGGTGCCGATCATTCCTGCTGTTAATCCAAAGTCTCCGTTGGCATGGTACGGGTTGACATGGGCCTTTAGGAACTGATCGACGATCTCATCAGGGTGGTGATGATCAGCAACAACGATATCAAGGTCATATACCTGTGCAATCTTATATGCAGGCATATCCTCTTCGGTTGAACCATTATCCATCAGGAAGATGAGGGGGAGTTTCTGGCCAAATCGGACCGCATCTTTTAGCATAAAGTCGAGATCTCTTGTGATATCCTCAATCTCGTAGAACGGTGCCTTTGAAGGTGAGCGTTTAAAGAGATAGAACTCGGCATCTGAGTCATTGCCATGCTCACGAAGGAGGGAGACGACCGCAGTCTCAATTGCTGATGCGGCACAGATACCGTCAGCATCAGCATGGTGTCGCAGAATGATCGGCTGCTGAGTAAATACTGCCCGCCTGATGATCTTTGCAAGCTTGCGCATCTCCGGTCTGAGCCTGGTGAGCACCTCACTCTCAACGAGGAATGAATTGTCCGCAGGTTCGGAACGGATGCTCAGTGCTTCTTCGATTCGACCCTTCACAATCTCTGCAGCCTCGCCTTTCAGAACCTCAAGGCTTGAGACCTCAATCTGAAGCTGGTTGTTCCTCTTCATCACCTCTCCGGAGACGCGGACGATGTCACCTGTATTAGCCTCAGGGTATGCACGAACACCGGCCTCGATGAAGGCAGCCGCGCTCTCACTTCCGGTTTCATCGATGATGGTAAAGATGGTGGGGCCACTCGTCTGCTTAACCTGGCCAAGCTCGCCTTCGATGGTGACACGCCGGCCGATCCGCCCCTTCAGATCAGTCAGCTGTGTTGTTTTTACCTGTCTGCTTACAAGCTCTGTCGTGTATTCCTCAAGAAGAACTTCACGGAGATCGATATTTCCATTTGGGCGGACCTGTACAACCATCACGAGGATATCAGCCCGCTCGTTGTGTTGTGTCAGCGCATTACTTTTATGGATCAACCCTTTGATGGAGTTATTCAACTGGACGAAGGTTCCAAAGTTTGCAAAACCCTGGACTTTTCCAAGGTAAATGTTCCCCTCCTGTACATCCTCAACCTCACATCCAGGGCCGAGTTTATAAACAATTTCTCTATTATTTGCCATATTACTACCAGATTTCTCGTATAATCTCACTGCTCTGCCTTGGAGAGGTCAAACAAACGACACTCTCCATCACGGCGTCCTTTGGCGATGATGGTATCGCCCTCATACAACCGTGCATTCTTTTTTGGTCGATAGATCCATTGTTCCCCGCGTTTGATCGCAAGGACGATCATGCCTGTTACTGCGCCAAGGGAAGCTTCCTTCAGGGTTTTACCATCAAGGAATGAATCTGCCTGAACATCAATCCGGGAGATTATCTCATCTGATTCCCGAATAATCTTCTTGAAGATCGGAGGAATCTCAATATCACGTCTGATGACATCAACAATAGATGAAGCTGCACTGCAGATTGCATCAGCAAACGCGGCCATATGCAGGAGGCCCCGGAGACTCTCGATGGGCTCAATCTTCTTTGCCTCCTCCAGAACCCAGAGCTCAAGGGAGAGGCGCATCGAATCCATCCGTTCATTGAGCCAGAACACCTCCTCTGCAATATCCCTGCTATCGAAGAGGAGTGCAGTATATGCAAGCCCGACCGCAAGCTCACTGATATTCTTCATCTCGACGATCAGAAGTACGGCACGATCAAGGTTGTCAACCGGCTGGCCAATACCTGAATCTATCTCCGGGAGGGCATTTCCTGCCAGTCGCCAGAGGGGATCAATTCCATCCTCAGGCCCTTTGGCAATCAGGACATCCCCCCGCTCAAGGCGTGTATTCTTATCCGGATCATAGATCCAGAGACGCCCGCGTCGAATTGCGATAATCCGCATTCCGGTTGTGCTCTGAAGGCGGATATCTCCCAGAAGGGCAGCGGTAAGGTCGCTGCTTTCCAAAACCTCGATCCGGACGGTGACCTCTTCTGCTTCCGGGAGGGCACGGCGCATTCTGATTGGGATCTGAATACCCTTCAGTATGACGTTTGCAATGTCTGAGGCGGCATTGGATATCCGCTCAGCACCTTCTGCAATCTGAAGGAGACCGCTCATCGACTCGGCCTCCTCCATCCTCCTGGCTCCAAGAATACTTGTTATTCTGGCCTGGTAGAGAAGCCGGTTCATCGATTCCTCAAGGTTGACAACTTCACGGGCTATCTCCTTACTCTCAAAGAGGATAGCCGAATATGCCAGATCGACCATCAACTCAGAGACATCCTTCATCTCAATGAGGACATCCTTGAAATTGACAGGCTGACGATCAAGGTCGAACATATCTTCATTATCTACTGTATCTGGCACTACTTATCACTATAGCACCAGGTGGATCATCATGATCAGCACAGTCGCCCCGATGAGGTCGATACTGCTTGTCACCACCGGGATGCCGAAGTTATCAGGATCATACCCGAGGGTAAAGGAGATACTGGCTGTCATATAGGCGAGGAGGTTCATCCCGGTGACGACAATGAGGCCCGACCCGGTTGCAATGGCAACCATGAGCAGCAGTCCGGGTGAGTCAAGTCCGATCAGGAGGGCCGAATAATGAGCGATGGACCCCATCAGCGGGAGTATTGTTAACGTATAGATGTAATTGGTTCCAAATCCTGAGAATACCTCCCGGCCAGGTATCAGCTTCGGCTCAATCGAACCCATATGCATCCCGGTCGCAAGGCGGGAGCAGATGATCCCTCCGATGGCTCCACACCCGTTCATAAAAGGAGGGATCAGTATAAGAAGAGCTGCTGTCGCAACAAGGTCCTCCAGCCCCTCAGTGTAAACAACACCGGCGATGGTTCCAAGGATGCAGAGGGGTGCCAGAAGTGGCAGACCTTCCCTGATGATCGACTGTACAGTATCTGTCCCTTTCAGCGTTCCAATTATGCTGAGGATGAGGAGAAGAACAACGACTCCCAGCAGGAGATACCTGACAGACGGGGGAAGCCCGACGACGAGGACGGCAGTAATAACAAGGAGCGGGAGGGTGATGACATCCCCCGCTGTGGTGACGGTTGGCGCTCCGATCATATCCAGATCGACTGAGTACCTGTAGGTTGCAAGGGAGACGATGAGTGTGATGAGGGTGACGATCACCCCTGCGAGACAGCCGGATATGACGGAGATGAGGATCATATCCATCACAGGGATGATATCAAGGCCGGCTGCAATACCGATGATATACCCAAGCAGACCGACGATTGCAGCGATGAGGACAGTAAGGATGAAGGTTGCCCTGAGGTTATCACCAAGGACAGAGCCTTCTTTATAGTCAATATCAAAAGCACCGATATGCATCGCAGATGCCAGCCTGGATGCAAGGATACCGGCGATCGCCCCACGCATGTTAATGGACGAGGGGACGAGGATCATCAGTCCCGGTATGAGAATGAGTATCTCATTGACAGAACCAAGATAGATTCCTGCTATTGAGGCGAAGACGGTCGTCAGGAGAAGTGCAACGAGACCCGCCAGGAAGTTCTGATGCCTGCGAAGGAGGCCGGCTATCATTTGGTTCATCAATAATGTCCTCCATCTTCATCAATCCCGGTATGGTATCTCGATCATCGAACAATCCTGTGGAAGCAGGACTTCTCCTGTATACTGTCGTTCTGCATCCTGTATATGACTAACCGTTGATGTGTAGCGTGAACTGATGTGTACGAGTGCCAGACGGCCCGCTCGGATCAGAGCCGCAGCCCGACCCGCTCCCCCGGCCGTCGAATGGTAGACCTCGGCAGATCGTTTCTCCTCTGCATCATCAAAGGTAGCATCATGGATGAGAAGGTCGGCATCATCTGCGGCTTTCGGCCAGCGGGCGAGAGGGCGTGTATCGCTGGTATAGACGACCACCCTGCCGGGGCGTGACGTACCCATCACCTGATCCGGCCGGATGGTGGTTGCTCTACCATCGACAGTAACAGTAACCTCTTCCCCTCGCTGAAGCCTCCCGAAGAGTGGACCCGGCGGAATACCCAGTCTGATTGCTTCTTCCCGATCGAACCGGCCCGGGCGATCATCCTCCCTGAGGATAAAGCCGTAGCTTTCACACCCATGCCGGGTTGCAAATGCAATCACCCGGTAGCCGTCAAACTGAATCTCCTCCCCATCCGAGAGCTCCCCCGCCTCTATTGGAAAAGAGATGGTCTGGTTCATCTGCCTGATGATCGAGAGGAACTCAAAGATACGGCGGGGTCCATAGAGCCTGAGAGGCTCTGTCCGCCCATTGAATCCCATCGTTTCGATAAGCCCGAAGAGCCCGAGATAGTGGTCCGCGTGCCAGTGGGAGATGAAGATGGCATCAACGGTGAAGCCCGTCCTGGCACGCATCATCTGCTGCTGGGCACCCTCGCCGCAGTCGAAGAGGAGGGTATCTGAGCCCCGTCTGATCATGATGCAGGACGGGTTCCTCTGTGGTGTCGGCAGGGCGCCCGCAGTACCGAGGAAGTGAACATGAAGTGTCTCTCCCGCTATAATGACCAACCCCTGATGACGGCGAGGCTCTCTCTGGCTTCATCGAGATCTCTCCCCTCAATCACGATGACTCCGCTATATGAATCACGTACAGCAGCTGCTACCTTCTCCCAGTTGATGGTGCCGCGCCTCAGGGCAAGATGTTCATCCGAGCTGCCATGATTGTCGTGGAGATGGAGGTGATCTGCATCCCCGATATGTGTGAGGAACTCCTGAACGGTTCCGGTTGTATTGGCATGGCCAATATCAAATGTCATCCCGATTCCGGGGATATCTTCCACCATCCCGAAGAGCTCCAGGGGATCGCGACAGAGAAATTCTTTGATGGATATCATATTCTCGAGGCAGGCGAGGAGCCCATACTCTTCTGCAACCGCACCGATCTCCCGGAGTGCATCTTTCTGCAGTCCCCAGGCACGCCCGGGATCGAGTTTGGCTATCGGGGAGAGGTAGCCGGGATGTATCGTCACACGGCTGGTGAGATCGGCAGCATGTTCAATGCAGAGGCAGGTCTGGCGGATTGACTCACGCCATATCGGATAGTTAAAGGATGCAAGATTCAGGTCACCATAGGGGGCGTGGACGGTTATTCCAAGATCCGTACTCCCGATGATGTCGAAAATTATTCTTCTCTTTTCGGGATCATCAAGCCGGTACCGCCCGTCTGCAGAAATCTCCCATCCATCATATCCTGCATCTTCGATTCCAAAGACCCATTCCGGGTCGTCCCATACCTTGGAGGATGATGAGAAGTAGATGCCGTTCTTCATGGCTGACCCCGTAGCTCCTGTAACGTTCTTCTCACTTCTTCACAAAATAATTGCAGGCTGCCGGTATTGGATATCCGTCTGTCCGCACTATCCATCGCCTCACCGAGGCCGAAACTGCACTCCCGGTCATCCCGGGATCGAAGATCCGCCTCACTGAGGGTATCATCTGAGCGGCCCCGTTCTTGAAGACGGGAGAGCCTGAGATGGAACGGGCAGTCTATTGCGATCAGTGTGAAATCATCAAATTTTGATCTGAAATACTGTACTTCAGCCACACCCCGTATCCCGTCGATGAGGAGGATGGGGGCATGATGCTCTTTGACGGCAGGGACCGTCAGTTCGGCCAGAGCTGCCATCCCCCTCTCCTCCCTGAGACGGCGGGCAATCGTTCCAAGGTGCTGATCGGTCGCCTCAACCCCCTCATCCTGTGCATACGCCCTGATGATATCACCCATGATAACCACAGGGATGCCAAGCTCCCCGGCTATGGAGGAGCATTCACCTTTGCCGCTCGCCGGAAGACCGACCAATCCTATT
>SL_3KL_010_SEDDRAFT_10004555_pt1 | contig 12508 bp, 11 predicted proteins | sample SodLakKL_010_SED_2_FD_10381 | JGI IMG/M metagenome (IMG submission 10381)
ATTTCCTGAGCTCTCTTTATTACCTCACTTTCATCATACTGTACAACAGCATTTACCTCAGGGTTTTTTTCTTGAATTGTTTTCAGATAGGATTGGGCTAATTCAGTGATCGTCAGCTTACCGTTCTCCAACAGCTTTCGGGTAGCAACCAGGTTGTTCATGCAAATAATTAATTTTTATCAGATTCAGATTCAGATTCAGATTTAGCTTTTTTTTCTTCAGTTCTTTTGTACTCAGCAGGTTCTTTTTCTTCTTCGGCTCCTTTATCAATCTCTCTTTTTAAATCGTCAGAGGCTTTACGGAACTCTTTAATGCCCTGTCCTAAACCTCTTGCGAGTTCAGGAATACGCTTGGCTCCAAAAAAAAGCAATATTACAAGTACAATAATTACAATTTCTATTCCACTTGGCATTCCCATAGTATAATATTTTTGAATATTGGATTGTTGTTAGGGAACCAAGATAAAGAATATTTTATTGACCTTTTGAACAGGAATTGAAAAAAATGTTACCTTTGTTCCCATTTTATTTGCATTTGTCATCTACAAACAGTTTATAACAAACACAAGAAATTACATCCTTAATAGAGAAAGAACACAATTATGATTTGGACAGTTGAATTAGCAGCCGTATTAGACGACGCCCCTTTTCCCGCAACAAGGGAAGAATTGATTGAATGGGCTGAAAGAAACGGACTGCCGCAACAAGCAATCGATAATCTATATGAGCTTGAAGAGCTTGCCGAAGGTGAAGATACCATTTATGAAGGTATTGAAGATATCTGGCCTGACTATATCCGAAAAGAAGACTTCTTCCACAATGAAGAGGATGAAGGATTTGACTATGATGATGTATAAGTTATCGATGCCCTTTTCGTTTACCGGTTAAATTCACTGCAAAGGGTTATTGATTCACCTTTTAATAAATGACTAAAACGTCTTTACGTCTGTTTGCCGTAATTTGCTTTTCAGCATTTTTTTATCTGCAACCGGACCTTTCATTTGCACAAAATAACTTATCGGTACAGAATGCTGATCAGGAATCTGAAAAAGTAATACGGATCGTACGCTTCTCAGGCAACGAGCAGATCAGAACCAGTCAGCTAAAAACGCTCGTCAGAACTGAAAATAATCGCGAATTTCTTGGAATACCGAGATTTACTCCATGGTATTACCTGTGGCGGGCTATCCGAATCGGTGAATCACCGGCATATCTGAACAGGGAAACTGTGGCCAACGATATTGAAAGAATTGAGCTTTTTTATGAAAATAAGGGCTTTTTTGAAGTAAGCGTAGATACTACAATCATTGAGTACAGAGAAAACCGTGTAGAGGTTTCTTTTATCATCGATGAAGGTAACAGATCAAAAATCAGATCCATTGGGTACACCGGCCTGCCGTCATTTGAAAGTCCATCACTGCGAGACCGTTTCTTTGACGAAAGCCGGTTTTACGGCAGAAAGAAAAATGATTCTACGTTTACTGTAAATCAAGACTATTCAGCCCAGGAACTACGAAGAGAACAAACAAGGATTATCAACTTTTTGAAAGATAACGGGTATGCCGCTGTGCAGAGAGATTCGGTGCGGGCATTAGTAAAATCCGTACCTGATGAAAACCATACCTATGATGTTTTATACCGGATTCGTCCGGGAAGTTTCTACACATTTGGTGATGTGAAGATAACTTTGAAAGGACCTGAAGGTTCAAGTAATTTTGATCAAACCCTTACCCTTGATGAAGAACCTTATGCAACATCCGGTAATAAAGTAACGATGGAAAAACAGGATGCTGCACAAACCCGGTTCAGTTTGTTAACCGATCTGCTTCATGTTAAACCGGGAACAACTTTCAATCAGTCCGCTTATCTGCGTTCGGTGAATGCTTTTCAAAATGCCGGGATATTTATGACGAACAGATTTGGATTGAGTGAAGACGGTAGTATTCCCGACTTCAGAAAAGATCAGATTCCGGTTTTCTTTGAGCTTCAGACGATCCCAAAACATTCGATCAGAACGGAAGTATTCGGAATGAGAAGGTTTGGATTTGGTACCGGTTTTGGGATCAATTATAACAATAATAACCTCAGGGGCCGGGCTGATAATCTTACAATTGGAGTGAATACAAGCCTTGAATTTGTAAGCTCGGGAACACTGCCCGAAAACTTTATGGTGGAAGGTTCCACAATCTTCCAGAGTTATGAGATAAGGACTGAATACACCCTTCCAAGACTAAATTTCCCGTTTTCATTTATTGATGAGAGAGGATGGGGAGAAAGCAGCAGAACCCGGTATGGTTTAACATACAGCCAGTCGAACCAGTTATTCTTTGATATTAACTCAGATATCAGGTTTAACCTCCGGTATGAACTTAACCATACTGACCGGCTTACAAGCCTTTTCGATTTAATTGAAATGGATGTTATCGATGCTGAATTGTCCACTCCATTCAGACAAAATCTCGAGGATGAGTTTGGAGTAAACTCAGTTGAGTTTTTGAGGATTGAGGAAGATTTTCGTCCTCAGTTTTCATCAATTCTCCGTTATACAATAAGAAGCAGAAACACAGATATTGTAAAACGTAATTTTGGCCATTTAGCTGAGTTTTCGATCGCTATTGGTGGTAATGTACCTTATTTGATGGACCGATACCTGTTCAGCCCCGGAGATATTCAAAACACGATTCCCTCTCCTTTTGGAATTTCAACGAATGCATTGTCTTACAGCCGTTTTTTAAAGTATACAGCAGATTATCGCCGATATATTGAATTAAGGCCAAGTACTGTTTTCGCTATTCGCGGATTTGCAGGTTTTGCACAGCCAATATTCCAGAGTGAAAGTGTTCCTCTTAGCAGACGTTTTTTTGCCGGAGGCAGTAACGACATACGGGGATGGAACGCATTTCAGCTTGGCCCGGGAAGTATCAGCTCCGAAGATGTGACTGTACAGGGTGGTGAGGTTAAACTTGCAGCATATAAAGAATTCAGACAGGTACTTGTACAGCGATTCTTGAATGGCCAGTGGCTGGTTGCCTGGCATACAGATGCCGGAAATATCTGGTACGGTTCACGAACTTCACTTTTAGATGATGACGGAAATGAACTTTTAGATGACGGACGATTTTATTTTGACAGATTTTATGAGCAAATTGCTGTGGGTTCCGGTTTCGGTATCCGGATAGACTGGGATTTCCTGGTTATCCGATTTGACCTTACCTACCGCATCCACGATTTACAACGCGGTTGGTTTAACAATTCCGATTCCTTTTTTAGCTTTGGTATTGGTCATTCCTTCTAAAAAATCTACAGCAATGTTTAGCAAAAACAATTTCAGCAGAATAAAAAAACAAACGAGCATCATTTTTAAATCTTCGTTCCTTTCCGGTTTGAGCATGGCTGAGAGGTATGAATTTTTACAGCTTTGCCACCGCAGAAGCTATAAAGAGGGAGAGTATATTTTTTATCAAAACGACCCCGGAACCGGTATGTACTTTATTGAAGAGGGAAATGTTCAGCTACAAGTTGTTAACAACCTTGAAGACCCCGAAACCGGTAGAGTTACTTTTATGCTCGAACCCTCCGATCATTTCGGTTCCATGTCGATTGGATATGAACTTCGTAGAATGTCATCAGCCAAATGTATGACCGACTGCACGCTGCTTGGATTTTTCAAACCGGACTTTGAAACTCTGAAAAAAAGACACCCGGAAATTGCCGTTAAACTACTCGAAGCCATATCTAACCTTGCTATGAGGCAGCTTGAGCTAACCATGCGAAAACTATGCGAAGCCGCAGACACCAAAACCGCATTCGCTATTCAATTCGAAACACATTACGATAAACCAAAAGAAGAAGATTCAAATTAATGGCTTTAAAGAAAGGACAGGAATTTGAATGCGAAATTGAATCAACTGCCTTTAAGGGCAAAGGAATTGCAAAAATAGACGGGCTGGCAGTTTTTATTCCGGGAACAGCTCCGGGCGATCGTGTGAAAGCGCGCGTAATCAAAAAAAAGAAAAAGTACAGGGAGGCAAAGCTCCTCGAGGTTCTTGAACCTTCTCCTCACAGAATTGACCCGATGTGCAGCCATGCTAAAGTTTGCGGCGGATGTACGTGGCAGCATATCCCCTATGACAAGCAGCTTGAGTATAAAGAAGGCCATGTTAGAGATCATATTGAACGAATAGCCGGTTTGCCGCCTAACATCGTTAAACCCATCATTGGGTGCGATACCCCGTTTTATTACCGGAACAAAATGGAGTACAGTTTTGGCACAAAACGATGGCTCACCGAAGAAGAGATCAACAGGGATGAGTTTGTGGATGACACCGCTTTTGCCGCCGGCCTCCACGCTCCGGGCAGATATGACAAAATTCTGAACCTGAACGAATGTCATCTGCAAAACCCAATCTCATACAAAATTCTGGATTATGTTAGATCCTATTGCAAAGAGAATTCAATTCCTGCATTTGATACGCATAACAGAGAAGGATTTATGCGCCATTTAATGATTCGTAATTCGCATTACACGAGCGATCTGATGGTGAATTTGGTTACCTACAAGGATGATCAGAAACTGATGAAAACGTTATCTGAGCATCTGCTGCAGGCTTTTCCGGAGATCACAACAATCGTCAATAATGTGAATGATCAGCCCAATCCAACCGCTGTTGGCAGATATGAGCATGTTTTACACGGAAAGGGATTTATTGTGGATCACATTGGCGGTTATACATTTAAAATTCACCCCAATGCATTTTTCCAGACAAATACGGCCCAGGCCGAGAAACTTTACGATACGGCCCTGAAGTTTGCAAACTTACAACCCGGCGAAAAAGCTTTTGACCTCTATTGCGGAGTCGGCACGTTAACCCTCTACCTGTGCAAAGCCGGCAGCCGTGTAATTGGGATTGAATTGGTAGATGTGGCGATCGAGAATGCAAATATCAATGCAAGGGAAAACGGAATTGAAAATGTGGAATTTGTTAAGGGTGATATGAAAGACACCTTTAACGAACAGTTTCTGGAACAGCACGGAAAACCTGATTGTATCATTACAGATCCACCGCGTTCGGGTATGCACCCTGACGTGGTGACCAGGCTGGCGGAATTAAAAACAGATAGACTGATCTACGTGAGCTGTAATCCATCCACACAGGCCCGTGATTTGAAAATACTGAAGGAGTCTTACCATATTGAAGCTGTTCAGCCCGTGGATATGTTCCCGCAAACCTATCACATCGAGGCTGTGGCTAAGTTAGTCAGAAAAACCTGATTTGAAACGGCTGTAACAGATCTGCGGTTTGGTCAACTATGAAAAATGAAAATGCTATCGTAATCGGAGCCGGTATTGAAAAATGAAAATGCTATCGTAATCGGAGCCGGTATAGGTGGACTTGCAACCGCCTGCCTGCTCGCTACTGAAGGAATCCGCACAACCGTTTTAGAAAAGAACGATACGCCGGGTGGTAAAATGCAGGAATATATTGAGGCCGGTTACCGGTTCGATACCGGGCCAAGCCTGTTAACGATGCCTTTTTTGCTCGAAAAGCTATTCAGCCGGTGCGGAAAAAATCTGAATGATTACCTTGAATTTTCAGAGCCTGAAATAATTTGCAGATATTTTTACAGCGACGGTACTTTGTTCGACTCTTACTCCGATCCTGATAAAGCAATCAAAGAAGTGCAAAATATAGCTCCTGCTGATGCTGATGCATATCGTAGTTTTCTCAACTATACTGAAGATTTATACAGCAAAACCGCTGACTCGTTTCTATTCAATCCGCTCTACGAATTTAAAGACCTTAAATCTTTAAACTGGCTGGATCTGTTATCTATTGACGCCTTTTCAACCGTATCGGATAAAGTGGATCAATATTTTGAATCAGATTATTTAAGGCAGTTCTTTAAACGCTTTACCACGTATAATGGGTCATCACCCTTTAAAGCACCCGCAACGCTGAATGTGATTCCTCATGTGGAGCTTAATCAGGGCGGATACTATGTACAAGGCGGACTCTACCGGATTGCAGAATCTCTTGAAATACTTGCTAAAGAACTTGGCGTTACGTTCAGATACAACACACCTGTAACTGAAATAATGGTCAAACAGAAAGAGGCCACCGGTGTTAAAGCAGAAAACGGAGAAGTTCTGAATGCCGACCTTGTTTTTGCGAACAGTGATGCTACGGATACGATCGTTAATCTGTTGCCGGAATGCGCTTTGAGCAAGAGGAAACGAAACAGGCAAAAAAAGATAGAACCCTCCTGCTCCGGTTTTGTCATAATGCTCGGATGTAATAAACAGTGGGAGCAGTTACGGCACCATAACATCTTTTTTTCATCTGATTACAAAAAAGAGTTTGAGCAGATTTTTGAACAAAAAGTGTTGCCTGATGATCCAACTATATACATAGCAAATACTTCTTACACTGATAAAAACCACGCACCTGAAGGCGGATCAAATCTGTTCATTCTTATAAATGCTCCCTATTTGAGTGATGATCAGGATTGGGAATTATTATCTATAAATTATCGTGACAAAATAATCAAATTACTGTCTGATAGAGGTTTAAAAGATCTAGAAAATTCTATAAAGGTTGTTAAAACGATCACTCCTTTTGATTTTTATAACAGGTACGGATCTAACCGGGGCAGTATATATGGCACATCATCAAACAACAAGTTTTCAGCTTTTTTACGGCCCAGAAATAAACTGCGGGAATTTGAAAATATTTATCTGACCGGCGGCAGTACGCATCCGGGCGGAGGCATTCCCCTTGTGCTTTTATCTGCTTTTAATGCTTTAGAATTGATGAAGAGATGAGTTGTTTCGACCCTCCGGGTCTTATCCTGGTTTTCGTCCGCTCAGTTACCCGGCAATAAATTGCCGGGATAGAAAAATGATAAAAAAATAAAATCCTGTAAGGATGATACCAGCTCGTGGTTAATTCATAGCTGAATTTTTCTTGTGCTTTTGAGCGCTCAAAAGTGCCATGCCAAAAGCACCAATTTTGAGAAAATCGCAGGCTTATGAAATAATGGCGAAGCTGAGCCAGGGAAACGTTTTGAAAACCTTCACCTTCTCACTTTCCGAGGTTTATCACTTCCACATCTGTGATGGTTCCTTTGTTTATGGAAAAGCGTATCACGGTACGGTATACATGAAATCCCTGCTTGCCTGCAGCACCGGGATTCATAAATAACATTTTATTCAGAGATTGGTCACGCGCAATTTTCAGAATGTGAGAATGGCCACAAATAAAAAGGTCCGGCGGATTTTTTTCAATCTCATCCCGAATAGGCAGACAGTATCGCCCGGGGATGCCCCCGATGTGTGTCATCCATACATCTACCCCCTCTCTTTTAAATCGCTGGTGAAGCGGATATTTTTTCCGGATATCATGTCCGTCAATGTTCCCGTAAACGCCAATTACGGGAGCAATTTTCTCCAGCTCCTCTGCAATATTAATTTTCCCAAAATCGCCGGCATGCCAAATTTCGTCGCACTCCTTAAAATAATCAGCTATCTGCGGATCCAAATAATCGTGCGTGTCTGATATGAGGCCTATTTTCATCTGTATGATTTGGTCTTTTCGGATTATAGCAAACTTTATAACTTTTATAAACTAAAATCGGTTAATGTTTTGCTGTTGAGTGTGATAAACTTGTTGTCATCTGAATCACAAACTCTTATTCTTCATCCGGTCTACTTTTAGTCATGAAATTGGTGACAAAGACAGCGTTATCCCAGCTATGAAAAAATATCAATTCAGCATTGTTATTGTTACATGGAATGCCCTTGAGCTTATCAGGAGATTTCTGCCATCAGTCGCAAATACAGAGTATGATAATTTCGAAATTGTAATTGCCGATAACGCCTCAACTGACAATACAAGAGACTGGATCAAAGAAAACTATCCTCAGTGTAAGGTTGTGACCTATAATCAAAACTTTGGATATGCCGGCGGCAACAACCGGGCTGTAAAGTACTGTACCGGAGATATTATTGTATTTCTGAACAATGATGTGAGAACAGATGAAGCCTGGCTTACTCACCTGAACGAAGCTTTTAATGACCAAGCCGTTTCCATTGTACAGCCCAAAATCAGATCGGAAGAAGAGCCGGACAGGTTTGAATATGCAGGCGCAGCAGGCGGATTTATTGACTGGCTCGGATATCCCTTCTGCCGCGGACGGATATTTGATACGGTTGAAAAGGACACCGGCCAATATGATGACTCGTCTGACATTTTCTGGGCGTCGGGGGCTGCATTTGCTGTTCGAAAAGAGCTTTTTGAAGAATTAAACGGCTTTGATGAAGATTTTGAATTCCACATGGAAGAGATTGATCTNTGCTGGAAAGCGTGGCGTAAAGGGACTNTTATACGGTTTGANCCGAAAAGTATAGTATATCACCTGGGAGGCGGATCGCTGCCAATGGGCAATCCCCGAAAGGTCTATTACAATTACAGAAACAGCCTGATTATGCTTACTAAAAACCTTGAAAAGCATTTGTTTGCGAAGATATTTTTCCGCCTTGTACTCGATGGCATCTCAGGTTTTCGTTCATTATTACAGGGAAAGCCGGCTGAAACACTGGCAGTGATAAGAGCTCATTTTGCTTTTTACGGACGCCTGTCAGAATCATTAAAGAAACGAAGACAGCTCAGTGAATCCCTCAAATCACCGGTTCCCGCTTCCGTAATCCATGAGAAACTGATTATCAGCGAGTATTTCCTGAAAAAGAAGAAAACTTACCGGGATCTTGATCGCTGAACCAAATACAACCTGTCAATCTGATGCTTGATAATATTAAAGAACACCTGCAGAATGTTGACCTGATCCCGTTTCATTATTGAAAAAATGGTGGCTCACACTTCTGCTGGTACCTGTTGTTTATTTCCATCTGCACCAGGCCTACCGTTCCATGTTCTTTGATCTGTATTTTTCGTACAGTTATCCGTTTCCATTTCCTGTAAATCTGATCAGCTTGTTTACAGATGGTTTTCTGTTGTTGATCCATGAGGCCGGGCACACTTTTTTTTCAATTTTTGGAAACCGGATTCTTACCATCCTTGGCGGGTCACTTTTGGAGGTGGCCATGCCGCTGGGTATTGTAATTTATTGCTATTACACAGCCATGGAAAAAATTACACAGCTCTTTTTGTTCATTACAGGATCAGCATGGATGAGTGTTGGATATTATGCTGCTGACGGAAGCCTGAGACAGCTTCCGCTTATTGCAGATCTTGGACCCGCATCGCACGATTGGGGAAATCTGCTGCGTCACTGGAACCTGACGGAGTATGCCTGGCAAATTGGATTCACATTTGTGCTGCTTGGCGTAATCTTTTATTCACTTGCAATTATTTTACCTCTTGTAATGAAAAAGTACGAAACAGAGCAGATTAACCTGAAATTGTAACTTTACATCAGCATTCAAATAATTTTAAATAATTGAAAAAGGAATTGTTAAACTCAATTTCTGTGTTACCTTTCATATCCTGACAGTCAACGGCAAAAGAGCCTCCTTACTTTCATGCAGAAAAATACCAAATACGACCTGATTATAGCAGGTGCCGGTGCTGCCGGACTCAGCCTGATGTGGTATTTGCTGCAGTCGGATAAGCTTAAAGAAAAAAACATTCTGCTTGTCGATAAATTCCTGAAACCCAATAATGATAAAACCTGGTGTTTTTGGGATGACCAATACCTGCCGTTAGATGATATCATAAACCATACGTGGAACCAGCTCGAAGTAATTGCTTATGAAAACAGGTATCACGAAAAAATGGATAAGTATGGCTACCACTGTGTTAAAAGCGGCGATTATACAGCCCGTATGCTTCAGATAGCTGATCAGCAGAAAAATATCACTATGCTTGAGTCTGGGATAACCGGTTTTTCATCGAGCGGTGACAAAGGAATTATATATACGGATAAGGGTGACTATGAGGCTGAGTGGATTTTTCAAAGTGCTCTCAGGCCGGCAAACTATCAGGAGTTAAAGTCAGATATCTCTCTTAAACAGCATTTTTTGGGAATCGAAATAAAAACGAAAAAAGATCTGTTTGATCCGGATCTTGTGACATTGATGGATTTTGATACCGATCAAAATCATGGTGTTACATTTTTCTACGTACTCCCCTTTTCAAAAAATGAGGCTCTCATTGAATACACTTTTTTTACTGAGAATGTGCTGTCTGATGAAGAATACATGGCAGGTATAAAAAATCATCTGGCTGAAAGATATAACCTCAGTGATGATGATTATGAAATTACAAGAGAGGAAAAAGGTGTGATTCCCATGGAAGACCGCCGTTATCCCGGGTGGTATAATGACCGTGTGATGAATATAGGAACGGTGGGCGGCCTCACAAAGCCATCAACAGGTTACACCTTTACCCGAATACACAGACACTGTGCTGAGATCGTTTCAGAGCTTGAGAAAGGAAATCGTCCGCCTGAAACGGGAGCCTCATCATACCGGTTCCGGGTCTATGATATGATGCTTCTTTACATTTTAAAGCATGAACCGAAAACCAGTGTAAAGATATTTCATGATCTTTTTAAGAAAAACAGTTTTGAGAGAATTCTGACATTTCTTGAAGAGGAAACAACTCTGCCTGCAGAGATTTCAATCTTTTCAACACTGCCTTACCTTCCGTTCTTTAAATCGATCTGGAAAATGAAACACCGAATTTTAACGGGAGCCTGAAATGCGTCACAAATCGGATAAACTGAATAATTCGATTATTCTGATAACGGTGCTTTTCATGTTAACGGCCATGTTTTTGCCCGGTATTCACACCGCCATTGCACCCTGGGTTGTACTGCTTTCGGTTTTCGTGGTAGGTATACCGCATGGCGCGATCGATCATATTATGGCTGCTGAACTTTTTGGCCTGAACCAGACTCTGAAAGATCACCTGCTATTCTATACAAGTTATTTATTGATTATGCTTCTTGTGGCTGCACTCTGGTACTTTGTTCCGATTGCAGGCATGGCTCTGTTTCTGATTATTTCGATTTATCATTTTGGACAGGCCGATATGGAAGACTTTATGGTAAGAAGATCCGGAAACTGGATCTGGCACACCGGTCGCGGAATTTTGATCATCGGATTAATCATTTTTGTTGAACCTGAAATCACTTACCCGATTATGGCTCAGGCAATGCAAATTGACCTGCTGCAATTTGAAAGCTGGATGCCAAACCCTGTAATCACCTCAGGTTTGATTATCATCGGATATATACTTCTATCTCTTTTCGGATATTTTCAGAATCGATTTCATTCAGTTACCGATTTTGCATACGACAGTTTGCTCCTGACAGGGCTGCTAATCATCACCGGTCCGCTTGTAGGGTTTGCTATATATTTTGCCCTTTGGCATTCGGCCGGACATATCAGGGAGATGAGAGAGTTTTTTGAATCGAATAAAAAGTCTTTATCTCTTTACGAGTTCTATAAAAAAGCAACTCCTTTTACACTTGTCTCAATATTTGGTCTGGCCCTTCTTATTGCAATAAACAACGCATTTGAACTGCAGGAGCAGTTCTTATCCCTAATGTTCATTTTGATCAGTGTATTGACCCTGCCTCACATGTTTATCGTGGATAAAATGTATGCGGTGAAAGAGAAAGGTTGAGGTGAGATTACAATAGACTATGAATTTGACCGGCTTCTAAAATTCAAACAGTCACACCGGGCTTGATCCGGCCGGGAGAGAGATTTGATTATTAAAAAGCTTGAATTGAAGGTAATTCGATTCAATAAAGAAGAGACTGATGAGATGGGGAAGTTGCTGCGGAAGATTGAATCGTGTTTATGACTCACTGCTTCCCGGACTCACCCCTGCCTATCCGCCTCAGGCGGATTCGGAAGGCAGGCTCTCTCTATCGAGATAGAGAGGGGCCGGGGGTGAGTCCGAGCAAATTGGTGACGTGCAACAAATCTAATTTCTGGCAAAATCATGAGATCCCGGGATTATTCACCTTACGGAAAAGCACCGTACGTTTCCCAACAGGGACAGGCAGGATGACGAGTTTGCGGTAATATTTGAAGGGCGGCGCTTACAATTTTAAGTTTTGCATGGTTACGAGCCGCGCCTATCCTTTTTTTAAACCAAAGCAGTGTCATCTACAATCCTGACCCTGCCTCGCCGGCAGGCAGGCGACGGCGTGCTTTTCGCCGGAGTGGAAGGATCTCATTGGAATGGCAATGTGTTATACTTCACTTAGTCATTCAGCGCTCTGTTTGGGATGACTTTAGTGGATTTGAATTCAAAATCCCGTGATTCTATTACACTCAGAAAAAAACCGAAGTTACATTATATAAGAATAGAATAGTTTTGTCTCAAAACATTTTAGCTGATCGCCGGGAGCCGTTAGCTGACAGCTACATACAGACATAAAAAAAATACCGGGATACATTCATTCAATTTTTCTTTTGGGAAATATCAAACAAACAAGCTGCGGAAATTTTCAGCTTTCAGTCAGTTCCGCCGTAG
>SL_3KL_010_SEDDRAFT_10004556_pt1 | contig 12506 bp, 10 predicted proteins | sample SodLakKL_010_SED_2_FD_10381 | JGI IMG/M metagenome (IMG submission 10381)
TTCCGAGTGCAGGAATGTCAATATACGATAGCATCCCTGCTTGGTCGACTCAAATTACGAAATTTCAGCTATTCGTTACCAGTTGGCTTCATACAGGCAGTTTAACGGCAGAGAACCAACATACTGTGCGATTAGCGACGTATGTACCGGCTGTAGGTACCCATGCCATCGTAGTCGGTTGGGGTTTCGACGCGCTCTTTGCGGTCTGTCTGATGGTCACGTATCCACCCGACCGGGAGGATAAGCAGCAGTATCAGAATTCCAAGGAGTGTTGCGAGCAGAGGTGTCATGAATGTGACTGGCTGGTTGTTATTTGCTGATTGTTACTTGTTGTGAACCCCAGAACCGATGCAAGTCATCTGCCGTTCCATTCATGTTTTCTCATCCGGTGGAGGGCTGTACAGCGTATTGCGATGATTTCGGTTTCGCCGGTTGTTGTTGCTCTGAATTGAAATCGGATGTACGTATCTTAAGAAAATACTTGCGTTGTGAACGCGCTTGAAAGTACAAACAGACAGAATCGGGAAATGAAATGATATCCCGCGGCTCATTACTGGTGTGGATTTTCAGTCTGCTGGTGGTTGCAACAGGCGGCTACGGTACTCCCTGTGTGTATGCCGCAAGTCCTCAAGCAAGTCCCTCCCCAAAACCAGCCGCAAATCCAGCCGCAAATCCAACCGGGTGGAACATTCCCGTCCTGTGTTACCACACGTTTTATCAGGAAGCCTCCTCACGCACGCCCGGTCCTCTTGATGAAACCTACGAGGGTTTTGAGGACATGCTGCATTATCTCCGGGAAAACGGGTTCCGCAGTTTTTTGCCTGATAGCGGTCCCCTGCAGGGAACACCGGATCCCCAGAAAGTCATCATCACCTTCGACGACGGCCATGTCAGTCAGCTCAGGGCGGCCGATCTGCTGGAAGAGTACGGCTTGCGCGGTATTTTCTTCGTCATCCCGTCCCTGATTGATGTCCCGCACTATCCCCATATGTCCAGCGCGCAGTTGGCTGATCTGGCCGGCCGCGGCCATCTGATCGGGGTACACGGCCATCGACACGTCAGCATGCCGGTATCCGGACCTGAGATCATCGCGGTACTGGATACGGTACCGGAACGGCTGATGGAGATACCGGAAATCACGGACAACAAGCTCCATTCTCTTGCCTTTCCATTCGGGCATTACACCCCGGCGGTGATGCGGGCCATGCGCTCCCGGTATCCGTTGCAATACACGGTGAATCCCGGATACTGGGACGGACAATCCACCCTGATCCCTCGCATTCTGATCACACGGGAAACGGGCCGTGAATTTTACTTCGACTACCTGTCCGGCGCCCTGGCAGGACCGCGCGCGCTCTCCATGCGCGAGCCGAACGGATCACGGCAGTCTGTCATTCACTTTGAAAACCCGCATCGGCTGGATCCGGGCACTCTCTACATCCGTGCGGCAAGTCCTGCTTTTGACGGCAGGCATTATGACACCCAAGCCGCCGCACCATTTCTGTCCAAGGATGACGGGGACGGCCAGGTACTCATTTTTGATATTACGGCCTATCTGGAGAATCATCATCCCATCGACCATCGCGCCCTGTCATTTACCGTGACCCAAAAAGAAAGGGGAATCTACCGGTTTGTATCGGACGGGTACCTGATATGGATAAAGCGGGTGGATGCGGATTGATGCTGTTTTTTACACCGCGCCCTGGTCTATCATGGCGTCAGCCACCTTGATAAAGCCCGCCAGGTTTGCCCCTTTCACATAGTCTATCTCGCCGTGCTTGTTCTCGCCGTAGCGGACGCACTGCGCATGAATATTTCTCATGATGTAGAGCAGCTTTTCATCCACTTTTTCCCGCTCCCACCGGAGCCGCAAGGCGTTCTGTGCCATTTCGAGTCCGGATGCCGCCACGCCGCCAGCATTGACGGCCTTGCCGGGTCCGAAAAGCACCTTCTTCTTCTGGAACAGGTGGACCGCCTCGGTGGTACAGGGCATGTTGGCGCCTTCTCCGACAAAACGTACACCTTTTTCAACCAGTTTTCGGGCATCCTCCTCACCGAGTTCATTCTGGGTGGCACACGGAATAACCACATCCACTTCACCGGGCAGGTTCCAGGCAGGTTCGTCTTCATAATAGACAAGTCCGCTGAATTTCTCCGCCATCTCGCTGACTCGTCCGCGGTCCCGGTTCTTGAGCTCCATCATGAATTTCAGGTGGTCGGTAGTCAGTCCGTCTTCAGCATAGATATATCCCGAAGAATCTGATACCGTGATGACTTTACCTTTCAGCTCGATGATCTTTTCCGTGGTGAACTGTGCCACGTTGCCGGAACCGGAGACAGCAACGCGCTTGCCCTTGAAATCATCTTTGGCCGTTTTGAGCATTTCTACCATGAAGTAGACGGCGCCGTACCCGGTTGCTTCCGGACGGATGAGGGAGCCGCCCCAGTTCAGGTCCTTACCGGTGAGCACGCCGGTGAATTCGTTCTCCAGGCGCTTGTACTGCCCAAAAAGGTACCCGATTTCCCGCTTTCCAACGCCGATATCGCCTGCCGGGATGTCTGTGTACTTGCTGATGTGCCGGTGAAGCTCGGTCATGAAGCTCTGACAGAATTTCATCACTTCGCGGTCGGATTTTCCCTTGGGGTCGAAATCGGACCCGCCCTTGGCGCCGCCGAGCGGCAGTGTGGTCAGGGCGTTCTTGAAGATCTGCTCGAATCCAAGGAACTTGAGGATGCTCAGGTTGACAGACGGGTGGAAGCGGAGTCCACCCTTGTAGGGCCCGATGGCCGAGCTGAACTGGACCCGGTAGCCACGGTTGACCTGGATGCGTCCGGTGCGGTCCACCCAAGGCACCCGGAACATGATCACGCGCTCTGGCTCGACCAGGCGATGCAGAATATTGGCCTCCTTGTACCTGGGATGTTCCTCCATGTACGGGATGGTGATCTCGGCAACTTCCCGCACAGACTGCAGAAATTCGGTTTCATTGGGATTTTTGGCCTTCACCTCGTCCATGAAGGCATTGATTTCGGATTCGATAGGGTTGCTCATAACCTTTGGGGTTTTAAATAATCACAGTCTGATCGTTGTCTGCATTCAAAAAAGTTACCATCCAGGTGAGCCGGCATTAGTCATTAGACAAAGGCATATCTTGCAGGAGTTCGAATTTAGCTGAATCAGGAAATGGTTTGGGTCCACCCGGTGAATTGCCCTATTTTTAAGGGAGCTGTTGCAGAGCTGTATCCGTTTGAATAAACAGTGAAATAATCCAGCATCCGGCAAAATACTCATAATATTCAACAAACATTTCATAATCGTGGAGAATCGCCATGCTTATCGTAACAAGAGACATCCATATTGACACCCGGGGTTTTTCCGACATCCACGACCTTACCTCAAGGGTTCAGGCCATTGTCGATGAATCCGGGATCGGCGAGGGTTTTTGCCACATTTTCGCTGTCGGATCCACAGCGTCCATATCCACCATGGAGTATGAACCTGCCCTGGTGAAGGATATCCAGGAGAAACTGGAGGAATTTGCCTCCGAAAACATGCGGTCGCACCATTCGCAGACGTGGGGTGATGATAACGGCTTTTCCCATATACGGTCGACGTTCATGGGGCCGGGGATTACCGTTCCCGTGCGTGATGGCCGGTGCATCCTGGGCACGTGGCAGCAGATTGTGGTGCTGGATCATGACAACCGTCCAAGGGACCGGCACGTTGTGGTCCAGGTGATCGGAAAAGAGTGAACCCGGATTTTGGTGGAAGCGCGTATATTCCGGGACAGGTTTTTTCGCAACAGACCCACCCTCAATCTGAAGAAATCATGACTGAAAAACCGTGGCTGATCGCTGAGACGAACTGGAAAACCGTCAAGGAATTCACCTATGACGTGGCCGTGCTTCCGTGGGGGGCCACCGAGCCGCACAACTACCATCTGCCCTATGCTACCGATAATATGGAATCTGAATATGTGGCATCGGAAGCCGGACGTTTGGCGTGGGAGAAGGGAGCGCGGGTTGCCATCCTCCCGGCGGTACCATTTGGTGTGCAGACCGGGATGCTGGATCTGCCGTTTGCCGTCAACATGAATCCATCCACCCAGGAGGCGGTGCTGGGGGATATCGCCCGGTCGCTGGAGGGACAGGGCATCCGCAAGCTGCTGGTGCTGAATGGCCATGGCGGCAACAATTTCCGGCAGATGATCCGTGAATTGCAGCCGGACCTGGGGATCCTGCTTCTGGCGGCGGACTGGTATCGTGCGGCGGACTGGAATGAGTATTTCACGGAACCGGGCGACCATGCCGGTGAATTCGAAACCAGCGCAGTGATGCACATCCGCCCTGATCTGGTGCGGCCATTATCGGAGGCCGGGGACGGACACGAGCGCAAATTCCGCCTCAAAGCGATGAAGGAAGGGTGGGTCTGGACTCCGCGCGAATGGAGCGAGATCACGGATGACACCGGTGTCGGAAACCCCGAACTCGCGACGGCTGAAAAAGGCGCCCGGTTCCTGGAGGCCTGCTCGCGGAACCTTGCCGATTTTCTCGTGGAACTGGCGGATACGGATCCAGACGACATCTACGAATCGGAGTAATATCGCGGTGTGATCTGCATCATTTGATTTTTTTGCTATTTTACCATTCCATTCAATCTGCACCTCTATCCATCATCACGTATGCTACTCACTCGTACATCTTCTCTGACCATCATCCTTTCTGCATTGATTTTGTTCTCATGTTCCCCCGGCAGTGCGATCAATGAAGCAGTCGCGGTCGATAACCCGGGCGCATCCAATACTCCCGGCATTGCAAATAATCTGAGCGCCTCCGATCCATCCGGCACTTCCGGTATTCGGAGCACCACCGACACTCATGGCACCAACGGTATCCAGGATGTTCCGGATCATCACTTGCCCGAGCGTCCCCTTCCGCGGGAGGTAATTCCCCCTCGTGGATATCAGCTTTCCGTCATGCGCGACAACCGCAGTCCTGAGGGACAGCCCGGTGAAAACTACTGGCAGCAGTTCGCCGAGTATGATATTGAAGCCACGCTCGATCCCGAAGCCCGCAAGCTTTCGGCCACGGCAAAGATAACCTGGCACAACAATTCGCCGGACACGCTGCGCCGCATGCATCTGGAACTGGTCCAGAACCACCATGCCGAGGGAGTGATGCGTAACCGTCCAGCCGAAATCACCGGAGGCATACAGCTGCATCGTGTCGTTGTAAACGGGACGGACTACGACGATGAGCAGGTTTCCCGGAACAGGTATACCGTGAACGGCACCAGGATGTCCTTCTGGCTCGACAGACCAGTCGGTGCCGGTGAAACTGCCAAAATTGAGATCGACTACGAATTCCTGATCCCTCAGCGGGGTGCGAGCGGACGGATGGGCCACAGCCGCGACAACCTGTTCTACCTGGGCTACTGGTATCCGCATATGGTCGTCTATGACGATGTAGTAGGCTGGCATCCGGATCCCTATCTCGGACAGGCGGAATTCTATCACGGTTTTGCCGAATACAACCTGACCATTCACGTCCCGGAGGAGTGGCTCGTGATGGCAACCGGCGAACTGCAGAACCCTGAGGAAGTACTGGATCCACACGTTCTTTCACGCTGGATGGAAGCCCGGGAAAGCGACGAACCCCTTCGCGTGTATACGGCGGGTGCAGAGGAACGCGCAACACTGCCGGCGCGGGAATCCGGGTCGAACGGAATGCTTGCCTGGCGTTTCTTTGCAAGCAGCGTTCGGGATGTGGCTTTCAGCGTAACCCGGGAGTCGCACTGGGATGCGGCGCGCACCTCGGTCGGTGACCTGAATGGCGACGGGCAGAACGACTACACGGTGATCAACACGTTCTGGCGGGAAGATGCCCCGCTCTGGTCGGAAGTGACGGCGTATCAGCAGCATGCCATCTCCTTTCTTTCGGAAATGACCGGATTTCCCTATCCCTGGCCTCACATGACGGCCGTTGAAGGTGCCGAAATCATCGGCGGCGGCATGGAGTACCCGATGATGACCATCATGGGTGACTACAATCTTCGCGGGGCTCAGGCCTTGTACGGTGTCACAGCCCACGAGCTGGCCCACATGTGGGTGCCGCTTATCGTAAGTACCGATGAGCGCCGCTACAGCTGGCTGGATGAGGGCAATACCGTGTTCAGCACATCCGAGGCCGTTCTGGATTACCATCCGGACCGTGACCTGCACCGTCGCGGACAGGCCACATACCTTGGCTCCGCACGTCGCGGACAGGAAGGACCCATGATGCGACGCTCCGACTACCACTATTCGCCGGATCACTTTCGGGTCGCATCCTACAGCAAGCCGGCAACGGTGCTGGTGGCACTCAGGAAAGTGCTTGGAGAAGATGTCTTTTGGGAAGCGTACCGGACCTTTGTCGATGATTGGGCTTTCAAGCAGGCCTACCCGTGGGATTTTTTCCGCACCTTCGAGCGTGTAAGCGACAGGGACCTGAGCTGGTTCTGGCACAGCTGGTATTATGAGACCTGGGTCCTTAACCAGGCAATCGCGTCCGTTGAAGAGGTTGCCGAAGGCACCCGCATTGTCATCCGGGATGAAGGCGAGGTGCCCATGCCGGTTTATCTCACGGTGACCCGGGAGGACGATACCGTATCGGAACACACCATTCCTGTCGACATTTGGCTGCAGGGCGTGCGCCAGGCAGAGCTCATCGTTCCATACCGTGATGTCACATACGTGGAAATCGATGCCGATACAGCACTTCCTGATGTGGACAGAAGCAACATGTTCTGGGCGCGGGAAAACCACGACAGGTAAATTTTGACTCATAGTCATTCACTTTTCTATCTTGTAATATCATGAGCGACCAAGTTCCAACTCAGTATCATATAGCTGGAAAAAAACTGGTATGCCCCGTCTGCGATCATGACCACTTTACCATTCGTCATGCACTGTTGAACACCAGGGCTACCTCATTTTTCGGATTTGATTTTCTAAATAAAAAAGCTAAAAACTACGTATGCTTGAATTGCGGACATATTCTCTGGTTCCTCCCGCCGGGGGAATAAGGGAACAGAGTGCCATTTCAGCTGGATATCTCTTTCATTGCAGATGCTGGCTCCAGTCGTTCAGGCTCTATAGTCGTCTGATGTTGCGATTTCAGCAATCAGCATCATCGGCAATCAGCACATATCGGTAAAAGCAACAACACATTGGAAAAGAAACTGGAACTACCCTGGTATGTCAAGCTGACCATCATCCTGGCCGGACTTATCCTTTTTGTGTTTTTTCTGATCCAGGCCAGTTCCATCCTGGTACCCTTTCTCTTTGCCGTCTTTTTCTCCATCCTGCTCGCGCCCCTCTCTTCGTTTTTCGAGCGCTACCGCATCCATCGGATTTTTGCGTCCATCTTCAGCGTGCTGATCGGGATTACGTTTCTTGCCGGCATCATCTTCTTTTTCTACACCCAGATCGTCAGTTTCGCCCAGGATCTGGGCATGCTCGAAAAGCGCATCAACGAGCTTTTCGAGCAGTTCTCCGGGTTTTTCAATGCCTATCTGGATGTGGAGCCGGATGCGCAGCTGGAATCGGCCCAGGACGCGATCATCTCGTTTCTGCGGGACAATGTGGAGCCGCTCACGCGTGGCGTGATGACCGCCGCCACTACGGTCACCATGTTTTTCCTGATTCCCATCTATGTCTTCCTGCTCCTGCTTTACCGTGATTTCCTCAGGGATTTTTTCATGATGGCTCTGGCGCGGACCGACCGCGACAACAAGGTGGAAAAAGTGCTCAACAAGGTTCGCAGCGTGGTTCAGAATTACATTACCGGGATGTTTTTTGTGATCTGCATCCTTGCGGTACTCAACAGCCTGACACTCACCATCATCGGGGTTGAGCACGCCCTGTTCTTCGGCGTGTTTGCCGCCATGCTCAATGTGATACCGTTCCTGGGTCCCATCATCGGATCCATCCTCCCGATCGTCTATGCGCTGCTGACCATGGATTCGCTCTGGTATCCGGTTGCCGTACTGGCTTCGTTCTACGTCATCCAGCTATTTGAAAGCAATCTGTTCACACCGATGATCGTCGGACAGCGGGTGAGTTTGAACCCGTTGGTGACGTTGCTGGCTATATTCGTAGGCGGACAGATATGGGGTCTGGCCGGGATGATCCTCTTTATACCGGCTCTGGCCATGCTCAAGGAGGTCTGCGATGAGGTAGAGTCCCTGCGTCCGTACGGATATCTGCTTGGAAAGGTCAAAACGCGTGAAGAGACGGAGAAGGAGTATTTTTCAGGGCGCTTCCCGAGGTTTGGCAAGGAAGGCAGCAAGGAAGATGGCAAAGCGGACGGCAAGAAAGAAGGCCGGGGCAAGCGAAATAAAAAAAAGCAGTAAAACCCCCGGTTAGATAGGGCTTGCGTGCCCGTATTTCCTGAAGAAGTCCCGCAGTCCGTCCACTATTTTTTCCGCCATCCCATCCTGGAAATCAGGATCCAGCAGCTTCATTTCATCCTCCGGATGGGATATGAAAGCCGTTTCCACCAGAACATTGGGCATTTCGGTCAGGGCATTGAGCGTGAAGTTGAAGCTCCCGATAAGCCCGAAGTCGCCAAGGGGAAGCTCCAGCATCCGATCGTGCACCATATAAGCCAGGGGTTGAAAGGCATGGTGGCGATAATAGGAACTGGTACCGCGGATGGCATCGGGATTGGTGGCGCTGCCGATGGAGTTGGCGTGGATGCTGACAAGCACGTGTGCATCGGAAGCGATCACCATTTCGCTTCGCTGGATCATGGAGACGTTGATGTCGCGGTCGCGCGTCATCAGGACTCGTGCCCCTTCCCGCTCAAGCCGGTCTTTCAGCTTTTGTGATACATCAAGGACGATGTCTTTCTCGGCCGCTCCGGTAGCGCCAATTGCGCCGCGGTTTTCCCCGCCATGTCCGGCATCCACGGCGATGCTCATGCCCTCGAGCGGGCGGTACGTGGAAGCGAGGCGGGGTGGACGCTGCACCTGGACCCTGAGGCTGGACCCCACGCCGTAACCGATGTGATATCCCCAGTGCATATCATGTTTCAGGTGGATGTAGAGCCGGAAGTGGTTGGTGCCGATCTGGTCCCAGCTGACGCTCCGGATGCCTTCGGCACTTTGACGGTGAGTGATCCAGTTGGTGTTGGAGTCGGCCCCGAAAATATCAATCTCAATTACATTGGGATCAGTGCGCATGTTGGCGATGTATGGCAGACGCTGTCCCAGCGAAAGCGTGACCATGTCAAATGCGTCTGTGCCGATCACTGTGGCCGAACCGGTGAGAGAACGCGGGGAAGGGGTGCTCCCGGGCATCAGTTCGGCAAAACGCATGGGGAGGTAGGCCTCCAGGTTTTCAGACAGCCGTACGATGTAGAACGAGCCGTGCTCCCCGACAACATCCAGGCTCACTCCGCGCTCCAGGTAACCGAGCCGGGCGCCGCCAAGGCGATCGGTGCCGGATCCGGAGTTGAGGAAAGCGCGTCTGGCATGGATCTGGGCAACGACCGGGAGCTGGTCTTCGGGATAGCGGATCACTTCCGGTGCAGCAGGCGGCGGCGCGACCTCGTCGGGATCCGGCCGGTAAAAATGGAGCTTCCTGACCCGCGTGTCCCCTTCGGCCGTCCGGACACGGATCTCGGCCGTAGTCTCACCAACGGACAGGTCCACCAGCCCCACAAATGCACCGCTCGGGTGGACGGTCACTTCCTTGCCATTGATAAAAGCACGGTTCTCCGGATTCGTATTGGCGGCTATGCGGTGGCGGCTGAGGGCAACCGAAGTGGTATCACTCCCGGGGATGATGATATTCAGGGGGATATCGTTCCGGCCGGTATCCTCGGGATGCGTCCCGTAACCCACCTCGTCCGCTAAATGATGGCTGGTCAGTGCAAACGAGCACAGTGCAAAAAGGAGCAGGGACAGGATATGCCGGAGTGTGGAGTGCATGGTAAAAGCAGTCTGGAATCTTGAATGAAACGTATCAGCATGTGAGGCTTCCCGACCGGTTTGCCTGCCATGCTGTCGCACTCCTCAAAATATCATTTTTCCGGAACTCCGAAAGTGCCGGCTGCCTTATTTTTTGCTGTTTTTCTCCTTGCGCGCTTTTTTCTCCTCCAGCATCTTCTCCTTGCGCATCTCCTTTGCCTTTTTCTTATCCACGCTCTCCATCATTTTCACGTGATCGATCCTCTTGTTGATCATCATCTGCTGGACGATGGAAAGCGCATTGTAGATCAGGTAGTAGAGACTGAGCCCGGACGACAGCCGGTTGAAGATGAACAACAGCATGACCGGAAGTACGTACTGCATCATTTTCAGGGTCGGGTTCGGGGCCGTGGAGCCCTGTCCGGATACCCTCATCTGTATCACCATGGATGCGGTCATCAGCAACACAAATCCGGCGATATGATCGCCCATGAGCGGGATGGTGAACGGCAGGTTGAGCAGGATGTCCGGCGCCGAGAGGTCTTCCGCCCAGAGGAAGCGCTCCTGCCGGACCTCAATGGAGTTCTGGAAGAAGCGCCAGAATGTGATCAGAACCGGGATCTGCAGCAGGTTGGGCAGGCAGCTTCCCAGCGGGTTCACCTTGGCCGTCTTGAACAGCTTCATGGTGGCCTGCTGCTGCTTTTGCGGCTCGTCCTTGTATTTCTCCTTGATGGCCTCCATTTCCGGCTGCAGTTCGCGCATGGCGGCCATGCTCTCGAAGCTCTTTTTGGTGAGTGGATAGAGGACAATTTTAACCAGCAGGGCAAACAGGATGATGGTGATGCCCATGTTGCCCGTAAATCCGCCGACAAACCAGAAGAACGGAAGGATGATATACTTGACGAAGGGATCGGAAAACCAGCGGATGAAGCGGAAGCCGGTATCCACCATGTCATAGGTCTTCGCGTGGAAGTCGCGCAGGTGCCTGTAATCCAGCGGACCCAGGTACAGCTGGTAGGAGTAGGTGTCGGAAGCGGCGATCCGGGTGCGGAGTGCCGTATTGAAATCGTGGATCGTCTCGCCGTTATCGGGATCCGTGGTGAGATCGGCCGTGAGAATGGCGCCGTCGGTCGGTTCCTGCGCCATCATGATCTGTGTGAAGAATTTCGACTTGCTGGCTACCCAGGTCACATTCCCGGTAATGATGCTTTCGGTAAAACCCTGGCTGGATGGCTGGAACTGCTCAAGCACCCCGCCGGCATAGCTGTAGGCTGCCGTGTACTGCTTTTCCGAGGCAACATCCCGCTCGGTCGGCGGAATGGCAGGTTTCCACATAAGCTCAAAGCTGCGTCCGCTTATATGCTGGTCCATTCCGTCGAAGGTGATGCTGAGCAGGATCTGGTAGGTGTCGGCATCAATCGTATAGGTGTAGAGCATCCGGCTGCCGTCGCCAAGGACAAACTCGTACTGCAGGGTGGTCTGTTCGCCGCGATCGAGAGAAATGACGGGATCGGCTGCAAGTGGGCGGAAGAGCAGCTGATCCGTCTCGATATTGTAGTTTTCAATCGACAGAAATTCCACGGAATAGGCGGAGCGGGTTGTATCGGACATCAGTTGCACGGATCCGTCATCCCAGTGTTCATGCTGCTTGAGATGAAAGCTGGCCGGACCACCGCCAAGATTGGTAAAGCGGGCACGGTATTGAGGGGTCTCGACCCAGGTGTAAACCGTGTCGGTGATAGCCTGATAGCCGAAAACACCGAGAGTAGGCCGGTCTTCGGGGGCCACAGGTTCCACATCCGCCGGATCCCGTTCTTCTACCCAGCGGGGGTCGGTGCGGTCTTCCAGTTCCGGCACGGTGTCGCGGGCCACGCGTTCCCGGCGCTGGCGCTCCAGCTCCTCCTGGGATGGCATCGTGGTATACATCCACGCTAGCATCAGCCCGAAGATCAGTACAAATCCGATTACAGTATTACGATCCAAAATAGTAGCAGTTTAAAGGTCGTTGGATGAGGTGGATGGAACAGGGCTCTGCCGGAGTTCCTTGTGCGAGGCGCTGCCGTGATGTTCGCACTTGCAGCTGGTTCTCTTTGCGGGAACCGGGTCTTCTCCGCCGGCACTCCAGGGATGGCAGCGCAGGATGCGCCATGCAGCCAGTCCGGTACCCTTGATAGCGCCGTGAATTTTAATGGCTTCCAATGCGTAGTGGCTGCATGTGGGATAATAGCGGCAACTGGACGGGAAATAGGGCGAAATGAAAAACTGATAACCTCGTACAAGAAGTATGAGGAACGTCCGTACGGCTTTCTGCATCAGAGAGGCGAGGCGGTGCAGCATATCCGACATAGCACTGAGGGCATTCATGATGCTGCTGATTCCTCCTTCATTTTCTGTTGGACAGCCGTGAGCAGGCGGATGCAATCCTGTTCGATCATCGGGTAGGGAACGCCGGTTTTTTTTGCAATAAAAATCCCCTGAAACCCGATCGGTCCTGATTCAGCGATATCTCGCACAAGATGTTGATGCTGCCGGTAAGCTTCCCTCATACGGCGTT
>SL_3KL_010_SEDDRAFT_10004557_pt1 | contig 12506 bp, 8 predicted proteins | sample SodLakKL_010_SED_2_FD_10381 | JGI IMG/M metagenome (IMG submission 10381)
TCTTCATCGATATTGATTGATATGATGAGCATGGCATCCGGAATGCCGCGGTCCAGGAACATCTTGAGCGTATCCTCCGAATTGGACGACCCGGTGTTGTAAATGATAAAGTCCAGATCGGTGTCCTTAAGCCGGTCTTTAACGCCTTTGAGGACTTCATTGAAAAATGGCGTGGTAAACGTTGGCAGGGCCACGGCGATGATCTGAGCTTCACGCCGCGCCAGCTTTCTCGCATTCACCTGCGGACGAAAGTCGAGTTCATTAATGGCATTTTGTACCCGCTTTTTTGTCTCCTCAGAGACATAGGGGGATCCGTTGAGGACCCGGGATACAGTGGATATGGCCACGTTGGCAACCCGTGCAACATCATAAATAGTTTGTTTTTTTGCCATGATTCCGTTTGTTGGGCGTAAAACTATGAGTTGGTAAAAAAGCGCGGTAAGTTAGTAAACAGCGCAGGTGCGGTAAATATCAGCTGTGGTTAAGAAACCTGTTCCGTTTTGATGCTTATTCAGGGGGCGGCATACAGAAGACTCACGAAACAGACCCGACTTCCGCATATTACCCTCCTTGATTTAATCTTCAATAGAAAAAAAACGAATCTAATTATATAAAGTAGTGAATTCTACTGAAATATTACAGAGAAGTTGAAAATCAGTCGTTGCCCGCCGTCATGCCTGTGTCCGTGTGGAAAAAGATCATTTGCCGTATCTTGGCCTATGGCCATTTCAGCAGTGGCCAGGCATTTGCAGCATGAAGTATAAAGACTTGGGATCATGCTGAAACAATTGGCGGGGAACGAAATCCAATGAAAACGTCTTTTGTTGGATATCTTTTATAACAACAATCATATAATGAACGGATATCATGGCATCCTGGTCCGTACGGTCGGTTTACGAACGAACTTCTCTGCACAGGGGAGTGATTGAAGAGGTCGAAGAGCCGGAATTGCGCGATGCGTATGTTCATTGCCGCAACATCACCCGCAAATATGCCAAGACATTTTATCTGGCAACCCGCTTCCTCCCGCATCACAAACAGCGCAGTATTTTTGCCATTTACGGACTTTGCCGTTTTCTGGACAACCTTGTGGATGACGCCGAGGATCTGGTAGCTGACAATCCGGTCAAGATGCAGGAAGTGGAGCAGACTCTTTCCGAATGGAAGGACAAGCTTCGGCTCACTTATGAGGGCGAACCGTCCGACAACCCGATCCTGCTGGCCTTTTCGGATGTGCTCCGCTGCCATCATATTGATATTTCCCTTCCTTTTGAATTGATCGATGGGGTTGCCATGGATCTGACAAAAAACAGGTACGAGTCGTTTGATGAGCTGTACGACTACTCCTACAAGGTGGCATCGGTTGTCGGACTCATGATCAGTGAAGTATTTGGATATAATGACAAGGCGGCGCTGAAGCACGCCGTGGACCTGGGAATTGCCATGCAGCTCACGAACATACTCCGGGATGTTGGCGAGGACCTGCAGCGTGACCGCATCTATCTGCCCGCCGAGGATCTCCGCAGGTTTGGCGTATCCGAGGATGACCTGTTCGGCCACCGCATGTCTGACGAATTTCGGGAGTTGATGCGTTTTCAGATCGACCGTGCGCGAAGCTACTATGCCAGTGCCGACAAGGGCATACCCATGCTCACACCCGACAGCCAGGTTCCTGTCCGCCTCGCCCGCCACAATTATGCAAGGATCCTTGATCAAATCGAAGCTAACGGGTACCAGGTGTTTACCCGTCGCGCATACCTGTCATTGACCAGGAAGATGGCCATACTCCCCCGTGTCTGGTGGCACACGGTCCGATCTTCGTGAGTCGCATCCCGGAAAAATTTTTAAAATATCCGGCTATCCTTTAGCTTTCCATCAGCTGAACAGACTCAGAACCACGTCACTTTTGCAAATCCCTCTGCGATGGAAAAGAAGAATCACAGCTGGCAAAGTCCCAGCCTCGGGAGAAAGACCACCATGACGGTTTATGGAACCGAAGGCACACCCTTGCTGGTATTCCCGGATAATGGTGAAAAGCGGACCGAGTGGGAGAAGAACGGGCTCATTGATGCGCTTTCTTTTCAGATTGAAAATGGCCACAACCGGATATACTGCATTGACTCAATTGATAAGGAGAGTTTCTTCAATACCGGAACAACCCCGCGATTGCGGATCAGCCGGCACCGCCAGTTTGAAAGCTATGTCATTGATGAAGTGCTGCCATTCATCAGAAAAACGGCGGAAAACCTGTTCATAATCATGGCGGGTGTGGGGATGGGGGGGTACCATGCTGTCAATCTGCTGCTCAAATACCCGAGCCAAATCCAGAAAGCCATATCCATAGGAGGCAGATTCCAGATCCGTCCGTTCATGGATGATTACTTCGACGACAGCGTATATTACAACAACCCGCTGGAATACCTTCCGAACCTGGACGACCAGAATCTGCTGGATGACATCAAAAACACGGACATCCGGCTGGTGGTCACACCCGACGACCCGCATCTGGAAGTGAATTACATGCTCAGCGACATACTCAGGGCCAAGGCGATCGAGCATATTTTTGATTACTGGATCGAAACCGGAGACCATCCCTGGGAGATCCGCGGGGATATGCTGCAGCGTCATGTTCCGTAAAATACTCATCGCCAACCGCGGTGAAATAGCCTTGCGGGTGATGCGGACCTGCAGGGAACTGGGACTAAAGACCGTAGCGGTCTGTTCGGAATCCGACAAACATAGTCCACACACCCTCTATGCCGATGAAATGGTGCTGTTGGAGGGAACAACGGTATCCCAGACCTACTTGAATATCGACCAGATCCTCCACGTAGCCATAGAGCGCCAGGCAGGCGCCATCCATCCCGGTTACGGTTTTTTAAGTGAGAATGCAGAGTTTGCAGAGGCGTGTGCCAGGGAGCAGATTGTCTTTATCGGTCCGGATCCGCATGCCATTCGGCAAATGGGGGACAAGACCCGCGCCCGCGAACTGATGGATGAAGCCGGAGTGCCTGTTCCGCCGGGTGCGCGGTCATCGTTGGCATCAGACAATGAAGCGCTCGAAATAGCCCGTGAAATCGGCTTTCCGGTGCTGGTAAAGGCCGCAGCCGGTGGCGGTGGAAAAGGGATGCGCATGGTGCAAACCGAAAAAGAATTGCCGGATGCGTTGAAAGCTGCACGGTCGGAATCTGCCAGTGCTTTTGCCGACGACCGCATTTACCTTGAGAAGTATCTGGATGAGCCGCGCCATGTGGAGTTCCAGATTTTTGCCGACCGCCATGGCAACATGGTGCATCTCTTTGAACGTGAGTGCTCCATTCAGAGACGCCATCAGAAACTCATTGAGGAGTCACCCAGCCCGTTTCTTGACGATGAGCTCCGTTCGGAAATGGGCGATGCGGCTCTGCGCGCCGCCGGCAGCTGCGGGTATACGGGCGCCGGCACGGTTGAGTTCCTGGTGGATCGTGACCGCCGGTTTTATTTCCTGGAAATGAATACCCGCCTTCAGGTGGAACATCCCGTCACGGAAATGATCACCGGGATCGACCTGGTTGCGCTCCAGATCCGGGTTGCCGAGGGTCATCCATTGCCCTGGAAACAGCACCAGATAAAACGGAACGGCCATGCCATTGAATGCCGGATCTGTGCTGAAAATCCACTGGAACAGTTTCTCCCGGCCACCGGCACCGTGCAGGCATGGCGACCGGCAACCGGCGCAAATATCCGGATGGATGAAGGGATCCGTCCGGGACAGAAAATTACAACCGAATACGATCCGTTGTTAGCCAAACTTGTCGTTTATGGAAACAACCGGACGCAAGCCATTGCCCGGATGATGCATGCGCTTGACGATACCGTGCTCACCGGCTGTCCTACCACTATCCCTTTCTGCCGGTATGTCATGGAACACCCTGCATTCAGGGAAGGCCGCTACCACACCCACTTCATCCCGGAGCACTTTTCTGGCACAGAACTGCAAAACGACAGATTATCTCATCCCGTCGCCATCATTGCCGGTTTGTTGCACAATGAAAACGACCACGGCGGCAACTCCTGGGATCCGGCAAACGTCCGCACCGGCAATCCGCATGGATCGGCGGAAAGCGCATCCAACCTGCATCATACATCCGGTCATCATAACGCATCCGGTCGTCATGAAGCATCCGGAACGAACAGCAGCCGGAACAATCCGTCGAGCGGACGAGCAGGAACACAGTGGTGGTCGCGCCGCAAATACCGCCGCTAATAACAGATCGGGTCCCGGAAGAGTTTTTTCAAGACTGCTTCACACAACTTGCGTATATTTCCCGGATGGGACACAAATATTATCACAGTTACCGGGAATCACGTAAAACAAGGAGCATTCATTTTGTCTGACAAGCAAGAATTATACAATCAGCTCAAGAAGCTGGAGACGGAGCAGAGGAATCCTGAAACCATGCATATTGACCTGGCCGACCCGCTCGAGATCGTCCGTCTGATGAACGAGCAGGACAAGCTGGTCGCCGAATATGTGAGCACAAGGAAAGAGCAGATCGCGCAGGCGGTCACGTATGCGCACGAGGCATTGGCTCAGGGGGGCCGCCTGATCTACACCGGTGCCGGCACCAGCGGCCGGCTTGGAGTGCTGGATGCGGCCGAATGCCCGCCAACGTTTGGAACCAGGCCGGAACAGGTCATAGGCCTGATCGCCGGAGGACGGGAGGCGATGTTTGTTGCCCAGGAAGGGTCTGAGGACCTACCGGAACATGGCGAAAAAGATATTGCACAGCTGAACGTTAGTGAAAAAGATGTCGTTTGCGGATTGGCAGCCAGTGGTCGTACTCCCTATGTTCTCGGAACGCTGGAGGAAGCCAAGCGGCGTGGCGCCCGGACCATCATGGTCTGCTGCGTCTCTGCCGAGCGCGTCAAACTGGAACTGAAGGCCGATGTCATGATCGATGTCCCGGTGGGACCCGAAGTGATCATGGGCAGTACCAGGCTCAAAAGCGCGACGGCTCAGAAAATGGTCTGCAACATGATATCCACCGGTGCCATGGTTCGCCTGGGCAAGGTTTACGAAAACGTGATGGTGGATCTGATGCTGACCAACAAGAAACTCGTGGAACGCTCACGGCGCATCATCACCATGTTTACTGATGTCGATTATGATGAAGCATCACGCCTGATGATGGAATCCGGCGGCAAGGTCAAGGTTGCCCTGCTCATGGGACTGGCAAAAGTGAGTCGCGAAGAAGCGGAAAAACAACTGGAGGCACACGACGGATTCATCCGTGCGGCTTTGCAATCCTACGAAAAAAAATAAACAGGTCGGGCGCTGAACAGATAAAAGGGCCTCCGGCTAATAGGAACAAGTTACTGTGAGGCATTGGGATTTAATACAAAGACGGGAAAGCGCCTACTTTTTCAGGATTCAGATTGCCGTTATCTGCAGTCTGATCCTGTTTATCATGCTCTTTCGATTCTGGCCGGTGGGCGATGGTGACTCCCGGCTTGAGATCGTTTCGTTTGACGAAGACCGGATTGTGATGCCGGAATTCATTGAGACAAGGCAGCAGGCAGCGGTCGAACGCGTGGCACCGATAGTTCCCCGTCCGGAAGTGGTAGTCCCTGAAGACGAAGTGGTGGACGTGGAATTCGATCTGGAAATTTCGGAACGGGACATGGATGCCGGATTGGGTCCAATCCCCATGCCGGAAGGCCCCGGCGACATTGTGGAACATCCGGACCGCCCACCCAATGTGCGCCGTATCGTCGAACCGGTCACTCCTCAGCAGGCACGTCGTGACGGGGTTCGTATTGAAATCATTGTTCGGTATGTAGTTTCTGAAAGCGGCGAGGTGGAAGAGGCCGATATCCACGAAATGCGAAAATTCAACAGCGAGACCGGCCGGTTTGAAACTGTTGAAGATGCAGGGTACGGGTTGTGGGAAATCACGTTGCAGGCCGCCGAGCAATGGCTTTTTCATCCTGCAATGCACGACGGCCGGCCGGTTCGTTCCGTGGCGATGCACAGGTTCACCTTTGGCAGCTGATAAACGCACGAGTCACTTTTAGTTCAACTTGAAATCCCTGATACGTGTTGCTACGACCAGTTAATAATCATATATTGGCAACCCTGTTTAACCTTGGCAGACACGAAACGGAGAGATGCCGGAGTGGTCGAACGGGCTCGCCTGGAAAGCGAGTGTGCCCTAACCGGGTACCGAGGGTTCGAATCCCTCTCTCTCCGCTCCCTACCCGTGTCTGCACCCGCACACCCGCCAACCCTGTGCCGATCTGACTTTTTTCTTCGTGAACTATTGTAATTATAAAAAAAAGGTTACATTGGTTTAAGATCATAGAAGTGCAGTAGCTACTATTTTTTTTCGGGCCGCCATGGGGAAGCGTCCCTTTGATAAAAAGTTCCCTGTTTTGTAACCGGCACCATTGACAATCATTTTTATCCATGACGGGGCGCCACTTTGTGCCCTTCAGCATCATTAATATCATCTGCTACCATGAATATTAACCGGATCACTGTTGCGGCGGTATTCCTGTTTGTTGCTATTTCCTGCGAGCGTCCCTCCAGTCCGGATTTCAATCTGCAACAGTCTTTTGATATCCCTCTTGTTAAAAGTACATCTTACAAACTTATAGGGGAGGGAAAAGGGGCCATCATCGACACTACCAGCGAAAATTTCAGGGACCTGTTCCGCACCGGTCCTGACCAGCTCGTTTTTCTTTCTTCGGAAATAGATTTTGAAATAGGAGAACTGGACGACATCATCCCTGAATTGGATATTGAACCGACCGATGTCGAAAGCGAAATCGGAACTCTCGAAATCGATGATTTTTCAGCCAGTTTTGACTCGGAGATCGGAAAAATCAGCGGCGAACCTGAGGATCTGGAAGATGAAATGATGGAAGTTGGTGATTTTGAAATCGATTTCAACGCCTCCGGTTCTGCCGGATTTGAAGAAGTCACAGGACTGAATCCCGATGATTTCAGTCCCGGAACCCCGGTTCCCGGTCCGGTTGATGAGACCCTTATTGTACCGCTGGATACTCCGGGATTTGTGCGTGCTGAAATCGAGAGCGGCGGATTGCAATTTGTCTTCACCAATGAAATCGGATTCGATATCGAGAATATCACAGCCACGCTGATGATCAATGCCGATTCGTCCCCGACCCCTGTCGGAAACACGCTGGAACTTGGTCCTGTTGCACACGGCCAATCTGCAGAAGCGATCGTTCAATTTGAAGCGGGTGATCTGCTTGAGACCATTCTCGCATTCGAGGTTCAGATCCGGTGGCAATCCCAGGTAATGGCAGCTGAGCCGGGATCGATCAACGTAGAGTCGGATGAGCAGGCCCTGACGGTCCGTAATGCCACGGGCAACATCAAAGCGCAAGCGCTTAACCCGGACATTGAGCCCATTACCTCCTCCAATCCCGAATTTGAATACGCCATTGTTGCTGATGATCCCGGTCCGGACGAAAAGTACCAGCTTGCACTGCTGATCATCAACAATACTCCGCTCGAGATCCTGGACAGTACACTGACTGCCATGCCGCAAATCACGTTGTTCAATTCGGACGGTGTCGTCCTGGATGAGCCAAAGGAACTTGTAAACGTCACACGGCCCGGAGCTGCAAGTTTGGAGCCCAACGAGACGGCAGAGGTGATCCTGGATCTGAGCGGGCAGAAAGTGACCGCAGAACTTACCTACCAGATAAGTCTTGGAACCATTGGCGGTGAAGGTCTTACGGTGGACAAAGATCAGTTTTTCCTGATAACCTCCAGTACCAGTGAATTGAAATTCGTAGAGGCCAAATCCGACATCGATCCGCAGGAAGACATCATCCTTGAGGATACCGAAGAGGTAAAAGGGGATTTTGTGAATGCCGAAATCGAGGAGGGTGAGATGCGCCTGGAGATCAGCAATCAAACGGAAATACCACTCCTGATTGAGCACCTCAGACTTTTCAATGCAGAGTCATTTACTGCCAAAAATACCGGACGCTTTTTTGCATTCGGTTCCGACATTGCCGAAATAAGCAACATTGAGATACCCCCACTTGAAAGCCGGACGGTTCAGGTTCCCCTGGAGAACACCGGCATTTCAAACCGTGTCTCATACAGTGGTACCGCTTCATCACCGGGTACTACCGAGCCGGTAATCGTCCGCGCGACAGACCTCATCTCTACTGAAATGGAGGGTTCGGCACAACTCAGTTCTGCGTCTGCCGTACTGAAATCTCAAAGCTTCTCCGTAACCGACGAGGTGGATTTTGAGGATGAGGACTTTCGTCTGACCAGCGATAATCACTACGTGGAAATAGCCGCCGGGGTACTGAAGATACAGAATGTTACCAATGACATCGACCTGGATATCGATACCCTTGTAGTCTCTTTTCCCGGAATCAGGACTGACACCGATGGGACCGGCAGATACCTGCCGTCAGACTCCCTCTGGATCGAGTTCTCCGGCAGCAACCGTATCCGGCGTGGGTCAGATCCCCGGCCGCAACCGGAATTCACAATGTCACTTGAAAATGTCAGGATTTACGCACCGGATAACAGATTATCCTATAATATTCGCGCTGTGACCGAGGATACCAGAAATGCCGCCGGTGGTGACAGCGTGCGGACCGTTCTGTCATCAGACCGTTTTACCGCATCCCTGGATATTGAAAACGTGACACTCCGGACAGCATTTGGACGGGTACAGCGACGCGTTGAGTTGCTTGTCGACGATGACGGTGACAATGGTATCATCGACTTGTTCAACGACAGGGAAGCGGAGATCACCGAAATCGAAGACCTTGAGGAACTCTCCGAACGACTTTCAGGCCTGCGACTTGTAAATCCCTCTTTTGACCTTATCTATGACACCAATCTGGGGGTACAGGGCACAGTAATTGGTGCGATTTTGGGGATCAGCAGCAGTGGGGAGAAAGTATTCCTTTCAGGTAAACCGGGTACGGACCGTGAAGTTGGCCCGGACGACGACTATCAGAATCTGTATATGCGTGGAGCCCAAATCCCCCGATCCGATCTGGTCGCTTTTCAGATTACTCCCTCAGAGCGCATTGGCGAGGTAATCCGCAACCAGGTAATCCGGTTCGATTCCGAAACGACCAATGTAGAGGATTTCTTGAGCAACCTGCCTGTCGAAGTGCGTTTTATCGGAAAGATTGTCGTGAACCCGGATGAGCAGGATGGTTTTATTGTTAATCCGGTGGTATTCGATTCGCGCATGGGGATCGATATTCCCCTCAACTTGTCCACGGCCGAGGGGGATCCCGCTTCGTTCGAGGATATGATATCAGCGGATCTCTCGGACCTGCCGAAACCTGAAGATGACACCAGAGTAAGTGAGGCAACCCTGTATGTCTCTTATGAGAACGGCTTGCCGTTTGCCGCAGGAATGACCCTGGAGTTTCTTGACGAAAATGAGAACCTTATTTTCACTGCAATAGGGCAGCCTGTGGATCCGGTCAGGTTCACTATTGACGCCGCCAATGTGCATTCCACCACCCGTTTCGTAGACCGGCCGAAAAACGGCACCTCGGAGATTAAGCTTTCCAAAGAGCAGCTGGACTACCTCTATCGCACGCGCAAGATAAGACTGATTGGAGAATTGGCCACGAGCAGGGACGATATATCCGGCGAAGTGAAAGTACGTCCCGATGATTTTATTGGTTTAAGCGTGAATGCCAGCTTCAAAACATCCATAAAGGTTAATTGAATCTTCTGTCTGTCATGACCCGTACAGCAACCAAATTTATTTGTCTCATTTCAGCGGTAATCCTGTGTTCAGCAACTCCCGGACAAATCGCCATGGCGCAGGGCCATCATGCCACCTCTGTGAATACAGCGCTGGGAGGAGGGGGAAGTTCGTATATCACCGGATATCACGCCGCTTTTATAAACCCGGCAAATCTCATGATCTCCGATCGGGAAACCAGGGTGAACTTCGGCATCATCGGCGGTATCCAGTCGTCTGCCGGCGGCAGTCTGATCAATATTGGACTGTACAACAGACACTTCACCAAAGGACATACCATAGACACCGAAAGGGCTCTGATCATTTCCGACGACTGGTTTGGTGCCTGTCCGCTTTCCACCTCCAGTGCAGCTTTTAACGTCGATGTGGTGCCGCTGGGCGTTAGTTACAGGCGGGAAGACATGGCGTTCAGTATCGCGGCACGTGCACGTACCCTTGGCAAGACGGGAATGAGCAAGGGGATGTTCGAACTGGCGCTAACCGGCCTTAACACCGAGGTGTTCAGCGACCCTAGAAAAGTCAATTTCAATACCGAATTGCTGGGCCTTTGGGAACTTTCATTCGGTTTTGCGATGCAAGTCTGGCAGAACACCGAACAGAATGCCCCCGGATCCATGCGCGTTTATGCCGGCGCAGCCCCCAAAATCCTGTTTGGAATGGGTTATGCCAAAATGGGCCTGGAGTCGCAGCTTCAGGTAACGGGCCGCGAACTGGAGGCGAGTGTAGTGCATGACTTTGAGTATTACATCCTCACAACCGGCAACCTGACGGATGACTTGATGGCCTACTATGACGAACGGCGCGTACGGGGAAACAAGGATGCCGTACTGGATGACTTCTTATCTGACGACTCCTTTTCAGATCTGGGAGGGACGCAGGGAGTTGGACTCGGCCTTGATATCGGGGCCACCTTCGAGTGGTATATGCAGGATGTATCCATGCCGGTCATCGGCACCGGGCCGCAAATCCTCAGGGCCTCCCTGTCCATCACCGACCTCGGGGGCATCAATTTCAAAAATAATCCCGGCGACTTCAGGGCCAGGGATACTTTTCTCTGGGAAGGCCTTACGGTTGATTTCGATTACATCGACGAGGAGTTCGACGGGGATTTCTCGAATTACCTGGAATACGTGCTGGAAGACAGCATCGGCAGTGACATCTATGGCAATTTTGCTCCGCGCGATGTCAGCAACCACAGAATTGGCCTTGCTCCCATGTTCCACCTCGGCGGATCGCTCACCATGGGCCGGCTTGGTGTGATGCTGGATGTGGGCAAAGGCATCAACAATCGCGGTATCAACAGCCGCAGATTCTACACCGCGCTGGGTACGGAATACCGCGTCCTCAAAGCCGTTCCGTTGCGTTTTGGAATGAGAGTCGGTGGTTATTCCGCTGTAAACCTGTCGGCCGGAACCGGCCTTGACCTGAAAAACTTTGAATTTGCATTCGGGGTCATGACCACGCCATCATCAAGCCGCGGGGGCATGAACCTGTCCGCGGCATGGAGCGGACTTGTGTTCCGGTTTTAACCAGTGAGGCTTGCCGACGGTTTTACGACAAGGCAAACTATCTGCGAGATTATGGTGATTTCGTCCCGTTTTCCTCTCTTTCCATGTCGCGCAATTCCTCCATTCGCGAAAAACGGTAAAGAGAGATTTCCAACGGCAAATCCTTCTTCTCGGTAATGTGTGTCGCCAGGTGGGAGGCGACTAGTTCCGAGTACAGTAATCCCTTTGAGCCCAGTCCTGCATAGATATAAAGCCCTTTCTGCGCGTAATGCTCTCCGACGATGGGGAGACGGTCAGGCGTGGTGGCCCGGATTCCCGACCACTGACCGATACGCTGACAATGGGGATACAATTCGGGCAACAGCTCCTTTAGTTTCTGATCGAGGAGGCCGGCGCCTTGTGCATCGGGGTTTTGATCGTGGAAGTGGTGTTCATAGGTGCTTCCTACGGCGAGCGTGTGATCATCGATGGGTGCGATGTATCCATAAGCCGATACAGCCGGCAGATTACCAATAACCTCCGGACAGTGATACAGGGCAAGCTGACCCTTGACAGAATTTAGAGGAAGTTCCGACCAGTACTTGTTCTCCTTTGCCTTGAACCCCGTTGCGATGACAAGATTGGGTGCTGAATAGGCATCTTTTCTGTTTTTGAGCGTCCATTGACCTTCATTTTCGATGGAGTAGGGGCCACCTAAGACGAATGTGACACCTAATCCCTTTAAATAGCTTACATAAGCTTGAAGATATTCCGGGGTACGGACTGTTTTGCCTTTGCTTATGAACAGCCCGCCGGAACAATCCTTCAGTTGGGGAATGCGTTTTTTTATCTCGTCCGGCTGCAGCCATTCAATCCATCCTTTTGGCCAGCGCGTATGTTTCAGCGACAACCGGAAATTCTCTGCCAGGTTTTCATCAATTGCAGGACGCAGCACACCTTTTTGAAGCCGGATGTTGGTCTCTGAAATAGCGGACAGTTGTTCCAGCCGCTTTTCCAGCATCCTGAAGGAGGCTTCTGCGTTCCAGACCATCCGGGCACGCTGCCCTGTAGCAGGATTCACCATCCCGGAGGGCACCCCGGAGGCACCGTCACCGATCCGGTTCGCTTCGTAAACCAGGACATTAAGGTTTTTGTTCTTTTCTACAAGTTGCGCCGCTGTTGCAAGTCCAGCCAAGCCACCGCCTGCGATGATGACATCGAATTTTTTCATGCTTTTTTGTTACAA
>SL_3KL_010_SEDDRAFT_10004558_pt1 | contig 12502 bp, 5 predicted proteins | sample SodLakKL_010_SED_2_FD_10381 | JGI IMG/M metagenome (IMG submission 10381)
GCACGCTTGTAAGTTGCAAAACGACGGGCAAAACCTATAGTAAGAGTTTTATCATCAAGAGCATCAAGTACCTGGTAAACTTTTTTGGGTGTTTCCTGACGTCGTGAAAGGTTTGACAAAAGACGTTTTTTGATATACTCCATCAATTTGCGTCTTTGTACCTGCCTCATTTCCCAGATTTTTTCATCGGGAATATCATAGATCTTTTCCCAATGATTGGGATCAGAAACATCATTAAAAAATTCATTTCCAAAAGTATCTGCATAAAGTTTCTGCCACTCCGGAGCACACCATGTACCATAATGAACTCCGTTTGTTACATGGCCAATATGAATTTCATCAGCGAAGTATCCCGGATAGAGATCTTTAAACATTTCGCGTGATACACCACCATGAATCTTACTTACACCATTAACTTCAGATGCAAGTTTGGTGGCAAGTACGCTCATAGAGTATCTTTCATCAGGGTTATCAGGACGTATTTTACCCAGCGACATGAATGTTTCCCATGCAATACCAAGTCGGTCAGCATAATGTGGCATATAAGTTCTGAGCATATCTTCACTGAAAAAATCATGACCTGCTGGAACTGGTGTGTGAGTAGTAAATAAACTGCTTGATCTCACGGCTTCTAAAGCTTCAGGAAAACTGAGTTTTTCGTCCTGTACAAACTTTCTGAGCCTTTCAAGGCCTGCAAATGCTGCATGTCCTTCATTAAGATGATAAACTTTAGGTTTTATGTTCAAAGCATCAAGCAAACGGATACCACCTATACCCAGCAAAAACTCCTGTTTAAAACGGTTTTCCCAGTCACCGCCATAAAGCTGGTGAGTTACTACCTTATCAATAGAAGCATTTTCAGGAATATCTGTATCGAGCAAATAAAGAGGAATACGACCAATGTCAATTTTCCATACCTTGGCATAAATATTACGCCCCGGAAAAGCGATGCTGATTTTTACCCATTCGCCCATTTCATTCCGAACAGGCTGTGCTGACATATAGGTAAAGTTATGCGACGTATAATTTGCCATTTGCTCTCCACTTATGGAAAGATTCTGGCTGAAGTAACCGTATCGGTACAATAAGCCAATGCCAATCATATCGATATTATCATCACTTGCCTGTTTTAAAAAGTCACCTGCCAGAACTCCCAATCCACCGGAGTAAATTTTTACAGAAGTATGTAAACCATACTCCATACTAAAGTAAGCAATAGTATCAGAAGTTTTTTTCTCAGCTTTCTGCATGTATTCATCAAATTTCTTCACTACACGCTCATACTCCTGCATAAATTCCTTGTCGGCAATCAATTTCTGATAATGCTCGACTGTTAGGTTATCCAGCAAGCGAGGTGGGCTTTTTTCAACCCTCTCCCACAAGTCGGGGTCAATGCGTTCAAATAGTAAAGCAGCATCGTAATTCCATGTCCACCAAAGATTTTTGGCAAGCTTCTGAAGATCTTCCAGTTCTTTGGGAACGTTGATTTCAATAAGAATCTTCTTCCATTTAGGCTTGGATACTTTTGCTTTATATAAATCCTGGGGTTTTACTGGCTGTTTTTTTGCTTTAAAGAGGTCAGCCCTTTGTTCCACTTTTTTCATAGCATGATCATATGCTATAAAATAATTTTCAGCCAATGTATCCCAGAGTGCTGATTTGTAAATCTGGTGTGCCCGTTCACGCAAAGAAATCATGTTTTTATGCACAAGTGCATTGAAACCATTATCTTCAGCTGTAAGCTGACCAAACTCATCATCATTTATAAGTGAAAGAATGATATCCGAGATATTTTCCGACACCTGTTGTGAATTATTGTCGTTTCTTTCTAATACTGCCACACTGCGATAATCATCAGGGAAATTATCTCTTGCCCAAATTCCGAATCCTGCAAGTGACGTGGTAACAGTGGGCACATAAAATGCAAGGCTTTCATGTGGTGTATAACCCCATGGCTCGTAATATGATGGAAACACACTCAAATCCATTCCAATGAGTGCATCATAATAATTGAGATTAAGCGCGCCATCATCACCATTCAGATAAGACGGCAGAAATATCAACTTCACTTTATCGTCAGGACTGTTATTTAATCCTGAATTGCTCAGATGCTTCAGGACCGGATCGGAATCGGGATCAACCAATTTGTGGGTTGTATATTCTCCTGTTAAGGGTTTTTTAAAATCCGGGTTTTTAATTCGGTCAACTACTTCGGGCTTTACACCGGTTTGATTTCCCGGAACCATAATAAAAGCAACAACAGTAGTTTTAAGGTCTTTTTTATTAATCCTGGAAAGTGCATCAAGAAATACATCAACACCCTTATTCTTAAACTCATACCTTCCGCTGTTTATGAGCAGAAGGCTGTTCTCAGGTATCTCCTGGTTAAGCATTCCTGATGCAAGCTTAAGAAGTTGTTCTCTTGATTTTTTTCGTCTTACAACAAATTCCTTTTCATCAGGAACAAAAGAATCGCTAAAGCCATTTGGAGCAATAACATCAACTTCTTTATTCAATAGCTTATGACATTCTTTTGCTGCTGTCTTACTTACAGTAATAAAAGCATCAGCAGTAGCTGAAGCTGTTTTTTCCATGCTATGCTTTGAAACTACACCTAACTCGCTGGCGCGTGAATCTGTATCCAGTTGTCCCATTTCAGTATAAAGCTGGAAACCGTTAGCAGCGATAGACCGGCCCAGGGATGTTGCATGAGTTGTAAAGATTGTACCTACCTGAGGCACCCTGTCTTTCAGATATAATACACCTGAACCTGTCATCCACTCATGGAAATTTGCAAGAATAGAATCTTTGGATGAAAGATGGTAATTGTAAAAACTTTCGATTACCTGGCCAGCCGCATAACCGAACATGGTGGGCTCGGTATAATCCCATTGGCCACTAAGTGAGTTTAATCCGAACTTATTCCAGAAATCGGTGAATATATTATCTTTTTCGGAAAAAAGCGGTGTAAAATCAACCAGAATTGCTATGGGGGAGCCGGGAATATTCCAGCGACCTAATCTAAAATGTAAACCATCTTTGGTAGCCTGTTTGCGCCATGATCTGTAAAGATACCTGTCCTCTATAAATTCAGGGTTCCCATGAGTTTCTTTCCATACATCAGGACCAATACACATGTAATTGTCATTCATTTCATTAACCATCGACAATGCCTTGGTACCTATTACAGTATGAATTCCACCAATTTTATTACAAACTTCCCAGCTTACTTCAAATAAAAAATCAGGTTTTTTAATATTTTCAGTCATATTTCAATTTTTAAATATTTATCCTTTTATTTCCAAAAAACGAACGAAATTACGAAAAATTCCACAATTGAATTCATCAAAAACCAACGCTAACGTTTGCGTAGTTATTAATTAACAATAAATTTTTGCAAATTTCTTTTTCTGCAAAAAAAATCCTGTGTGATAAATTTACACAGGATTTTTCGCTCAATAATTTACCGGTTAAACAAAAAGATCAAAGTTTTATTTTTTTGAAGTTCCGCCGGTTTTTTTTCTGGTAACAGGCTTTTTAGTAGTCTTAACTGGTTTTTCATCAACTTTCTTGGTTGCCCTTTTTCGGGCCGGTGCTTTTGAAGCTTCTTCTTTCACTTTACCTGCGCAGGCTTTCTTAACCCTTATCTCAAAATCGGCCAGCACATTCATATAGTTTATAAAGGCATCATATGGCGAATTGTAAGGATTGTAATTTCTGCGAACAGTGCCATCAGAAAACCATTTGGTTGACATGTAATAAAAATGATCACTCACCTGCAATTTTTGCCAGTGATCAAGTATACCTTCATCTTCGCAAGAGTTCACAGATTCTTCCAGTTCATAAAGTTTATTGAAAGCTTCATTCTGCATTTCGTTGCCTAGCCAGGCTGTTATATCTCTCTCCTCATCCGCCCATGAAATAGGATACGGAATGTGCAATGGAGATGCAGGTTGCAATGCTGCAGCCACTTCAGATGGGGTATTAAACTGAAATCTTGATTTATCAAATACGATTTGTGGAAATGTTTTCAGGAAGTCAAAAATACCTGTTTCCTTTTTCTGATTTTCACCAAAGGTTTCATAATCCATAAAAAGATTCACAACTTCTGTTTTTGGGCCCAGGGCATTGAGCCATCCTGTAAACTTTTCAGATGTAAGTGGCCATTCACTCCAGTTTCTTACTGAAAAACGGAAGGCAATATCATCAGACAACTGGAAGTTTTTCATCAGTAGTTTCACCTTAGGATTGGTAGCACTGCAGTAAAGTAAGTTGGGGCTTTTCCAACCCAGAACGTGCTTAGGACCTTCTGTTATTACTGTACTATAACCAAGTTCAAAAATAAGATTACCAATGTCATCATTGTAGATGAGCTCAGTATTGCGGAAGGTTTTGGGTTTAACTCCAAACAGGGATTTGATTTTAGCCTCATGAAGCTTCACCTGCCTGAAAAATTCAGTTTTACTTTTCAGTGAAGCCAGGCTATGATTATTTGTTTCGGTAAGAAACTCCACATTGCCCGTTGCAGCAAGTTTTTTAAAACTATCAATGACTTCAGGTGTAAACCTTTCCATTTGCTCAAGAGCAATTCCCGAGATGCTAAAGCTCACCTTGAATTTCTTGCCAAATTTCTTAATCTGACTGAGAAGAATTTCATTGGCAGGCAGATAGCTGTTTTCTGCAAGTTGCTGCATGATAAACCTGTTGGCATATTCATCAAAATAGTCATGCTTATAACCGATATCGAAAAAACGATAATTTCTTAACCTGAAAGGCTGATGAATCTGAAAGTAAAAACAAATTGACTTCATATTTCTTTCTTGTTAGGCCCACAGAATCAGCAGGCAGATTTTTTATATTTTCTTTTTTATTGTAACCGGTTTAAATAAAATAAGTTTCAGGTGAGAAACTCCTGATAAATTTCTTTTACTTTCTCACCAGCCTGATCCCATTTAATATTATCAACTTCTTCCTTTCCGTGTTTCTTGAAAGTTTCGGGGAGCGCATTGTAATGCAGCAGACCATAAATAGCATCTGCCATGGCGTCAATATCCCAGAAATCAACTTTGATGGCATGTTTGAGCACTTCAGCCACACCTGATTGTTTGGAAATAATAACCGGAACATTTGACCGCATGGCTTCCAGAGGCGAAATACCAAAGGGCTCCGAAACAGATGGCATAACATAAACATCACTCATGCCAAACATCTTATCCACATCGTCTCCTTTAAGGAATCCTGTAAAATGAAACTTGTTGGAAATTCCGAGCTTGGCCACGCGCCTTATCATTTTATTGAGCATATCGCCACTGCCTGCCATAACAAAACGAACATTATCGTCGCGTTGCAGAACCTTATGTGCGGCCTCAATAAAATATTCGGGGCCTTTTTGGAAAGTAATTCGACCCAGGAAGGTTACGATTTTTTCATCAAGATGCCTTTTTACCTCCAGATCTTTTTCTGTTTCCGGGGGTTCTACGCCATTATGCACGGTTACCACTTTATCGGGATGAATCCCATACCGGTTGATAACAACACTCCTCGTCATATGACTTACGGCGATAACTTTATCGGCAGCTTCCATACCGGCACGTTCAATATCATACACCTGCTGGTTTACACTTTCTCCGGAGCGGTCAAATTCAGTGGCATGCATATGCACTACCAATGGTTTACCGGTAATTCTTTTGGCTTCTTTACCAGCCATGTAAGTAAGCCAGTCGTGAGAGTGAATAAGGTCAAAGTCATACTGACGAGCAATGGTAAGAGCTACCATTGCATACCGGTTTACTTCTTCCAGCAGATTTTTACCATAGCCTCCGGCAAACTCATACTTTCTGGAGTGGATGCTACCTTTTTCGGCAGTTACACCTTGTTGTGTTTTTTCTATGATCTTAAAATATTCTTCTTCAGTAGCATAAGGTACCAATTGCGAATCAACTTCCACATACGACATTTTATCAAGGTACTCCCTGAATACTTCGTCCTGGATATCTATGGCCACTTCACTGGCATTCACCAGGCGAATGCTGCCGGGTTTTTCATCGCCATAAGCTTTGGGTACAACAAATATCAAATCGACTCCGCATTTCAGCAACGCCTTGGTTAAACCATAACTGGCCGTTCCAAGTCCCCCTGAGATATGCGGAGGAAATTCCCATCCAAACATTAAAACTTTCATTTCCTCTAATACTTATAAATTATTCGCTTAAATTAATTCCTTTATTTACTTCTTGTTTTTATCTATCATATCATTTATCCTGATTAACTCAGCTACGTTTGCGGCAAATGAAATAGCTCCCCTGCTCTGATGCGGAGGGTCTCCTTCATACAATTCGGAAATAGTTCCGATGCCATCTTCAGTCATATCTTCCTGAAAATTATCGTAGATCTGTTGCAGGAATTCAATGGCACTTTCTTTATAGATCTTAAGATAAGCATCAGCAAAATGTCCCAGCAACCATGGATAAACCGTTCCCTGGTGAAGAGCAAGATCGCGTTTCATCTCATTACCTTTATAACGACCTTTGTAATAAGGATCGTCAGGAGAAAGTGTACGTAGCCCTTTGGGTGTAAGCAGCTTCTTAAGAACAGTATCAACTACTTGTCTTGAAACAGATACTGGTACCGGGCTGTAGGGCAAGGATGCAGCTATGACCTGATTTGGACGAACGCTCCACTCTGCATGATCCACAGCCACGAAATCTGCCAGATAACCTTTTTCAGCATTCCAGAAAACCTTTCCAAATGACTCTGGTATTTTATCAGCGATAGGTTTCCATTTTTCAGCAAAGGATTTATCTTTTGACAGTTTAGCCACTTCAAGTGCAAACATAATGGCATTATACCACAAAGCATTTACTTCAACCACGTAGCCGTAACGCGGGGTAACAGGTTTTTCATTTATCATGGCATTCATCCATGTAACCGAAGGGTTATCATCATTGATATACAGCAACCCATTCTCATCCATCTTCAACAGATTATTACCATGCTGGTAACTTTCGAGAATGGTTTTTATAACCTTGCCATACAGTTTCCATGTTTTACTTTGGTCTGTTCCATGGCAGCAGCATTTCTGAATTGCCCATATAAACCATAGCGAAGTATCAGCAGAATTAAACCTGGTGCTTTCCCCTCTTCCGGTTTCGGGGAAGAACGGGCCCACCATCTGGCTAACCATCGTATCTATAACATTCTTGCAGGCTTCGTCATTTCCTTTGGCCAGTACTAACCCGGGAAGTGAGATAAATGTATATCTGCCCACCCTGTCGTACCAGGGATAACCTGCTATAATATCGGTTTGCCCGTCGTGATTATAGAAAAACTGTTCTGCTGAATTCAGCAAACAATTGTAATATGAATTACGTGGCGTACGTAGTTTTAACTCTTTATTGAAATTCCTTGAAATGAGAGTAGGTTTGATTTCCTGTGTGCTTGCACAAAATATAACGCTCTCTCCTTTTTTGATAGGAAATTCAAAGAAACCGGGGACATAAAGATCTTCGAGGTATTCGTAGCCACGATCTTTTTCATGAAAATATTCCAGATCATTATACCAGTCAGGTGAGTGAACATACTCAACTTTTGCTTTTGAGAATTGCATAAAAAGCGGAGAATACCCTTCATACATGCGTGCTTTAATACCATTGGGTACACTTTCATATTTGGTATCCAGGTAAATATTCTTTTTACTCAGGCTATGAATATTTCTGAATGCCAGGAAAGGCTTTATGCGCAACGTTGTAGGTGAATGAGCCTCTACTAAGGTGTAACGTATCATTACCTTTTCTTCTTCGGTAACGAACATGGTTTCTTTGGTCAAAACCACACCACCTACCCGGTAAGTTACTTTTGGTATGATATCAGCTGAAAAATCTCTAACATACTTATGCCCTTTGGGCTCATAGGTGTTGGGGAATCGATTTATTCCGAAATTAAATTCAGCATCACGTTGAATGATGGTTTCATCCAGTTTGGAAAGTAAAACGTGAACAGTGTTTCCCAGTAAAGGTTGATGGCAGATAAGCAACCCATGGTATTTTCTTGTATTACATCCAATTATGGTATTGCATGAAAAAGCACCTGCCCGGTTGCTGCGAAGCATTTCCTTTGGCAATGAATATTCCAGATTAATAAGTTGAGTTTTGTCAAATTTTATGAAGCCCATAACCAGTAAAAGTTAATGAAGAAGTTTAATGCGATAAATGGAACCGGGGATAAAACTATTACAAAATTAAGAATTTTTTTATGTTAAATTCCTATATAATTGATTTTAAGATAAATTTAATTCTACAAATCGACAAACCTATGCAAAAAAAAATCTATCAATAATTCAATAGATGAAAAAAAGCTACGACAACTATTCAATCAAAGATTTTTCAATGATTTTCTCTGTAATGAAATTATTTCCTGATGTCCGTTGATTAAATTATAAACTTTCAAAAATAACAAGGAAACTATCGGGAAAGTCAGCCTTTCTTAATTCGTCGCGGTACCTTTCTGCTTCTGTTCTTTCAGAAAACATCCCCAGAATCAACCTGAAAAGTTTTCTGCCGTTCACCTTCGATATATGAATAAATACCGGGGTTTGATATTTTTCACTGTATGCATTGGCCAGATTTTCAAGATTTTCGTAATTGAAATAGCTGGCTACCTGTACACCAAATCCGGCGGGTTTTGCGCCTTTTAGTGAAAAGTCATATATTCCAGTTTGCAAGATTTCAATCCCTAACGTTTGATCAGAAGGTTCGATTTCTTTGGCAATGTCATTATCGGCCATAAAATGTAAAGGCTCTGATTCATTATGCTGGCTCATATCAGCAGATGCCTGTGATTCAGTTTTCTGTTGAGAATTCGCAACATCATCCTGCCTGTTAAAATAATCTGCAATATTAATTTCGCGCCTGGGAGACCGATGTTCTGAATGTATTCTTTCGGCTACAGCTTCAGTTTGTGAAATCAATTCCTGATAGAGATTAACCAGATTATGATCCGGTAAAAAACTACGGCCGGCTTCTATACTCATATCAGCCATTTCCTTTTCACCCAGATAATGTAACGTTACCCCCCTGTAAAGATAAGCTTCGTAGAAGTCCGGATTCAACTGAATAGAGGTTTCAAAATCCAGTAAGGCTCTCTGAAAGTTGTTCAGGCTCATATATACTTTACCCCTTTGAAAAAAGGCAACGTAATCGGGGTTCATATGAATGGCTACTGACAGATCGTCAAGGGCCTGATGATATTCCTTCCGCCAATAACGTGCTACTCCGCGGAAATAATGTGCCTGATCAGAAAAAGCGGGGTCAAGCTCAATGGCTATGGTAAGGTCGCGAATGGCATTAGAGTGGTCGCCCATTTCAATAGAAGAAAGACCTCTGTAAAGAAATGCTTCAGCATAAATGGGATTGATTTCAATGGCTTTGCTGAAGAATTCTTTCGCTTTTATAAAATCTTCTTCAATACCGGCTCTGATACCTTCATTAAACTCAGCTCTTGCTTGTTCCATCTGCTGAATTGAAGGTGGTTGAGCATTAAGCAGATTGATGTAAAGGAAGATTACAGGTAAAACTAAACGTTTGAAAAACATAGCAGGAAAAGTTCATGGGTTATATCAGAAAAACCCTGCAAAAATAAGGATTTCTTCGGCCCATATTAATTTTGTCTCTGCATTTCCCTGATTTTTTTCCTGAGATTATCTATCTCATCTTTATATTGTTCAGCCTGATTTTTACTTTCAGTAATATTATAGGCAATTTTAAATATCTTATAAACATTTCCATTCTCATTAAGGATAGGAGCATAGGTTTCATCGAGCCAGAATATGGTACCTTTTATATCTAATTTTACCCTTTGACTTTTTATTTTACCATTCAGTAAATCATCCCAGAAGCGGTCGTAGTTTTCTTTTTGTTCAGGAGTAAAAATGAGTTTATCAGAATGATGGGTACCAATTACATCTTTGCGTGTTAATTGCAGCAATCTGAGATAAGAATCGGAAATATTTATAATTTTTTTCTGAAGGTCATACTCTATGGTATAGCTTGATGAATCAAGTGCATTTAAAATGCCTTGCATTTCGGCTGCCTTTCGTGCAATTTCTTCCTGTGTGGCATTGAGTTCTTCCATGTTTTGACGCATTTCTTCTTCCTGGGCTTTCATTTCCTCAGCCTGTTGCTGGGATATCTCAAGCAAGGCAGCAGTTTTTAAATTAATTTTCATGGAGGCAACAGTAGCAGCAAGACTTTCACCAATCTTTTCAATGAATTCAATCTGATAAGGTTTAAACTCATTGAACGTAGCCACCTCAATGATTCCATAAACCTTTTCATTATACCGCAAGGGTACAATTATCAAAGCATTTGGGTTTTCATCCCCTAAACCGGATGTAATTCTGATATAGGACTTCGGAATATCAGTCATGTAAATACTTTTACCTTCAAGGTAACAGGTTCCCACCAGACCTTCACCGGGTTCAACTACTTTCTCATGGTATTTTTTCCTGTCGTAGGCATAACAACCCTTCAACTCAAGGTATTTATGATGTTCATCCTCATCATTAAGAATAAAAAGTCCACCCTGGTTGGCATCAAGATATTTCACCAGATTACGTATAACTTCAAATGACAATTCTTCAAGATTATCATCATAAATACGCAATATCTCTGCAAACTTTGCGTATCCTTCAGTTGCCCAATTACGGATTTTTGTTTCTTCCTGGCGATTTTTTTCTTCTTCTCTGGCTGTTTTAAGGTCATTCTGCATTTCCTGCATGGATTGTCCCAACACATCATCATCACTTAAAAGTTGTAATTTAGTATCAAGTTTACCTTTACCTATTTCTGATGCAAATTCGGTTTTTTCAAGTAGGCCTGTAATAGAAGTATTGAATGCCTCTGCCATTTCCTGCAATTCATCGTTGGTAGAAATATCAAGACTCATAGATTTATCAATTTGCCCTTTGGCAAGCTTTTTCATTAAACCGGTAATTTTCCTTATGGGTTTTGATATTTTCTGAGCCAGTATAGAAATCACAAACCCAATAATCAGCAACCCGGTAAGACCAATCAGGATAGAAATAATAAAATGGATTCGGGCTTCTTCACGAATATGCTTAATGGGCACTGCCATACCCATTGACCAGGGAGTTTGTGTTTCACCAACCAATATGGGTGCAAAAGAGTAATAATAGTATTCTTTTTTTTCTCTGTTACTGGTAAAACTGAATGCTTCACCCCGGCTTATCCTTTCCATAATCCGGTGCTCTTCATTATCATTCTGAAGATTTGTAGTTAAGGGCTGTTCAAGATAGTTTGTTAAAGGATGAGCTGCATACAATCCCTTATTTGATACCAGAAAAGCATATGAATCATCAAAGGGGTTGATATCAGATATCATATCCTGCAGGCGGGCCAGGGTAATGTCAAGTCCAACCAGTCCAATAAATTTATTGTTATGAAACATAGGAACGGTAAAGGTTGTCATCAGGGTTGTACCCGTAGCACCTTGTTCAAGTTGGTCAGGGTATGGTTCCCAAATCATTTCCCTGCCTGAATTTTTGGCCATGGCATATAAAGGAGGGTCGCCTTCCACGCTGCGCTCCAGCTCCTGATAACCAATTTCACCATTTTTACGGAAATGATAATTAAGGAAACGACCATGGGGCAATTTCCAATCTGGGTCAATGTGTGAATATTCCCAGCTATCCCATAATGCATAAAAGTGTGGGTTGTTTTCAAAAACCTTTCTGTACATTTTTACAAACAACGGATTCCAGCTGTTTTGCGGCATTTCCTTATGCACATCAAAAATCTGTGACAGGGTGCGAACCACCGCCATATCTTCATTAAATGAATTACTGATGTTTTCAGCATAATGGGCAGCATAGCCGTTTACTATTTCTGAAGTATCGCGAAGTGCCCGTTCACGATTCTTTAAACTGATATAGCCGATTGCTGCTGCAAAAACTGCTACAGAAAGAAATAATACATAAAACTGTAGCTTTTGACCGATTTTCAGGTTTTTCATTTTCACAGTTACAGATTTTTAGTAGGGAAAAAGATTTATGTGGAAAACTCTTATTGTCATATACGTAGTTTTGATAAACAGGTTTTTCTTCATACAAAAACCAGGTAAATATACATCACTTTCGCATTTGAGATATACCTTTGACAGAAAGCAAATTAGGGATAGAAAGAAAAGATAAACCAATACAAATGATTATACTTCAACGGCCATAAAAATTCACATTAAACCGTAAAAAAGTTATAAACATCATTTCAGGCTTTATTTGAATTAAGAAGGTCAATAAGAAGAGATGAGATTTTATGATAATACCGTTTGTATTCAAACCCTTTTAACCATTGTACACCGCTAATTGTATTTGACAAAAACACTTCATCAACATCCAGAAGGTCTTCAGGTAAAAGAGAACACTCATAAACACTGTATCCTGCGGTGGAGAGCAGTTCAAGGATTACTCCCCTCATTACACCTTCTACAC
>SL_3KL_010_SEDDRAFT_10004559_pt1 | contig 12500 bp, 13 predicted proteins | sample SodLakKL_010_SED_2_FD_10381 | JGI IMG/M metagenome (IMG submission 10381)
AAGGTATTCGCCATCGCCCCACCGATCACAAGATGCTCAGCCTTGCGGACGAGATTGAGAAGCAGGTCGATCTTGGTCGAAACCTTGGCGCCGCCGACAACCGCCACCACCGGACGTTCGGGCACGCCCAGGGCTGCGTCGAGCGCCTTCAACTCGGCCTCCATCAGTCGGCCGGCGCAGGCGGGCAGGCGATGCGCGATCGCCTCGGTAGAAGCATGCGCCCGGTGCGCGGCCGAGAAGGCGTCGTTGACATAGACGTCGCCCAGCCCGGCAAGTGCCGCGGCGAAATCGGGATCGTTCGCCTCCTCGCCGGGATGGAAGCGGGTGTTTTCCAGAAGCAGCACGCAGCCCGGCTCCAGCGCCGCCACCGCCTCCTCGGCGGCGGGGCCGATACAGTCGGCGGCAAAGGCGACCGGCGCGCCCAACCGGTCGGCCAGCGCATGCCGAATCGGGGCAAGCGACATTTCGGGCAGGGGCTTGCCCTTCGGCCGTCCGAAATGCGCCAGCAACACGACCTTGCCGCCAGCGTCGGCAATGTGACGGATCGTCGGCAGGACCGCGTCGATCCGCGTCGTGTCGGTGACCCGCCCGTCCGCGACGGGGACGTTGATATCGACCCGAACCAGCGTCACCTTGCCGGCGAAATCCATCGCGTCGAGCGTCTTCCAGCCCATGTCCGCCTCCTGAAAGATCCGCTCGTCTTCTTGCGGGCCGACGCGGGGCTGTCAACCGCCGCAAGGTCGCCCGTGCCCCTCCGGGGCGCGGTTGCACCGAGCCCGTGCCCCGCTATGTTCTCCCGATGCGCCGCCTTCTGACGATTCTGGTCTTCCTCCTGCCGGCGCCCGCCGTCCCCGACGCCGCCCGGGACGGGCCCGTCCACGCCGGTCTCCTCTGCCTGGACGCCCCGTACGCGGCGGCCGAGACCGGGGAGGCGCGCTACCTCGCCGATCTCCTGCAGGACCTGCGCCCGACGCTGGCGCGCCACCCGGCGCTGGAGGCCGCGCTCGAGGATCTGGCGCCCGCGCTCTGCCTAGCGCGCGAGATGGGCGGAGCCGAGGGTTACTTCGAGCCGGCGACGATGCGCATCGTGCTCGCCCGCGGGCATCCGCGCGGCCTGCACCAGGCGATCCTGCTGCACGAATTGCGCCATCTCGAGCAGTTCGCCCGCGGCTTCTGCCCGTCCGACGAGCTGACGATGACCGAACACGCCCGCTCGGTCTTCGCCTTGGAGGCCGATGCGAGCGCGATCTCGCTGCTCCTGGCCTGGGACCGGTTGCTCGACGGCGATACCGCAGTCTGGGAGGCAATGCTGAACTGGCCGTCGCAGACCGACATTGCCGTGGCGCTGGCACAGGAGTTCTTTCGTTCGGGTGATCCGGCGGCGATGGCGGCGGCGGCCTTCGCGCAGTGGTACGAAAGCGACGAGCGGCGCGAACGCTACTATGTCGCGGCCTGCAGCGCCTATCTCGACCGCAACGAGATCGCGCATGCGCTGACCCCCACCGGCCGCCTGCCCGCGGATTTCCTCGACCGGCTGTGCCTCCTGCCCGCCGGTGGGGGCTATCCCTGCATCGAGCGCAAGGGGGGGCGGCGCTGAGCCGCGGCTCCGGGGGCTTTCCCTCGGCGCGTCGCACCGGTAGTTTCGCGCAAATCGAACCGGAAGGACCCCCCATGGCCGAGATCAAGGACCCCGAGAATACGATCCTGATGGAACTCAAGGACGGCACCGTGGTGATCGAGCTTCTGCCCGACGTCGCGCCGAAGCACGTGGCGCGCATGAAGGATCTCGCCCGCGCCGGCGCCTATGACAACGTCGTCTTCCACCGCGTGATCGAGGGCTTCATGGCACAGACCGGCGATGTCGCGCATGGCAATGCCGAGAAGGATTTCAATATCCGCCGGGCGGGGACCGGAAGCTCGGACCTGCCCGATCTGCCGGCCGAGTTCTCCGGCGTGCCGCACGACCGCGGGACGCTCGGCGCGGCGCGTTCGCAGAACCCGAACTCGGCGAACAGCCAGTTCTTCATCAACTTCAAGGACAACCATTTCCTCAACCGGCAATACACGGTCTACGGACGCGTGATCTCGGGGATGGAGCATGTCGACGCCATCACCCGCGGCGAGCCGCCAGCGAATCCGGACCGGATGATCTCGGTCAAGGTGGCCGCCGATGCGTGAGAAGCTGATCGTCGCGGCGATCTTCGTCGTCGGTTTCGCAGTGCTCGGCTATCACTGGCTGGGGACCGCCGAGGGGATCGCGCAGACCCCGCCGCCCGCCGACGCACCGGTGCTCGAGATCACGGTCGCGGGCGAGGCGAACGGCGTCATCCGCGTGACGCTTCGCCCGGACCTCGCGCCGCTTCACGTCGAGCGGGTGGTCGAGCTTGCCGAATCGGGCGCCTATGACGGAATCGTCTTCCACCGCGTGATCGACGGTTTCATGGCGCAGACCGGCGACGTGCAGTTCGGCCGCCAGGGCGGCGACATCGCGCGCGCCGGCATGGGCGGCTCGCGCCTGCCGGACCTGCCCGCCGAGTTCTCGGAAGAACCGTTCCTGCGCGGGGTGATGGGGATGGCACGCTCGCAGGCGCCGAACTCGGCCAACAGCCAGTTCTTCCTGATGTTCGATACCGCGCCGCATCTCAACCGCAACTACACCGTCGTCGGCCAGGTCAGCGAGGGATTCGAGGTCCTCGACGCCATCAAGCGCGGCGAGGGGCGCAACGGCGCGGTGCTGGGCGAGCCCGACGTGATGGAAAGCGTGCGCGTTCTGCGCTGAGCCGGCGGTCACGCGCAGGGCTTTATTTCGTCGGCCGATTGCGCCATAGGAAGCGGAACACGCAAGGGATCGGGCCATGAAATTCCTCCTTCGGCTTCTCACCTGGTGGAACAGCCAGACGCTTGGCACGCAGTTCTTCACTTGGCGGCACGGCGTGCGCGTCGGCGAGGATGATCAGGGCAACGTGTTCTACCAGTCGCGCAACGGCAAGCGGCGCTGGGTGATCTATGCCGGCGAGACCGAGGCGAGCCGGATCAGCCCCGACTGGCACGGCTGGCTGCACCACACCTGGAACGAGCCGCCGAGCGCCAAGCCGCTGCCGCACAAGCCCTGGGAAAAGCCGCATGTCGAGAACCTGACCGGCACGCCCGCGGCCTATGTCCCCTCCGGTTCGCTGCGCCGCCCCGACCCGGTCGAGCGGCGCGACTACGAGGCCTGGCAGCCCGAGTGAGACCGCACCGCGCGCCCCTTGCGGACGCTGGCGCGTCCTGCTTCGCGACCGGAGAGTCTGCCCGCCTCGGTGCGATGCACCGGCGGTGCCGCGCTGGAATCGGGAACCGGCAGGCATGACGCTCTACCGCCCGTGGGAGATGGCGCTCGGCGCGCTCGTGCTCGTCGCCGCCGTGGTCTTCGCCGTCTTCGGACTGACCACGACCGGCACGCGGCTGACCGGCGCGCCGAGCTACGCGCTCATCGCCGAGTTCCGCTCGGCCGAGGGGGTGCGGCCGGGCACAGAGGTTCGGCTCGCCGGCGTGCGCGTGGGCTCGGTCACCACCATGACGCTCGACCCCGAGACCTTCACCGCCCGCGTCAGCCTGCAGGTCGAGCGCGATCTGCGCCTGCCCGAGGACAGTACCCTCGCGGTCTCGACCGAGGGGCTCCTGGGCGGCACCTTCCTCGAGATCCTGCCCGGCGGCGCGCCCTTCGACCTGGAGCCCGGTGGCCAGTTTGCCGACACGCAGAGCGCGGTCAGCCTGATCGCGCTCCTGATGCGCGCCTTCACCGGGGAGCCGGCCACCGGGGAAGCTGAATGATCCTGCGCGCACTCGTCCTGTCGCTCGCCCTCTCGGCGCCCTCACAGGGGCAGGAGATGGTTCAGGGCGCGACCGTGACCCTGCGCGGGCTCGACCGGATCGCCGGCGAGACGACCGAACTGCGCATCGGTGCTGGCGAACAGGTCGAGTACGGAAGGTTGCGCATCGGCCTGCGCGAATGCCGCTTTCCGGCTGCCAACCCCGCCTCGGACGCCTTCGCCTTTCTCGAGATCGAGGACATGCGGCTGGGCGAGCGGGTCTTCGAGGGCTGGATGATCGCCTCGTCGCCGGCGCTCAACGCGCTCGACCACGTGCGCTACGATGTCTGGGTGATCGGCTGCCAGTAGGCGCCCGAGGGGCTTTCGGGGTTTTCCACCGCGAAGGCGCGCGCATGATCGGCGCGTGCGGCCAGCGCCACCGCCAGCTGCCGCCGATAGGTTTCACGCGGCACCTCTATCGCGCCCAGCCGCGCCAGATGCGGCGTCAGGTACTGCACGTCGAGGAGCCGGAAGCCGCCGCGCCGCAACCGCGCGACCAGTTCCGCGAGCGCCAGTTTCGAGGCATCCGCGCGGCGCGAGAACTTGCTCTCGGCGAAAAAGGCCGCGCCCATCGCAAGCCCGTAGACCCCGCCAACGAGCCCACCAGCAGGCTCGCGGACCTCGATAGAATGGGCATGCCCCTCGGCGTGCAGTTTGCTGAAGACCCGCGCGATCTCGGCGTTGATCCAGGTCTCGTCGCGGTCGGCGCATCCGGCCAGCACACCGGCGAAGTCCCGGTCGCACGAGAGCCGCCAGCCACCGCGGCGAAAGCTGCGCACGAGCGAGCGCGAGGCATGGAACCGGTCGAGCGGCAGGATCCCCCGCCAGGTCGGTTCGAACCAGTAGAGCGCGGGGCTCGTCGCGCTTTCGGCCATCGGGAAGATACCGTGCGCATAGGCGCGCAGGAGCAGCTCGGACGTCAGCTTCATGCCGCGCCTACCCCTGCGGGCGGGCGAGGTAGGACTCCAGCCAGTGGATCGTGTAGTCGCCGCGCTGGATATCCTCCTGCGCCAGCAGGTCGACGAACAGCGGCACGGTCGTGTCGATCCCGTCGATGATCAGCTCGCCAAGCGCCCGGCGCAGCCGCGCCAAGGCCTCGGGCCGGTCGCGGCCATGCACGATCAGCTTGGCGACCAGGCTGTCGTAGTAGGGCGGGATGCGGTAGCCACCGTAAAGCGCCGAATCCATCCGCACGCCCAGTCCCCCCGGCGCGTGGAACGTGTTCACCAGCCCCGGGCAGGGCGCAAAGTTGGGCAGCTTCTCGGCGTTTATCCGCACCTCTATCGCGTGGCCGTTGATGCGCAGGTCGTCCTGGGCGAAAGACAGCGGCTCGCCCGCTGCGACACGGATCTGCTCGCGCACCAGGTCGACGTTGAAGATCGCCTCGGTCACCGGATGCTCGACCTGAAGTCGCGTATTCATCTCGATGAAGTAGAACTCGCCATCCTCGTAGAGGAACTCGATCGTCCCCGCGCCGGCATAGCCGATCCGCGCCACCGCCTCGGCGCAGACGGCGCCGATCTCGGCGCGCTGTTCGGGCGTGATTGCGGGGCCCGGCGCCTCTTCCAGCACCTTCTGGTGGCGCCGCTGCAGCGAGCAGTCGCGCTCGCCCAGATGCACCGCGTGGCCCCTGCCGTCGCCGAAGACCTGGATCTCGATATGCCGCGGCCGGCCGAGATACTTCTCGATATAGACCTCGTCGTTGCCGAAGGCCGCCTTCGCCTCGGCGCGCGCGGTGCGGAAGGCGGTCTCCAGTCCACCCGCGTCGCGGGCGAGCTTCATGCCGCGCCCGCCGCCACCCGCGGTGGCCTTGACGATCACCGGATAGCCGATCTCGCCGGCGATGCGCCTGGCGCTCTCCAGATCCGGCACGCCGCCGTCCGAGCCCGGCACGCAGGGCACGCCCAGGTTCCGCATCGTCTCCTTGGCGGTGATCTTGTCGCCCATGATGCGGATGTGCTCGGCCCGCGGCCCGATGAAGGTCAGGCCGTGATCCTCAACCACCTGGACGAAATTCGCGTTCTCCGACAGGAACCCATAGCCGGGATGGATCGCCTCGGCGCCGGTGATCTCGCAGGCCGAAATGATCCCCGGTACGCTGAGATAACTGTCGACCGAGGGTGCCGGACCGATGCAGATCGCCTCGTCGGCCATGCGCACATGCATCGCGTCGGCATCCGCCGTCGAATGCACCGCAACCGAACTGATGCCCATCTCGCGGCAGGCGCGCACGACCCGCAGCGCGATCTCGCCCCGGTTGGCGATCAGGATCTTGCGGAACATCGCCCCGCCCTATTCGACGATCATCAGCGGCGCGCCGTACTCGACCGGCGTGCCATCGGCGACCAGGATCCGCTTCACCGTCCCCGCATGCGGCGCCGGGATGTGGTTCATCGTCTTCATCGCCTCGATGATCATCAGCGTCTGCCCAACCGCGACCTGGTCGCCCACCGAGACGAAGGCATCCGCGCCCGGCTCGGGAGAGAGATAGGCGGTCCCGACCATCGGCGAGGTGACCGCGCCGGGATGCGCAGCCGGATCGTCTGGGGAGGGCCGCTCGCCCCCGGCAGGCGCCGCGACGGCGGGGGCGGGCGCGGCATGGGGTGCCGGCGCCGGCGCATGCACCTGGACCGGCGCCGCGGAGAGCGTATGCTTCGAGACCTTGACGTTCAACCTGTCACTCTCGCCATATTCGCGCTTGACCGCGATCTCGGTCAGGTCGTTCTCGTTGAGAAGCTCGGCGAGGGCCCTGATGAAGGCCACGTCGGCCGAGATGCGTTCCGTGCTCATGGCGGTCCTCGATTGTCTGGCGGGGCCCGTCGGCGCAGGCGGAAGGCCCGATCCGCGGCCTTATACGCGAGGGCACCCGGGCTGAAAAGGTCATATCGCCGCGAGCGCTGGCCCGTAAAGATTGACACGCGCGCGCGCAAATCGGACAGGGAGAGATGCTCAAGAGTCAGCTTGCCGGCAACCGGATCCGTGCCCTGCGCAAGGCGCGCAAACTCGCCCAGGCCGAGCTTGCGCGTCTCGCCGGGGTGTCGCCCTCGTACCTCAATCTGATCGAGCACAACCGCCGCCGCGCGAGCCCGGCGCTGCTCGATGCGATCGCCGAGACGCTGAACATCCCGGCAGAGACGCTGGCCCAGGGGGCGGAAGATGCGCTCGTCGAGGTGCTGCGCGCCTCGGCGGCCGTGACCAGCGCGGAGATCGTGCCCGAACTCGACCGGCTGGAGGAACTCATCGGGCGCTTCCCCGGCTGGGCCGGGCACCTCGCGAGCCTCGCCCAGCGGGTCGAGACACAGGAACGCGCGATCGAGCGGCTCAGCGACCGGATGGCGCATGATCCCAACCTTTCGGCCGCACTGCACGAGATCGTGTCGGCGGTCACCGCCGTGCAGTCGACTGCCGCGATCCTGGTCGAGACGGGCGAGCTTGACCGCGACTGGCGCGAGAAGTTCCACGGCAACATCCACGCAGACTCGCAGCGTCTGGCTCGCGCCGCCGAGGCGCTCGTCGCTTATCTCGACGCCTCAGGCGAGGAGGCGGGCCTCGCCGCGCCGCAGGAAGAGCTCGAAAGCTGGCTCGCCCGGCATGGCAACCACTTCGCCGCCATCGAAGAACCCGATCCCCCCGACCTGGCCGCCCTCACCGAAGGGCAGGCCGAGCTTGCCAGTCATGCCGCCCGCGAGATGGCGCGCACCTGGCTCGTCCAGGCGCATACCGATGCCCGCGCCTTGCCGCTCGCGCCGCTGCTCGCGGCACTTCGCGCGATGCTGGCCAGCGGGGCGGGCTTTCGTCCGGATGCGCTGGCCGAGGTGCTCGACGTGCCGATGGACCGGCTGTTCCGGCGCCTCGCCACCTTGCCCGAAGCGCGCGACTTGCCGCGCTTCGGGCTGGTCGAATGCGACGGATCCGGCACGCTGACCCAACGCCACCCGATCGAGGGTTTCGCCCTGCCGCGGTTCGGCGGCGCCTGCCCGCTCTGGCCGCTCTATCAGGCGCTCGCGGCGCCACTCCGGCCGCTTTCGGCGCTGATCGAGTTTCCCGGCCGCCCGGCGCCGCGCTTCCTGGCCTTCGCCCGCGCCGAACCGATCCGCCCGGCGGGATTTCAGGCGCCGGTGGTCTTGCGGGCCAGCATGCTGCTCGTTCCCGCCACCCCGGCCGTTCTGGGCGGCGTCCCCCCCGCCCTGCCGCAGCTCGAGGTCGGCTCCAGCTGCCGGGTCTGTCCGCGGCTGGCCTGCATCGCCCGGCGCGAACCCTCGATCGTCGCAGGCTGAGCGGGCAGTGCGCGCCCGGTCGCGGGCTTTGACATGCGCACCGTTTCCCGCAATAGATCGGTGCAGGGGCTATCGGGGCGCCGCAACGCCGGGAGGAGGGCGCAGCGCATGGCGCAGAACCACTGCGTGCCGGGCGAGAGCACGGCAGATCGCGCGAGCATGACGAAGGCCGGCCATGGTGGCGGCCGGCTGGTGCTGGTGCTGGAGGACGAGCCCAACATTTCCGAGGCGATCCGCTTCATCCTGCACCGCGATGGCTGGACCGTGATCAGCCATGCCGAGGGGCAGGACGCGCTCGAGATGATCGTGCGCGAAAGGCCGGCGCTGCTGATCCTCGACGTCATGCTGCCGGGGCGCAGCGGGCTCGACATCCTCGAGGCCTTGCGCGCCGATCCCGCGCTGGCCGATCTGCCGGTGATTGTTCTGACCGCCAAGGGCCAGGCCGCCGACCGCGAACGCGCCATGCTCTCGGGCGCCTCGCTCTACATGGCCAAGCCCTTCTCGAACGCGGAACTGCTGGCCGCGGCCCGCCAGCTCGTCGGCGTATGAGCCGGGAGGCCCCGCCGTTGTTTCTGGAACGCGAATCTTACCGGCGTCGGCGGCTCATGGACGCGGCTCGGATCCTGCCCGTGATCGGGCTCGTACTCTTCCTGCTGCCGGCGCTCTGGCGCGGTGAGGGTGAGCCGAACACCGCCGCCGAGGCGCAATATCTCTTCTTGACCTGGGCGCTCCTGATCCTGACCGCGGCGCTCCTGGCCCGACCGCTGCGGCGCAGCGACGCCGCGCAGCCGCCGCAACCGCCCGCCGCTTCGAACACGGATGCCGCTGACGTCGGCGCAAGCACGGAGCGTCGCCCGGCAGCGCCCGGCCCGGACCGGCCACCGGCGGACCAGGGGCCATGACGCTCAACCTGCTGGTCCTCGCCGCGCTCGGCTATGTCGCCTTCCTCTTCACCATTGCCTGGGCGGCCGAACGACAGGCAGAGCGCGCGCGCGCACAGGGGCAGCACTTCCGGCTCTTGCGCTCGCCGCTGGTCTATACGCTCTCGCTCTCGGTCTACTGCACCGCCTGGACCTTCTACGGCGCGGTCGGCTACGCGGCGCGCTCGGGGCTCGAGTTCATCACCATTTATCTCGGCCCGACACTTGTCTTTGTCGGCTGGTGGTGGCTCCTGCGCAAGCTCGTTCGCGTCGGCAAGGCGCAGAGCGTGACTTCGATCGCCGACCTGATCTCGTCGCGTTACGGCAAGTCGAACGCGCTGGGCGTCATCGTCACCACGCTCGCGGTCGCTGCCTACACACCCTATATCGCGCTGCAGCTCCAGTCGATCTCGCTCTCCTTCGCCGCCTTCGCCGGCGAGGACAGCATCGCCCCGCGGCAGATGGCGCTTTGGACCGCGGCGGGGCTCGCGGTATTCACCATCCTCTTCGGCACCCGAAACCTCGACGCAAAGGAGCAACACCCCGGCGTGGTCATCGCCATCGCCGTCGAGGCTGTGGTGAAGCTCTTCGCGCTTCTCGCGGTCGGCACCTTCGTCGTCTGGGGGCTGGCCGACGGGCCGGCCGACGTCATGGCGCGGATCGAGAGCGCCTCGCGCGCCGATTGGGTGATCCAGCCCGGCCGCTGGCTGGGGCTGACGCTGCTTGCCGGCATCGCCATCGTCACCCTGCCGCGCATGTTCCAGGTCCTCGTCGTCGAGAACGCCGACGAGCGCCACCTCGCCGTTGCCTCATGGGCCTTCCCTCTCTATCTCATCCTGATCAGCCTCTTCGTGCTGCCGATCGCGGTCATGGGGCTCGACCTGCTGCCCGCCGGGCAGAACCCCGACATGTTCGTGCTCGCCCTGCCGCTTGCCATGGATCGCGAGGGGCTGGCGATGCTCGCCTTCCTCGGCGGCTTCTCTGCGGCGACCTCAATGGTCATCATCGCCTCGATCGCGCTCTCCACGATGGTCTCGAACCATCTCGTCGTGCCGCTCTGGCTCTGGCACCGGACGCGGCAGGGGCAGATGCAGGGCGACTTGCGCGGGCTGGTGCTGAACGCGCGCCGGCTGGCAATCGGCATTATCCTCGGGCTCGGCTATCTCTACTACATCGTCTCCGGCGGTGGCGCCGCGCTCGCTGCGATCGGGCTCATCGCCTTCGTCGGCATGGCCCAGGTCCTGCCGGCGATGATCGGTGCGCTCTACTGGCGCGGCGCGACGCGGGTGGGCGCGGCGGCGGGACTGGTCAGCGGCGCGCTCGTCTGGCTCTACGCGCTCTTCCTGCCGTCCTTCGGCCCCGACGTCTTCATCAGCGCCCGGGTGATGGAAGAGGGCGTCTTCGGCCTGGCCTGGTTGCGCCCGCACAGCCTGTTCGGCGTCGACGCGCTCGATCCGCTCCTGCACGCGCTCTTCTGGTCGCTGGCGCTCAACACCGCGGCCTTCATCCTCGGCTCGCTGGCCAGCTTTCCCGGACCGATCGAACGCCTGCAGGGGGCGCAGTTCGTCAACGCCTTCAGCCTCGCCGGCGAGGCCGAGGGCAGCGCCGCGCGCGGCTGGATGCCGGCGCAGTCGCGCATCGAGCCCGAGGCCGAGGACCTGCTCGCCATGGCCCAGCGCATCATGGGTACGACCGAGGCGCAGACCTTTTTCCAGGCCGAGGCCGCCGAACAGGGAAAGCAGGGCTACCTGCCCGACCCGACGCCGGCCTTTCTCGACAAGCTTGAGCTGAAGTTGGCCAGTTCGGTCGGCACCGCCACGGCGCATGCGATGATCGCCCAGATCACCGGCGGCAGCGTCGTCTCGGTCGAGGCGCTGATGGCGGTCGCCTCCGAGACCGCGCAGATCATGGAGCATTCCGCCCAACTCGAGGCGAAGTCCGAGGAACTCGCCCGCACCGCCCGCCAACTGCGCGAGGCGAACGAACTGCTGCAGAAGCTGAGCGTGCAGAAGGACAGCTTCCTCAGCCAGATCAGCCACGAGCTGCGCACGCCGATGACCTCGATCCGCGCCTTCTCCGAGATCCTGATGGACGACGAGATCACCGGCGAGGAGCAGATCAAGTACGCCCGCATCATCCATGACGAGAGCATCCGGCTGACGCGGCTGCTCGACGACCTCCTCGATCTCAGCGTGCTCGAACACGGCCAGGTCAATCTCGACATCCAGCAGGCCAATCTGTCGGAACTGATTGACAAGGCTCTGATCGCCTCGAACTCGGTCCTGCCGCAGCGCGAGTTCCGCATCCTGCGCAGCACCGACGACGAGCAGATCATGCTGAAGACCGATACCGGGCGGCTGACGCAGGTCTTCATCAACGTGCTGTCGAACGCGCGCAAGTATTGCGACGCCGAGAAGCCGGTCATGCGCATCACTGTGCGCCGCCGCGGGCCGAAGGTGAGCGTCGATTTCATCGACAACGGCTCGGGCATCCCGAAGAAGAGCCAGGCGCTGATCTTCGAGAAGTTCTGGCGCCTGACCGACACCCACAAGGCAGGCGGCGCCGGGCTGGGGCTGGCGATCTGCCGCGAGATCATGCTCAATCTCGGTGGCGACATCACCTATGTCCCAGGCCAGGGCGGCGCGGCCTTCCGCGTCAGTTTCCCGACCGCGCTCGACCCCGCGCTTCCGAGGGCCGCGAAACAGGCGGTGGCGGAGTAAGGAACCCGCCCGGCCGGGGGTCGGCCGGAATCGGACCGGGCGCCGTAATGACCGGGCGGGCGTCGGAGCGCTTGATTCCCGCCCCGATTTCGAAAGACTGCGCCGCGAGGGCCGTCCTCGAAAGGCATGTCGGAACGACGCCCGGCAGAACCGCGGAGACGCAAATGCCCACGACCACGCGCCCCGCTCCCAATCCCTGGCTGGTGCTGACCGGCCTGGCGTTGGGGGTGCTGGTGACGAACGGCTTCGGGCGGTTCGCCTATGGGCTGATCCTGCCGGCCATGCGCGACGACCTCGGCTGGAGTTACGCCCAGGCCGGCTGGCTCAACACCGCGAATGCGATCGGCTACCTGCTGGGCGCGGTGGCGACGATGGTGCTCCTGCGGTGGACCGATACCGGCCGGCTTTTCGCCTGGGGCCTGGTGGCGACGGCGGTGGCGCTGGTCGCAACCGGGCTCGTGCCCGATCTGTGGTGGCAGAGCCTGTGGCGGTTCCTAACCGGGCTGGCCGGGGCGCTCTCGTTCTCGACCGCCGGGGCGCTGGCGGCACGGCTCTTCGCCGACAATGCGCGGCACAACGCGCTGGGAATCGCGATCCTCTTCGGCTCGGGCGGCGGCATGGCGATCGTACTCGCCGGCGCGACGCTGCCGGCGATGCTGGAGATCCGAGGCGACGCCGCATGGCCTTGGGCCTGGATCCTCGTCGGCGGGCTCAGCCTCGCCTGCCTGCCGC
>SL_3KL_010_SEDDRAFT_10004560_pt1 | contig 12499 bp, 7 predicted proteins | sample SodLakKL_010_SED_2_FD_10381 | JGI IMG/M metagenome (IMG submission 10381)
GGGCACCTGCGTCAGCACGTGAACACCCTCGAGTCACATATCATTGGCGACCCCACCTTCCGTTTTCACAGCAACGCAGAAAAGGACCTGAACCACTTCATCCGCGAAAACCAGGAGAATCCTGAGGCCTGGTCCGGGTTGATTCAGTCGGACAGTCCGGATATGGCTGCCTTCGCCCTGATGATGTATGAAAAGGCAAACGATCCCCACTACAGCGACTTGCTCCTTGAGGTTTTTCTCGCCTCACCATACCACAGCCTGCGCAAGGAGGCCTTCCTGCAGTTGCACCGGCTTAATGACCAGAATTATACCATGGCACTTGCCCATTCGGTGGAAGACCCGTACGAACTGATCAGACGGATAGGCGCCAGATGGATGGGAGACCGCGGACAACCCCAACACCTGCCCTTACTGGTCAATATGATACTGAACGATCTTTTCTATGAGCGGGCTGCCAAATTCAGTGCACGTACTTCGCTGACAATGTTCGACACCGATGCCGTGGAAGCGGCGATCGAAAAGGCCATGAGCGAACGTCCGGATATGGCAAACCGGGAGATGGCCAGGCGCTATCTCACGCAAACCAATGAAATGAACAGGCAACGCACCGCTGACTGGGTAAACAGTATCAATAATACAGAAGTGGACACCGAAGAGCGGATCATGAACATTCGCTTTATCCGGAACAATACTTTGCATCATCATACCGACAGCTTTACCGGTATCGCCAAAAATCAGGAAGAGCCGGAGAAAATCCGCCTGGTGATGATTGAGGCCCTTGGCTGGTTCACCCATTCCACGAAGCGCGAACAAATCATTGACGCATGCCGCGAAATAGCCGGCNACCCCGGCAATCCCGATATCATCNGGGCTGAAGCAGAAAAGACCATCAAAAGGCTGACCCGGTCATAATGCCGGATAAGCAATCTTCAGCACCTGATCAAAGCTTTTCACAAAGTGCGGAGTGATTCCTTCCTTCAGGTGATCCGGAAGTTCCTCAAAGTCTTTCCGGTTATCTTCCGGGAAGATAAGTTCGTAAGTCCTGACCCTCCGGGCGGCAATGGTTTTCTCTCTGATCCCACCCACGGGAAGCACACGGCCTGTCAGGGTCAATTCACCTGTCATGGCAAGACCCTTTTTTATCGCCTTGTTCCTGACAAGAGAGTACAAGGCCAGGGCCATGGTAATACCGGCTGAAGGCCCGTCTTTCGGAGTGGCACCGGCAGGAACATGCAGATGGATAAAATGATTGTCCAGAAAGTTGGTGGCCCCTTTCCCCTTTTGAAACAGCGAACGCACATACGAATACGCAATATCCACCGACTCCTGCATTACCTGTCCCAGCTGACCGGTTTGTTTCAGCCCCGGGCTCTTGGCCCTGGCGGCAGCCGCCTCAATGTGCAGAGTGGCTCCTCCCCTTGCTGTCCATGCCAGGCCCACAGTTACACCCGGTATCGGCTTCTTGTATAACTCTTCGGTAGTGTAAGGTGGATTTCCGAGAAAATCTTTCAGGTTTTTACGGTTCACATTGACTTTTTTGGCTCCTTCTTCTGCCTGAATGAGCGTTGCCTTACGCATGATCTTTTTGATCTGGTTTTCCATGTCACGCACACCCGCCTCCCTGGCATACCCGTCAGCGATCAGTTTAAGGGCAGAATCCGTAATATTGATCTCACTGGCTTTCAGCCCGTGTTCCTTTCGTTGCTTATTGATCAGGTAACGCCTGGCGATCTCGACCTTTTCCTGGAGGATATAGCCCGAAAGCTTGATTACCTCCATGCGGTCAAGCAAAGGCCTTGGAATGGTATCGAGCTGATTGGCGGTGGTCACAAACAGAATATTGGAAAGGTCAAAACGCACATCCAGGTAATGATCCAGAAAGTCCTTATTCTGCTCGGGGTCCAGCACTTCCAGCAATGCTGAAGCCGGGTCACCCTGGTAGCTGGCACTTAACTTGTCAATCTCATCCAGCATAATTACCGGGTTGGACACACCGGTTCGTTTCAGGCTCTGGATCAGTTTTCCCGGCATGGCACCAATATAGGTTCTGCGATGTCCTTTGATCTCTGCTTCATCACGCATCCCTCCCACTGAAAACCTGTAAAACTTTCGCCCGAGGGCATCAGCAATGGAATGCCCCACCGAAGTTTTACCCACACCCGGCGGGCCGACAAGGCAAATAATGGACCCCGACACTTTACGCCGTTTCACGATGGTGCCGATAAACTCCAGGATCCGCTGTTTCACGTCTTTCAGCCCATAATGATCGTCATCCAGAATTTTACGGGCTTTGGGCAATTCAAAATTGTCATCCGAATATACACCCCAGGGAAGATCCGCAAGCCAGTGGAGATAAGTTCTGGCAACCTGGTATTCCGGAGAGCCCGTTTCCAGGGTTTTCAGCTTACTCATTTCCTCCTCCACCACTTCTCTTACCTCATCGGTCAGTTTCAGCGGTTTGAGTTTTTGTTGAATATTTTCAATTTCGGTTGATTTGTCATCTTTTTCCAGACCCAGCTCTTTTTTGATCACCCTGAGCTGCTCACGCAGGAAAAACTCTTTTTGTTGCTTAGATACTTTCTCTTCGATCTGCTTCTGGATATCCTGCTGCATCTCACTGACCTCAATTTCTTCCTTGAGCAGCAACAGCAGTTTTTCACTTCGCTGGTAAAGATCTGTACTCTCCAGGAGCTCCTGCAGTTTCTTACCGTCGGCCGTCAAAAAAGAAGCCACCAGGTCCATCAGCAACCCCGGTTTTTCCATCCCCACCTGCGAAAGTGCCAGGCGCATCTGTTCCTGGAACATGGGATTGAGTTTGATCAACTCCTTCACCGAATTCATCACGGCAAGCACATATGCCTTAAGCTCTTCTGAAGGAGATTCCTTTTTGTCATACTCATACTTTACCTGCCAGTGAGGAATTCCCTGCCTGTAAATTTCCTTCTCGAAATGAAAACGGGTAAGGGCCTGGGCAAAAAAATCAATGCTGTCTTCCCGTTTGTTGTTCACCCTGACCACTTTCAGCAAAGTGCCGGTTTTATGCAAGGTCGAGTTCAGGTAATTGTCCTCATCCTCATTCTGAATATATGCAACACCGATAAAACCGTTGTTATTTTCAAGGGCATACTCCACCCGCTTTACCAGGTTCTTGTCCATGAAGGTAAACGGCATGGCCAGCCCGGGGAACACAGGCCGGTTTTCAAGAGGCAGTATTGCGATGCTATCCGGATAGATTTCCGATACCAGGACCAGGTTCGCCCGATCCGGTGATTGTTGCTGCTTATCTTGCTTATCTTCACTCATAGTATTGATTTTATTATATTTGCTATATAAGGTAGTCATAATTTTTCAAACGCCATGCCAATGAACTGATCCCATCAAAAGGGTGTCAATATGTCACCGGGATAAAGAAAACAAACCGTATTCATTGATAAAAAATTCAGCTATGACAAACAACCCGAAAGTCAAACTGGAAATAGTACGCGGTGATATCGCCGATCAACCTGACATTAGTGCAGTGGTCAATGCAGCCAATGCTCAACTCAGGATCGGAGGCGGAGTGGCCGGTGCCATTCACCGTGCTGCAGGCCCCGGACTTGAGGAGGAGTGCCGCCCGCTGGCACCCGTCAAACCGGGAGAGGCCGTAATTACCGGTGCCCATAATCTACCCAACGACTACGTGATCCATTGCCTGGGACCCGTTTACGGACGCGACAAACCGGAAGAAAAACTGCTGGCCGACTGCTACAGGAATGCATTGCTGTTGGCGGACAAACACAAAATCCCGTCCGTGGCTTTCCCTGCAATCTCTGCCGGGGCTTTCGGTTACCCTGTGGAGGAAGCGGCTGCCGTGGCCATGGACACCATCTACGAAACCATTCCTGAACTTCGCCATGTTAAAATTATCAGGATGGTATTGTTCGGAGAACTGGATCTGCAGGAATTCGAAAAACTGAAGCGCTGACAGCCGTAACAGATATTACATGACTTAAATGCCAGATTGAATCCCCCCGTAAAACGGTAGTTTAATTCTCACGTATCAACACAACCATGGAAACAAACACACAACGAAGCCTGGTCTACGGACTGGCCATGGCCGGCATTCTATTATTTATAACCATCCTGGGCTTTATCGTCTCAAGGCCGCCAGCCGCGGTTCCTGCCGATGCCCCGGCAGACCAGTTCTCCGCCGAAAGAGCCATGAAGCAGCTGTCTCATTTCGGATCCGTGAAAAACCCCATCGGCAGCCAGGCCAATGAAACGGTCAGGGATTTCATTATGGCACAACTGGAGGAGTTGGGCCTGGCCCCCATACTGCATGAGACCGTATTTTACGACCAGCGGCTGCAGCGAGCCGCCAGCCTGGGCAATATCCTGGCACGAATCCCGGGAACGGGAAACGGCGAAGCCATCCTTTTTATGGGTCATTACGACACGGTGGAGGATGCCTACGGGGCCTCCGATAACGGTTCAGCCGTGGCCACCATACTCGAACTGATCCGGATGCTTCAACACCACCCACCCCTTCAAAACGACCTGATCTTTTTTTTCCCTGACGGGGAAGAAGTGGGATTACTGGGCGCCAAAGCATTCCTTCAGGAACATGAATGGGCAGAAGACATCCGGCTGGTTGTGAACCTGGAAGCCATGGGTACCAGTGGCCGGAGCATGATGTTTGAAACAGCTGAAAACAACCTTAATACAATCAGGGCATTTGCAGAAGTGGCCCCCTATCCCCGGGCCACCTCCCTCAGCGTTGAGATCTACCGCCGGATGCCCAATGATACAGACTTCAGCCCTTTCAGGCAAAGAGGGTACCAGGGGCTGAACATCGCCTATGTGGGGTCGACCTATGATTACCATACAGCAGGAGACAACCTGGAAAACACCTCGCTACGCTCCCTCCAGCACCACGGCTCATACGCCTCAGCCATTGCCCTCGAATTAGGCAACCAGCCGCTCGATTTCGAGGCAGATGAAAATGCCGTGTATTTCAACACCCTGGGAAACGGTTTCATATATTACCCTTACAACTGGGTCGGCCCGATCACCATTGGCATTGTGCTGCTTTTTGCCGGCATTCTCATTGCAGGGATCCTCAGAAAAAGACTATCCTTGCTTCGGGTGCTTGCAGGGATGGCCGGATTCATTTTACATTTACTGGTGATCTTTATCCTGATCCATTCCATTTACCTGATCATTGCCGGATTCTATCCCGGAAACGACCACCTGTTACTGCAATTTCACCAGCCATCACTCCTGATTGGATTTGCCGGGATCACCACCGCATTTTCCTTCGTGTTTTACCGGCTTGTCAGTTCGGGTTTAACAATATGGCAGCCGGCAACTATGCTGGTTATTCTTCTGCTCTTACTGTTCTTTAGCGGACAGATCCTATCGTGGTACGCTTTGGCAGCGACCGGAGCATGTGTCATTTTTTACCTGTTGTTCAGAAAACCCACCTCCTCCCTGGAGCTTTCGGCCGGGGCCCTCCTGGTATGGGCTGGCCTTATGATCATTACCACCTTTGCCTTACCCGGGGGCAGTTATCTTTTCAGCTGGCCGTTGCTTCTCAGCCTGCTTCCCCTGGGAGTGGCCATAAGCATTTCCCGGAAGCACCAAAAAGCCACGTACCAGTACCTGAACTTGTTACTGCTCATCCTTGTGGCCGTCGTCGTGCTGTCGTGGTATCCCCTGCTCATCTGGCAGCTCTCCATGACCATGGGACTGGAGGCTTCCGGGGCAGCCATGGTGGTAGCCGGCCTGATGATGGGAGCACTGATTCCCCACATGGGCCTGATATCTCGTGTGAAACCCTGGATTTTCCCCTCTGTTTTTTTGCTGGCCGGCCTGGTTTTTATTTTCGTTGGCAGTTTCCGACTGGATTATAATGAAAGGCACAGAAAGCCGGTGAATCTCCAGTTTGTTTCCTGTGGCAACACAGGGGAAAACTGGTGGATCTCATCAGATTCGGAGACCAATGAATGGTCCCGCAATTTCCTTACCGACACCCCCGATACCTCGCTGACGACAGACCTCTTCCCTTACAATTACACCCCCCAACTAATTGCCTCTGCCAATGGATCTTCACTTATCCCTCCCTCCGTGATTTTGCTGGATGATATTGCAGAAAACGGGGAAAGGATATTGAGACTGCAGATTTACCCACAACAAAAGACAGCCCGGATCAGCCATTATCTCCAAACGAATGCCAAAGAGGTATCAATTCACCTGAGAGAAAACACCGGTTATCCGTCGAGTCCCTTAGAACCGACGGGGTATCCGTTACGCCCCGGGGACCAAACCAGGTACCCGTTACGCCCTCCGGGCAACTCGGGTTGGCAGTTTATGCTTTTTTTCGCCCCGCCGGAAAACGGTTATGAACTCACTATTTATTCCAGCAGCGAAGAGCCTGTACAACTCCATCTAAACAGCCACGTATATGGATTACCGGAGGCCGCTGACCGGTTTATCATGCCGGATTACATGATGCCCCGCAGAATGCAGTCAGTGGTTTCACTTAGACAGCAATGGTAGATCCCTGACCGGATGCAGGGGTAGGGGTAGGTGGTTTTGCATGTTAAGGAATACACCGGTTATTGATAGCGTACATCCACCGCAACCAAAAAACAGGAATGAAATGCATCTCAGGATAAATCGTAAGTAACAAAATCCTATTTTTGTATTCATGACCATTGAGATACTTCTGGTATTGATCATCATGGGGGCTGCGCTGGTATTGTTCCTTACCGGATGGCTCCGCATGGACATCGTGGCCCTGATGATCATCGGCACCCTGGCATTTACCGGCCTGTTATCGCCCGAGGAGTCTCTTGCCGGGTTCAGCAATCCGGCCGTTGTTACCATCTGGGCCATGTTCATTTTGAGTGCCGCCCTCTATCAGACCGGGGTGGCCAGGATCATCGGCCGGCAACTGCAGAGCGTGGCCGGCCACAACGAGGTCAGGCTCATTATGCTGATCATGATTGCGTCGGGAACCCTGTCGGCCTTCATGAACAACATCGGTGTAGCCGCCCTGATGCTGCCTGTGGTTATGGATCTTTCCCGCGCCGAGAAAATCCCCCCTTCCCGGTTGTTAATGCCCCTTGCGTTCAGTTCACAGCTGGGAGGCCTCGTTACACTCATCGGAACACCTCCCAACCTGTTAATAAGTTATGCCCTTCAAGACCAGGGGTTTATCCCGTTTAAACTGTTTGACTTCACTCCCATCGGCTTCAGTGCACTGATCGGAGGAATCCTTTTTATGGTCCTTGCAGGCCGGCACTTACTGCCCAAAACCGACACCCTGGGAGATGCCAAAGTCAAAAGCGCCAGGAAGCTGTCAGCGTCCTACGCCCTTCAAAAACAGAGCTTCCTTTTAAAAGTGCATCCCGACTCCGAACTGGTTGGAAAAACACTGGCAGAAAGCCGGCTCCGGGCTGGGTTGGGGTTAAATGTATTGTCAATTATCCGGAATCAGGAAACAGTGCTGGATCCAGGCCCCGGAACCATCATCAGGACCGGTGACAAACTCCACGTGCAGGGGAACAAGGAAAACCTGACCGCCATGAAACGATGGCGGGTACTCCTGAACAACCCGGGCGGCCCGGGAATCAATGAACTGCTTTCACAGGACCTGCAGATCTATGAGGTCCGCCTGCCGGCCAAATCGCCACTGGTGGACACGCGACTGCGTGAAACCGACTTTCGAAAAAGACTGGGGCTAAACGTGCTGGCTGTTCAAAGGGGAAATGATATAGAATTTACCATACTGCATGACTATCAGCTGAAAAAACACGATACCCTGCTGATACAGGGCCCCATGGAGCGGCTGACCGTCCTTGAAAAAGAGGGCAAGATCGACCAGGTCCGATACGCCTCCAGGGAGCGACTCATAGCTCATTACCGGCTGCATTCAGTGCTTTTCCTCATGGAGGTCACCGACGAAGTGGAACTGTTTGAAAGGGCCATCTCAGAAAGTCAGATCGGCAGTGCATTCGGGCTGACCGTATTGGCCAAGCTGGGCAAAGACAACAAAGTGGTCCCTTATTCCCCCGGTTCAACCCTCAATGTCAACGACAAACTCCTGATCAAAGGCAACATAGAAGACCTGCAACTCCTCAGCGGCCTGAAGGACCTGGAGATCCTTTCCGAATCCGTCCCCAGCACCCAGAGCCTTGAAACAGAGGATATCAGCATGGCCGAAGTGGTCGTGGCGCCCCGTTCAATGATGGCCGGAATGACACTGCGCGACATCAATTTCAGGAGAAAATTCGGACTTACCGTACTGGCCATATGGAGAGAAGGAAAGCCCATCCGGACCGACCTGCACAATCTCCCGCTGCGCTTCGGTGACGCCCTGCTACTTTACGGTAAAAACGAAAAACTGGAGCTGATCGGAGCTGAACCGGACCTCATCATGCTTACCGACACCAAAACCCAGCCCCTGCGCACAGAAAAGGCCATGACCGCGGTAATGGTCATGGCAGCCGTTCTTCTTCCGGTCGTATTCGGGATCGTACCCCTTGCAATTGCCGCATTGGTGGGCATTGCCCTCATGGTGCTTACGGGCTGCCTCAGAATGGAAGAAGCATACCGGGCCATTGAGTGGCGGTCCGTATTTCTCATTGCCGGAATGTTGCCACTGGGCGTGGCCATGGAACAAACCGGCGCGGCCATGCTGCTGGCCGAAGGAGTGGTGGAAGCCCTTGGCCGCTTTGGCCCCTGGGGCATCATCAGCGGATTGTACCTGATCACTGCCGTTTCGGCACTGGCGATTCCCCCGCCGGCACTTGTAGTAATCATGTCGCCGGTCGCCCTGCAAGCTGCTGCCACTTTTGACATTTCCCCGCACAGCCTGATGATGGCCATTGCCATGGCCGCCGCTGCCTGTTTCATGAGTCCCGTTTCCCACCCGGCCAACCTGCTGGTAATGGGACCGGGCGGATACCGCTTCCGTGATTACCTCAAAGTGGGACTTCCGCTGACCCTGGTCGTCATGGCGATCGTCTTGCTGCTGCTGCCGGTATTCTGGCCGCTGTAAAATTCATAACATTCACTGGCTGAAATGAGTACACGCATACAATCAAACAATCAATATCATACAGATATGTCGCAATCGAATAATCAGCAATGGCCCAAAACTGCTCTCGGGTTCTTCCCCACCCCTTTTCATGAACTCCCGAATTTCTCTGCACTTTACCCGGAAAACCGGGTTTTCATCAAAAGAGATGACCTTACCGGCCTGGCCACAGGGGGCAACAAAACCCGAAAGCTGGAATACCTTATCGGCGACGCCATGGCCCGCGGGGCGAATAGCATCATCACAGCCGGGGCCCAACAATCGAACCACTGCCGGCAAACCGCTGCGGCCTGCGCCATGAAAGGCTTAAAGTGTCACCTGTTGCTGGGCGGCCAGAAGCCGGAGACCTACACAGGAAACCTCCTTTTATCTCATCTTCTTGGCGCCCATATCCACTTCACCGGAGACAACCGGAAAGGTGAAGACATCCGGCCTCTCATGGAGAAACTCCGGCAAGCCGGAGACAAGCCCTATGAAGTCCCTTACGGGGGATCCAATCTTACCGGGGCCATGGGTTTTGTGGAAGCAGCCGGGGAGCTTCAGCAACAGCTCAAAGACCATGACCTGAATATCGACTATATCTTTTTTGCCTCCAGTTCCGGAGCAATGCAGGCCGGCCTGATGCTCGGCATGGAGCTCTATGGCATGGAAGCTGTGCTGATGCCCGTCAATATCGACAAGGAGGAACTGGCAGACAACAAGCTGGAAAATCACATGCAGGCCCTCTGTAAGGAGGGGAAAGAAAAGCTTGCCCTGAAAGATCCGGATAAGCCCGTTTCCATGCCATTGATCCACGATTTTGACAAATCAGGCTACGGGGTCGTTACCCAAAACGAAACGGATGCCATCCGGCAGCTGGCCCGGCATGAAGGGATCATCCTGGATCCGGTGTATACGGCAAGGGCTTTTTACGGCATGATGCATTACCTTGGCAGCGGTCTGCTGAAAAAACAAGCCAATGTGCTCTTCTGGCATACGGGAGGTATTCCCGCCACCATGCATTATGCAGAAGAGTTAACCAGGCTTTGAGATTCAAAGCAACGAGGCAAAAAAGCGGTGAAGATCAACGCGGTCAGCCGGGGATAGATCACAGGCATCCCCGGCCTGGAAGACCGTTAACTCACAAGCGGTCATACTCCACAATCCGATAATAATCGGTGGGATAGATCCCCACCGAGATAAGGATCTGCCGGAGGGTAAATTTCACATTTAACTGTTTCACCTGCCCGAACTGATCCAGGTCAAAATGGATGAATTTTTCGCGCATGGCCGGGTTCCGCCATACGGCCCGGAATGTGTCATAATGCCAGTGCTCAAGGTCGGCAATCATTTCCGGGTCATCCCAAAGCTGCATCACAAGATTCCCGTCCTCTTCAAAAATAACCGCATCATCATACACTTTGTGGAAATATTCACCGGCATAAGCCTCCAGAGGCAGCGAGAGAGGTGCATCCGCCACCCTCCTTGACTCTATCGAGTCCCTTCGCTCCATGGCAGCAGCCCGTGTTTCAAGATAGTCTTCAAAGTAATGGGTATGCCAGTCTCTTTCCCGCTCGATGCCGAGCATGGCATCCAGGATGTAATTCATCACCGCGGGACGAAAGTTGCAAAAGAGATTGCTGGTTACGATCACACCAAGCTGTTCTTCCGGCACCAGGGTCAGGATGGAAGTCATGCCATCGGTTGCTCCGCTGTGTCGTGATATTCTGTATCCTTCGTAATAATTGAGCCCCCATCCCATGCCATAGGCCGTCACGGACCCGGTTAAAGGATCACCCAAACCGAAAGCCTGCCGGGGCTGATGCATCTCCCGCATCACCCGCTCACTGATGAGTCGCTCACCCCGGAACACCCCCGGTTCACCCAGGTGCAGCATCATCCAGTTGGCCATATCCGATACAGAGGCATTCACCGATGCAGAAGGACCCACATTGTCAAAATTCCGCCTTGGAATGGTCCGGACCTCTCCGTAAATCTCCTGGTGGGGCCAGGCGGCGTTATCGTCATCGGCAATTTGTGTGATGGATGTACTGGCACTGGTCATCGCCAGGGGCGCAAACAAACGTTCAGCGAGGAATTCATCCCAGGGCATTCCTGACGCAGCCTTCACCACCTCACCGGCCACCATATACATCACGTTGCTGTACACGTAACCCGACCGGAAAGTTTGCTCGAAGGGCATATGCTTCACATACTGCATGATGGTTTCGGGATCGCGCTCAGGCATAAAACGAATGCGGTTGCCCGTCAGGCGGCCGATCCCCACCTGATGTGTCAGCAGATCCATCACCGTCACATTCTCACTCACCCAGGGGTCGGACAACTCGAACCATGGCAGGTGGTCACGTACCCGGTCATCCCAGTTCAGTTTTCCCTCATCCACCAGAATTCCAAGAGATGCCGACAGCATGGCCTTTGTCAGTGAGGCTACGCCGAAGACCGTATGCTCATCCACCGGGGCATCCTCCCCAAGCTTCCTGGTTCCAAACCCACTGGCGTAAACCACCTCACCGCCTTTGACAACCGCCACAGCCATACCAGGTATGCCCCAGTCGTCCATTCCCCTCTCCATAAAAGCGGGTAGTCCGGACAAACGATCCTCCGCTCTGCCTCCGGGGCCATCGCCAACAGCCAGGGGCAACACTGACGACCCGGAGTCGTTGCTGACCGGCAGGTACAACGAGTACAACCCGGACGCCTCCCTTTCTGCAGCATTCCCTTTATGGGGCAAACACAAAAAAACACTGAATACAACCAGCAATATCGAAAGGAATCTTAAAGAAACATGCATCATCATTTGTTTTTGTACAAAAATAGAGATTTATCCCAAAACAATTTCCTGTAAGAAAAAGCGCATATATTTGAAAATTTTCATTACTTTTGCACCTCATTTTAATCTCATTACAAACACATTAAACAAATCAAAATGGTAAGACAGTACGAAACCGTTTTCATTATGACTCCCGTTTTGTCTGATGAACAGACGAAGGAAGCGGTAAGTAAGTTTCAGGACTACCTGAAGAAAAAAGGAGCCGACATTGTCTATGAAGACAATTGGGGCCTTCGTAAGATGGCCTATCCCATCCAGAAAAAATCAACCGGCTTTTATCACCTTGTTGAATTCAAGGCCGACACCCAGCTGTTAAAAGATTTTGAACTGGAGCTGAAACGTGATGAGCGCGTCATTCGCTTCCTCACTGTAAGCCTGGACAAACATGCCGTGGCATACAACGAGAAAAAGCGCAGGCAAAAGGAAGCCGCTAAGGAATCAGCAAAAGAAGAAGCGAAATAAGGTAGTGATTTAAAAACTTGAAACATGGCGAACCAACAAAATTCCGAAATAAGATATCTGGCCCCCATTGCGGTGGATATCAAAAAGAAAAAATACTGCCGCTTCAAGAAAGCAGGCATCAAATA
>SL_3KL_010_SEDDRAFT_10004561_pt1 | contig 12499 bp, 5 predicted proteins | sample SodLakKL_010_SED_2_FD_10381 | JGI IMG/M metagenome (IMG submission 10381)
GCGATAGAAATCGTATTGCCCTTCAATCCGACCTGCTCAGTGCGGCTACTCTTGGTATAAAAAATGTGCTGGCCCTTACCGGTGATGTTCCTGCCCTCGGAGATCATCCTCAGGCCAAGCCTGTCTATGATCTGGATTCAGTCCAGTTATTGCGGGTTATCGGTAGTCTGAACGAAGGATACGATATGATGAACAACGCGCTGAACGGAAAAACCGACTTGTTTCCTGGGGCAGTGGTGAATCCTGGCGCGGATACCGAAGCCTCACGCGAACTTCAGTTCATCAAGATGGAGAAAAAGATCAAGGCCGGGGCAAGATTTTTCCAGACTCAGGCCGTCTATGATATCGATACCTTCTCCGGTTTCATGAAAAGGGTGGAAGCTTTTAACGTTCCTGTTTTGGCGGGAATTATACCCTTGAAGTCGGATGGGATGGCCCGCTATATGAACAAACATGTGGCAGGCGTTTTCGTTCCCGAAAAACTGATTAAGAAAATGGCTGATGCGTCCGATAAGACCCGTATGGGCATCGATATTGCCGCTGATCTTATTGGTAAGCTGAAAGGTATAAGCCATGGCGTGCACATTATGGCGATTGGATGGGAGAAAAAAGTACCGGAAATACTGGCCGCCGCCGGAATTTAAAAAAATCAATTTCGGCAAAAATATCCATACGCAAATCCTTTTTATATCGGAAATAAAGGACAACAAATGGGAACGAACAACGTATTTTTCTTAGAAGTTATTGAATGGTTCGATGATACCGGAAAACAAATGGTGCATCGAATTCCTGAAACCGGTTCCGGAGAAATCAAATACGGGGCTCAGTTGACAGTCAGGGAAAGCCAGGCCGGCGTATTTTTTTACAAAGGCAAGGCAGTGGAGGCCTTTGCCGCAGGAAGACATACCCTTCAAACAGCCAATATTCCCCTTTTAACCAAAATTGCCGCTCTTCCCTGGGGGCTTACAAGCCCGTTAAGAGCGGAAGTATATATGGTCAACCTGAAAACTTTCACTAATTTGAAATGGGGAACAAGAGACCCGGTAGCCTTTAAAGATAAAGAGCTGGGCCTTATACGCTTGAGAGCATTTGGAGTTTTTAATGTGCAGGTGGTCCAACCGCTGCTTTTTATCAATCGACTGGTTGGCACCCAGGGAATGTATACCACCGCCGAAATTGAAGAATACTTAAACCTTGTGATTGTCTCCCGATTCAATGATTTTATGGGCGATACCATCGATACCATTTTTAATCTTCCTGCAAAATATGAGGAACTTTCCAAAACTCTGGCCAAAAAGCTGCAAGATGATTTTTCTCATTTCGGTCTTGCCTTGACCCATCTATATACCAATTCGATCACACCACCTCCGGAGGTTCAAAGGGCCATAGATGACCGCAGTCGCATGGGCGTATTTGATGACATGAACAAGCTGATGCAGATGAAAGCAGCAATGGCTTTTGAAAAGGCTTCCGAGGGCAACGGAGCAGCAGATGCAGGCTTGGGTATGGGAATGGGGTTGATGATGCCCGCCATGTTTTCTCAATTTTTCGCAACTGCCGGTCAAAAACTTCAAGAGGGGCAGCCAGGAGCTATTAACTGCGTGGAATGTAACCACCCAATGCCTGCGGAATCGAAGTTTTGTCCTCATTGCGGTCACCAGCACCTCATTTTTACTCAATGCCTGAATTGTAATAAAAACCTGACCCCCAACGCCAAATTTTGTTCCCGTTGCGGACATAAGGTCGAACAAAAGCTCATGCCAAGATTTTGCGGACAATGCGGTGCTGAAAATCTCAAGGAAGCCATCTACTGTAATCAGTGCGGGGAAAAGCTTTAAATATGGCATCTTTTCTAATCGAGCACCAGTGCCCCCAGTGCGGTGCACCTGTTACCCTTGAAGAATCCGACCGCCTGATTAAGTGTCCGTATTGCCGGGTGGAATCATACCTCATACAGCATCCCTATTTCAGATACATGTTTGCCCACAATGCTTCTGAAAACGGTCAGATGATTTATGTTCCCTATTGGAGATTCAAAGGGATGCTTTTTTCCTCTGTCACCACCGGAGTGCAGCATCGCTTCATGGATATGAGCTACCAGGGGGTTCAATCAAATTATTTTCCCGTTTCCCTCGGATTTAGAAGCCAGGCTTTGAAACTTAAATTCGCCTTGCCTGAAACAACGGGTTATTTCTTAAAACCTGCATATCCTCTTGATAAGGCCATGGGGCTTTTTACCCGAAGGTTCAATAAAAACATCCAACGCCCCATTTATCACCAGGATTTTATCGGGGAAACACTGAGCATTATTTATGCTCCTTTTTATGTAAAAAATGGAATAATCGATGCGGTGATGAATAAGAAAGTTTCTGATCAATTACCCCTTGATTTCACCATTGAATCCTTTCCGGAAGATCCCCGAAAATGGCGTTTGCTGTTTGTTCCGACACTTTGCCCTCATTGCGGGTGGAATCTTGACGGTGATCGCGATTCTTTTGTTTTGCTCTGCAGAAATTGCGACTCTGCCTGGCTGGCAAAGGGGGAAAAGCTTTCCAGAATTAAATTTGCTACCCTTAAAATACCAGGAGAATTTTTTCTGCCCTTTTGGAGAATCAGAGCATCAGTTGAAGGTATTGATTTAAAATCATATGCGCATCTGATAAAACTTGCCAATCTGCCCAGGATTGTCCGGCCGAAAGATCATGAAACCGACTTTTATTTCTGGTCATCGGCCTTTAAGGTACCGCCCAAGGTATTTATGAGGTTGAATCGAAACATTACCCTTGCTCAACCCAGAAACGAACAGATCAATAAATTGCCCGCCGGAGATATCCATCCGGTCAACCTTACGGTTACCGAAGCAGCCGAGAGCATGAAAATCAATTTTTCATCCTTTGCAGTTCCTTCAAAACGTTATCTCCCATACCTGTCAGCCATCAATATACAGCCGGAAAAAGCAAGACTGATTTTTGTTCCGTTTTATGAAGGACACCATGAACTGATCCAGGAAAAATTTGGCTTGACCGTTAATAAAAACCAGCTGAGACTTTCTTCAAATTTGTAGCCTGTAAACTGAGGCGGCAAAAATTACCATAACGCATGAGGTGGCTGAAAAAAACATGAACATTGAACTTTCGATCATTATTCCGGTTTACAATGAGCCTGACATCATAAATGAAACAATTTCACATCTAAATGGTCTCTCTTTCTCCCGGAAGCCTGAAATTATTATCGTGGACGGCCACAGTTCACAAAACACGCTACAGGTTGTCAAAGGCAGGCATGTGAAAAAAATTCCATCCGCCAAAGGAAGGGGGATCCAAATGAATACCGGGGCCAAAGCAGCCTCCGGTAATATTTTTCTGTTTCTGCACGCCGATACTTACCTTGACGAAAATGCACCGGAGGCTATAATCAAAATCCTTCAGGATAAAAATACCGTGGCGGGAGCTTTTGATTTAGCGATTCGCTCCCCTAAGGCAATATTTCGTCTGACTGAAAAATACGTTTATATTCGTTCCCGCTTGACCCATATACCCTACGGAGATCAGGGAATCTTTATCAAAAGAGAATTTTTTGAAATGCTGGGAGGATACCCTGACATGCCTTTGATGGAGGATGTCGAACTGATGAGGCGTGTCAAGAAAGCAGGCGGAAAAATTGCCATCATTGACACAAAAATATCCACCTCCCCCCGCCGGTGGGAAAAGGAAGGATTCGCTTTTTGCACCCTTCGGAACTTAACCTTGATCTCCCTTTATTTATTGGGAGTACCTGCTGAAAAATTATACAAATATTACCCCTGACGGACCTTGTAGCTTTTTTCATGAATACCAACCAACCGGCTCTGAACAAAATTGCCGAATTGTTTAAGCAGTTGAGCTGCAACGGGAGTTTCCGAAACCGCATTCAAAAGTTGTAAAATATCAACTCCGGCAGACTCTAATTCGCCGGACTGCTCCTGTATATAGGACCGCATTATGCCGGCACTATACTCCGGGTGAAACTGAACTCCCCACGCGCAGTTGCCAAGACGAAAAGCATGATTGGGCTCATGCCCATTGTTGGCCAAACGAATAGCTGCCCTGGGCAGCTCCAGCACAGTCTGCGAATGGGTGACATGGACCGGAAGCGATTTCGGAAGCGATTTGAAAATAGGGTCCTCTGAGCAAGCCGGAAGCAATTGAACACTTACCGTGCCGATTTCCTTGCCAAGTGGATGGAAGTCCACGCATCCTCCGGCAGCCCTGGCAAGCAGTTGATGACCATAACAGATGCCGAAAACAGGTGTTGATGCCTTTAGCAGCAATGCTAACCATCTTTCCAGCTTGATACTCCATGGCGCATTGTCTGTTACCATCGCGTGTGATCCCGTAATTACCACCCCCGCGCATTTGTCTTCCGGTGGAAGAGAAGCGCCATGTTCGGCATCCACAATAGCGACTTTGACGTCGACAGAACCGAGCCCCATTGCGGTCCACCGGTCAAAGTCGCCAAATTTTTTCTCCGTATAAGGAAACGTTGTTCCCGTCTTGATAATATACAGTTTCTTCATAATTAGTGATGATGATCGGCTTCCGCTTCCTCAAAAGTCTTATGCAATGTTTTCGCAGGATGCTCCGGTGGAGCGTAAATCACATAAACCTTCAAAGACTCATCCCCTATGTTGATAATGTTATGCCATGCACCCGCAGGGATAAAAATCGCCCAATCATCCGATACTTTCCTGTCGAAGGTTATTTCGTCCCGGGATGGGCCCATCACCACACGTGCCTCACCCTCTTCTACGCGTATAAACTGATCCCCGTCTTCATGCACTTCAAGCCCTATCTCTCCTCCGGGCTCAATGGACATAACCGTCATCTGCAGGTAATCCCCTGTCCACTTTGTTTGACGAAAATTTTCATTATTTTTCGTCAAATCTTCAATGTCAACCACCCATGGTTCTTTACCGTGATCCTTAGCCTCCTCTTTTCCGCCGTGTCCTGCTGCCATTGAAAAACAAACCGGAAACAATATAAACAAACAAACCAGCACTGCCTTTTTAAACATGATTTTTCTCCTTTCACTTTAAAAATAACCGTTCAAAATAAAACTTCCACAAGGATCTATAAATAAGGTTTTCATTTTAGACCGCAAATGTCAAGTTGATAAATATTAAATTTGATACCAATTTGGGTGGCTATTTTTTTAGTTTTGTTTTCATCCAAAATTGTATAACCAATCGATCACGAATCCATCAACACGTCCACCGCATGTTCCTGACCGTCATCCACAAGGGCTATTTCCTTTTTCTGTTGCAGCACCCCATCCACTGTAACAGTCATTGCTTTTTTATTTCCTGTTTGTTTTTGCCTGACAATAATGTGATAAATGGTTTCACGAAAGCGGTAGTGCATTGTGAAACTGTCCCAATTGGCGGGAAGGCAGGGATCGAAAGACAACGTGTTTTCTTTCAGTCTGAGACCCAGCAGGGATTCGATGATCAAGCGGTACATCCATGCAGCCGATCCTGTATACCATGTCCATCCTCCCCGACCCTTGTTTGGTTCGACTGCATAGACGTCCGCCGCGACGACGTATGGCTCTACCTTGTATTTTTTAATCCCCTCCGCGCTTTTCCCATGGTTTATGGGGTTAATCATCGTGAACAGTTCCCATGCGCGACGACTATCACCTAATGCTGCAAAAGCCATGGCCGCCCAGATCGCAGCGTGGGTGTATTGTCCGCCGTTTTCCCTCACACCGGGAATGTAGCCCTTAATGTAACCCGGATTTAAGCTGGATTTATCAAATGGTGGATCCAAAAGCTGTATCAGGGCATCGTCCCGGCGAACCAGATATTTATCCACAGCCTCCATTGCCATCCGCGATTTCTTGTCGTCACCCATACCCGAAAGAACCGACCAGCTTTGTGCAATCGAGTCAATCCGGCACTCCGGGCTCTCGGCCGAGCCGATCGGAGTCCCATCATCAAAGTAAGCCCGCAGGTACCATTTCCCGTCCCAACCATGTTTCTCAATGTTCCGGCAAAGCTTTTCAACTTCGCTCTCGCATTGTTTGCTAAAGTCCGTGTCACCGCGAAGCTGCGCAATTTTAGTAAACCTGATTAGCACATCACACATGAAAAACGCCAACCACACGCTCTCACCTTTACCTTCTGCCCCCACCATGTTCATTCCATCGTTCCAGTCCCCGGACCCGATCAGGGGGAGGCCATGGTCACCGAACCTGAGACCTCTCAGGATTGCTCGGACACAATGCTCATAAAGACTTTCTGTTTCTTCGGATCGTAATGGAAGATCGTAGTAGGAGTCCTCCCTGGGATTTACCGGGCGGCCATTGATGAAATGAATCGATTCGTCCAGTACCCCCGTATCTCCGGTACTTTGAATGTAACGGCATGTTACCAGCGGAAGCCAGAGGAAGTCATCGGAACAGTTGGTACGAACCCCCCTTCCATTTGGCGGATGCCACCAATGCTGCACATCTCCTTCGGAAAACTGACGTCCCGCGCAGAGCAGCAAGTGCTCACGCACAAGGCCCGGCTCGGCATGGATAAGGGCCATGGTGTCCTGTAACTGGTCACGGAAACCGAAAGCTCCTCCGGACTGGTAATATCCGCTCCTGCCCCAGAGCCGGCAGGCAAGTGTCTGATAAAGAAGCCAGCCATTGGCAAGGAGATTGACGGATGGGTCGGGTGTTTCCACCTGAACGGCGCCGAGTGTATGATTCCAGTAGCGCCAAACCGCTTCGAGTGCCTTTCTTGCTGCGGCGGAGTCACGGAAACGACGCGAGAGACTTGCGGCATCATCAGCATCTTGCCCTGCACCGAGGGTAAAAACAATTTCCCGATCTTCCCCGTTGTCGAGGTCAAAAGCTACATGCATGGCTGCACAGGGATCCAACCCGGCCCCAACTCTGCCGGAAAGGCGTGAACGGATCATTGCGGCGGGGGAAGCAAGTGTGCCGTTACGTCCGATGAACTCAGTCCGGTCAGCGCTTAAAGTTCTGGTAGCATGATCTACGTTAAAGAAGGCAACCCGCCTGCCGAATTCGCTGTTGTACGAGTTGTTGGCAAGGATCGCACCGCTTTGGGGGTCGATCTCAGTTGTGACATGCATCACTGTCTTGGGTTGCACATCCCCAAGCACCCACTCTGCGTAGCCGCTCACCGAGAGCCGCCGCGGACGGCCGCACCGGTTTTTTACCTTAATCACCGTAAACTTGACAGGTGCGTCCATGGCCACGAAAACCCACACCTCCGAGCTGATGCCTCGATCCGCGTGTTCGAACACGGTGTATCCGAAACCGTGCCGAGTAACGTAGGGATTGGCACCCCTTGCAGGATGAGGCATGGGGGACCAGAAATGGCCGCGTTCCTCGTCACGAATGTAAAAGGCCTCTCCGCTGGAATCCGTTACCGGATCGTTGTTCCAAGGGGTAAGGCGGAATTCGTGGGCATTTTCGCTCCATGTATAGGAAGGCCCGTTTTCCGTTACTATTGCACCGAAGTGGGGGTTGGCCAGCACATTGATCCACGGAGCTGGTGTTACCTGTTCGCTGCTGGTTGAAATGATGTATTCACGACCGTCAGGGGTAAACCCTCCAGTTCCGTTAAAAAATGTCAGATCCTCTCGGGGTAAAGCTTCCACCGTGGGCGGAAGAGATCGAAAAACGCGGGTTGGCTCAAGAGCGGGGATTTTTGGCTGAACCCGGCTACGGCGATTCAATTGTTCTGCAAGCGTTCCCCGGCTGTCTCTAATGATTGCACGGGCCACCGCCTGGAAAATGATTCGGTCTTCCTCCGATATCTGGTCGGCGTTCCTTACAAAAATAGCACCGGATCGATCCATCCTTTTGACCTTAATACCGGCGGCAATAAGCCCCATGATCTGATCGTGCAGAACTTGCCGGTAGCCGGCGTGATCTTCGTTGAAAATCACCAGGTCAACCGCCAGCCCCTTTAATCGCCAGTATGCGTGGGCCTGGATGAGTTGACGAGCCAGCATGATATTTGTTCGATCTTCAATCCAAAGCAATACAATAGGCAGATCGCCGGAAATAGAGTAACCCCAGAGACTGGATTGACCCCGGAGGTTTTTTATGAGCAGGCTGGAATCGGCGCGAAGTGCGGAATTGTTATATAGAACGGAGGCTGCAAGCCGCCCGTAGAGTTGCGCGTCGGCTTCCGTCGCGTTGATTTGTTGCAGGAGCACCTGGCTATGGGTCCATGCCAGCTCGAAAACTCGGTCGGCAAGATATCGGTCCTGGTATTTCCCTACAAGGCCATCACAAACATCACGGGTTTCACCTGCGCCGGTGATGATATTGACGGTTGTCGATGTTTCCGGATCAAGGGTTATTTGACAACGGATAGCCACGATGGGATCAAGGACAGGTCCTTCAGAGCCGGAGAGGGGACCGATACCATTTATTGCTTCGGGGGCGGTTAATGTATTGCCCCGGCCAATAAACTTTAAACGGTCAGTCTCATATGACATCTCACCCATGTCTTTACCACCCGCCACCATTGCGTGAAACATCCATGGCGGCTGCTCGTCAGCGGAACGGGGCCGTCGGGTTGCCATGATCGCACCCTGCTGCCTGATGATCTCGGTTTGAACGAATAGATTGCTAAAAACCGGATGTTGCGCATCTGCGGCCGGTGATGCAAGGACAACTTCCGCGTAACTGGTAACATCGATTGTTCTGCGAGTCTTCGATCGATTGGTAATGGTGATCCGGCGTACCTCAACATCATCCTCGGGTGAAACAGCGATCTCCGTATGGGTATCGAAATCCTCGTCCCTGCGGCGGAACTCTGCCCTGCCTTCGGAGAATATTGCTTCATACCGACCGGATGTCTTAAGCGTCGGCTGGTGCGCCGTTGACCAGAAAACACCACTCGAAATGTCACGGATATAGCAAAAGGTGCCCCAATTGTCACAGGTGCTGTCCTCGCGCCACCTTGTCACTGCCAGATCTTTCCAGCGACTGTAACCCCCGCCTGCGTTGGTGATCATGACATGATATCTTCCGTTGGACAGGAGGTGCACCTCCGGTACAGGTGTATCTGGGGTCGTATAGATACGTAAAGGCTTCTCTTTTAGAGGTTCCGAAACCTTGTGCATCTCCGAAAGTTCTGAAGTTTGTGAGTAAAAGGCTGTAGCTTTCGGTAATCGCTCCTGAAGCAGCAGCACGGTTGCCTGAAGCATGGGATCAGATTCGAACCGTTTCTGCATAGGTCGGTCGAGCAACAGATAGGCTAAAGACAAAAGGCTCATACCCTGGTGATGGGCCATATAAGAACGAACCAAAGCGCTTGACTGGCCGCGTGGCAAGTGGATTGGAGTATAGTCAATGGCTTCATAAAAACCATACTTACCCAAAAAACCATGAGACGCCAAATCCTCAAGATTCCGGCAGGCCTCTTCAGCCGACACCATGAGCGCCATTACCGATGCATAAGGTGCAATGACAAGATCTTCGGCAAGCCCTCGTTTCAGACCAAGACCCGGCACCCCAAAGGCCTTGTACTGGTAGTTGAGATGACTGTCGGTCATATTATAACTCGATTCTGAAATCCCCCACGGCACTCCACGCTTCTTTCCATAGTCAATCTGCCTTGCCACAACAGCCTTGCAGCTCTGGTCAAGAATCGTCCGTTCATAGGTCGGCATCACCAGAAGCGGCATCAGGTATTCAAACATAGAGCCGCTCCAGGATAGAAGAATTGGTTCCCCGCCTGCAATGGTCAGAAGACGTCCCAGCGCAAACCAGCTTTCCTGAGGAAGTTGTCCCTGTGCAATGGCAACGAAACTGGCAAGTCTCGCTTCTGAAGCCAGCAGGTCATAGTAACTCTTATCTCTCCTGCCTTCGCTGACATTGTATCCGATGGACAGGAGGTAGCGCGTCCTGCTGTACAGGAAATCAAATTCCATGTTATGGGCAAGTTCTCCGGAGCGATGCGCAAGCTCTTCAAGGCGGGCGATTCTTTTCCTCGCACGGCTGCTTGACTCGTCAATTAGCCTTTTTAGTTTGTCAAGCTGTTTTATTTCCTCTGGTGTTACACCGGTCCGTCGCATATCCCCGATAAGGGGCAGGACATCATCATCGAGACAGGCCAGGCGGCGCAGTGTATGGACATTACCAAGACAGGGGAACTCATGAATTATCTGCTCCGGAAGTGACGGTTGAGCCCAGGGCATAAGCACATCCAGCTCATCAACGGCAGCCTGGCACTGTTTTTCGAGCGACTGTGCCCACCACACAGCGTCGTTGTCATCTCTTGCCTCAAAGCTACGGACCACCTCCCCTGCGGACCTTGCCAGCCGCTCAATGGACTGTCTCAAGGCCGAAATCGTTCCGTCCGTTGGGCAATACTTCATGGATTGTAAGTCTTTTGTGAATTGCAAAAGATCCGAGGGTACGTCCTCTTTCGCAATATCCATGAGAATCATCGCCGTGTCGGCAAGACCATCAAACAGGTTATTTCCCATCAACTTTTCGTCAGGCAGCGAGAACAATCCCGCTTTTAAGGTCATAAGGCTCGCAGCCAGGTTTCCGCTGTCTACTGACGAAACATACATGGGCAGAAGCGGTTTGAGGGATTGGGTGTCGTACCAGTTGTAGAAATGGCCGCGATAACGCTCCAGCGATTCCATTGTTCTGAGGGCATTTGCCGTACGATCCATGAACTGGCCGACTGAAATGTAGCCGAAGTCACAGGCCGACAGATTCGAAAGAAGTGCAAACCCCATGTTGGTAGGCGACGTGCGATGGGCCACCACCGATCGAGGCTCTTCCTGATAATTATCCGGAGGAAGCCAATGATCTTCAGGACCCACAAATTTTTCGAAAAAGGCCCAGGTTTTTCGGGAAAGCTTTCTCAAAAAAAGGATCTGATTTTCGGCCAGCCTTGCTCTCCGGGGCCTGAGAGGTATGCTGATCCACCAGGCGATAAAAGGAGAGCCAAGCCAGAGGATCAGGACCGGCAGGGCTACAAAAAGGGCTTCAGGCCTTGCATAAAAAAGATAACCCGCTACGGCCAAGGCAAAGACCGGTGCAATCCACATGCTTCGATAAGACCCGGCAAGCGTTTTCGAACTTTTGCGATCAGCAACACCTGCTGGGTTCCATTCAAGAAGCCCCCTGCGGGAAACCAACATTCGCCACAAGGTTTGCAGCATGGCAGTGCCATTGGTAAATGCCTCATGAGGCAGGCAGAGGAGCGTAAATACGGATTGGGCAAGGCATCTGCCGGTGGCGCGGACTGCACCGGTGAGGTGTTGGCTCATAAGTGATTCATTGGACTTATTGAAAAAACCCATAAGGGAGTTAATCAAGGAAGGAACCAGCACGATACCAATAACCGCCACAGTACAGAGCCATGGAGACGACAGTATGGTCCAGCCGAGAAAAAGAAATATGCATAGTGCTATGGGCGATAGGCTGCGCCGAAGGTTGTCGAAGATCTTCCAGCGTGATAAGATTGAAAGCGGATTTTTTGTAAAATACCTATCGGAACCGGGAACGCCTGGAAAAAGCCATCGCAGGATCTGCCAATCCCCGCGAATCCAGCGGCGACGGCGGTTAACGTCAGCGCTGTAGTGCGATGGGTACTCTTCGTATAACTGTACATCGCTAATCAGCCCGGACCGTGCATAGCATCCTTCGATAAGATCATGGCTGAGAATCCGGTTCTCTGGAAAACGGTCCCTGAGCACCTTCTCGAATGCGTCAACATCATAAATGCCCTTGCCGATATATGAGCCTTCACCGAAGATGTCCTGATACACATCTGAGACAACGCGGGTGTAGGGATCGACGCCCGCATCAATCCCATACATGCGGGCATACCGCGACTTGTTCGTTCCGGGCAGACTTACGGCTACCCGTGGTTGTAAGATGCCATATCCGGATACGATGCGCCCTTTGTTCTCATCGTACCGAGGACGGTTTAAGGGATGGGCCATTGCACCCACGAGTTGCCATGCCGAATCGCGCGGCAGATCTGTGTCCGTGTCAAGGGTGATGACATATTTCACTTCCTGTAAAGCTCTGATATTTCCCACAATGAGAGAAAATCCGCTCCCGGAACCGCCACGGAGAAGCAAATTCAGTTCTGCAAGCTTTCCCCGCTTCCTCTCGTAGCCCATCCAGATACGTTCCTGCTGATTCCATTGACGGGGGCGATGAAAAAGAAAGAAAGTATCACCGTTTTCCATGTATTTCCCGTTCAATTCTTCTATTCTTTGCCGGGCCAGCAATAATAGCGGTTCGTCCCCGGCGAGTTTTTCTTCATGGGCATCCATAAAGTCAGTCAGCAGGCCAAATCGCAGGTTTACGTCCCGGTTTGCCAGAAACCGGACTTCCAGAGAACACACCAGATCTTCAATATTCTCTGTGCTTGTAAGCATGGTGGGAACCACGACCAGGGTGTATGATTCAGGAGGAATTCCTTTGGAAAAATCCATTCGTGGCAGCGGAAGCGGTT
>SL_3KL_010_SEDDRAFT_10004562_pt1 | contig 12491 bp, 9 predicted proteins | sample SodLakKL_010_SED_2_FD_10381 | JGI IMG/M metagenome (IMG submission 10381)
GGGACCGGGCACGAGCCGGAGCCGACTTCGCCGCACTGGCCGAGGAGTGGTCGGAGGATCCGGGGAGTGCGGCGCGGGGTGGGGATCTGGGCTTCTTTCCCCGGGGCTCCATGGTTCCCGCCTTCGAGGAGGTGGCCTTCTCCCTGGAGCCCGGTGAGGTGAGCGACGTGGTGGAGACCCAGTTCGGTCTCCATATCATCCGCACCGAGGAGCGGGAGTTCCCCGACATGGACGAAATCCGGGAGCAGCTCCGGACGCAGATCCAGATGCAGCGGACCAGCCAGGCCGAGTCCATTTTCGTCGCGGGAATCGAGGAGCCGGCGGACGTCCAACTCGCCGACGGCGGTCTGGAGCGCGCCCGGGAGTTGGCGGCGGACGCGGACGCCCCTCTGAGTTCCAGGGAGGCGAACCAGCCCCTCACCCGCTACCAGGGCGGAAGCTACACGGCCCGGGACTACCGGGAATTCCTTTTGAACCAACCCGAGCAACTCCGTCAGCAGATCGAGATGGCCTCCGATGACCAGTTGGAAGGACTCCTCCGGAACCTGACCCGGGGCGAACTCCTGGTTGAGGAGGCCCGGAGCCGAGGCATCACCCTGAGCTCTGAGGAGGTGGAGGAGATCCGGCGGGAGATCCGGGAGCAGTACCGGAACATGGCCGGGCTCCTGGGTCTTGCCGACATCACTCCCGAAGCGGGAGAGAGCCTGAACGCGGCGGTGGAGCGGCGGGTGGATGAGGTCATGAACCGGATCGTTCGGGGAGAGCAGGACGTCTTTCCCCTGGGGAACCTTTCCCTCCCCCTGAGGGACCACTTCGGCTGGGGCCTGAATGAGTCGGCCATGGACCGGGTGGCGGACCGGATCACCGCCCTTCGCGCCGAGGGACAGGTGGAAGAGACGATCACCCCGGACGCCGTTCCCGAGGAACTGATTCCCGAGGAGACGCCTCCTCCGGGGGGAGACGAGGGGGGGGAGTAGAAGGCCGTTGAAGAAGTAGAGGGGCCGCTATGACCCCGCCCTGGACCTTTCCCTCCACGGGGCCGGCAGGAACCGACCTGCCGGCCCCGGTTTACGAGTCGTAGCCATTGCATTTCCGGCCGTTGCATTTCCGCGGCCATTGAAGTCCCGTGAACTCCCGTATCCCGTGATGTCCATCGCCCCACGGAAGGACAGACCTGCCATGCGCCTCCTCGTCGTTGCCATCTCCGTGGTCCTCCTGTCGACCCCGGCGGCAGCCCAGGACATGCCTGCCATGCCCACCTCCAGCCAGGACCAGCTGGTGGACCGGGTAGCCGCCGTGGTGGGGGACTCCATCATCCTGATGAGCCAGATCACGGAGCAGATGCTCCGTATGCAGGCAGGGGGAGCACCTCTTCCCTCCGACCCCGCGGAGCTGGCCGTCGTGGAAGGGGAGGTCCTAGAGGACCTGGTGAACCAGCAGCTCCTCCTCCAGGCTGCCGCCCGGGACACCACCATTGACGTCTCTGATGGGCGGGTGGAGGAGACCCTCCGGGATGCCTGGGACGACCAGGTGGAGCGCTTCGGGAGCGAGGCCGCGCTGCGGGAGGCACTGGAAGCCCAGGGCCAGTCCCTGGCCTCCTATCGAGCCACCCTCCGGGACGAGATCCGCCGATCCCTCCTCCTCCAGAGCTACATCCAGACGCGCCGGCAGGAGGCTCGGCTCATCCCGGTGGAGGAAGCGGAGGTGGAGGCCTACTTCGAGCGGGAACGCGAACGGCTGGGTCGGCGTCCCGCCACCCTCTCCTTTCGTCAGGTGGTTCTTCTCCCCCAGCCCTCTGATTCGGCGAAAGCGGCGGCAAAGGAGGAGGCCGAGCGCATCCTGGAACTGATCCGGGAGGGTGAGGACTTCGCCGACCTCGCCCGACGCTTTTCCGATGATCCCGGGTCCCGCCAGGCCGGTGGGGATCTGGGGTGGTACCGGCGGGGGGCCGGCCTGGTTCAGGAGTTCGAGGATGCCGCCTTCGGGATCCGAGAGGGAATGATCACGGGACCGGTGGAAACCATGTTCGGGGCGCACATCATCAAGGTGGAACGGGTCCGGGGGGCGGAGCGGAAGATCCACCACATCCTCATCGGAGCCGAAGTCAGCGCGTCGGACGTGGAGCGCACCCGGACCCGTGCCGAGGAAATCCAGGCCGCGGTGGCCGAGGGCGCCTCCATCGGGGACTTCAGCGGGGAGCAGGAGGAGCTCGGCCTTCCCGACTCCCTGGAGATCACCCAGGACCAGTTGGACCAACTCCCCTCCGGGTACGCCCAGGCCCTCCGGAACGCCCAGCCCGACCAGGTGCTGGGCCCCGTGGAGTTTCCCGCTCAGGGGAATCCCGCCTTTGCGGTGATCCAGGTGCTGGGGGTTCGGGATGAGGGAGAGTATTCTCTCGAGGACCTCCGGGCCCAGATCCGGGAGCGCATTCGGGGAGAGAAGTTCGAGGAACGGCTGATTCAGGATCTCCGGGATCGCTCCTTCGTCGAGGTTCGACGCTGAGCCCTCGCCCCCTGCGCCTGGCGGTGACCCTGGGGGACCCCAGGGGGATCGGTCCGGAGGTCGTGGGTAGGGCAGCCCTCCGGTTCCGGGAAGAACGCCCCGATGTGGAGTTGGTGGTTCTCGGCGCTCGGGCCGGACTCCCGGAGAATTTCCCTCTCCCCGTGGAGGACACGGCCCCCCGGGAGGGTGACCCCATGGACACGGACCTGGCGGCGGGGCGCGCTTCCCTGAACGCCATCCGCCAGGGGGTGGAACTCTGCCTCCAGGGAGAGACGGATGCCCTGGTCACCGGCCCCGTCCACAAGCCCTCGCTCCACGCTGCCGGGGCCCGATTCCCGGGACAGACCGAGCTCCTCCAGGCCCTCACCGGCGTGCCCCGAACCGGCATGCTCATGGCGACGGAGAAGTGCCGTCTCGGAGGTCCGCTCCGGATCCTCCTGGCCACCACCCATCTGCCCCTCCGGGACGTTCCCGCCCTCCTCACCTCGGGCCTCCTGGTGGACCAGGTGCTGCTGCTGGACCGCTCCCTCAAGAAGGGATGGGGTCTCGCCACCCCGCGTCTCGCCCTCTGCGGCCTGAACCCCCACGCCTCCGATGGAGGACTCTTCGGTGACGAGGAGGCGCGGATCCTGGCTCCTGCCGTGGACCGGCTCCGGGGACTGGGGGTCGCGGTGGAGGGCCCCTTCCCTGCCGACACCGTCTTCCTGAGGCAGCTGGAAGGGAAGGCCGACGCGGTGGTGGTCCCCTACCACGATGTGGGAATGGCCGTCTTCAAGACGCTCTCCTTCGGCGAGGGGGTGAATGTGACGCTGGGCCTCCCCTTCCTCCGGACCTCTCCAGATCATGGGACGGCCTTCGATCTGGTCGGCACCGGGACGGCGGATGCGTCCTCCACCCTGTCCGCCCTCCGACTGGCGACGCGGATCGGGACCGGGAACCGGAAAGCGGGAAACATTTGACGTCAATTCTTTGACACCACCCGCTCATGGCCGGTAGATTTCCCGATTCCCCATCCCTCCCCTCGTCCGTCTTCCCACGCCAACGGTCTGTGATCAAACTCACCGGCGTCACCAAGGAGTATCCCCGACGGGGCCGGGCCCTGGACGACGTCTCGTTCCACCTCCAGAAGGGCGAATTTGCCTTCCTCACGGGCCATTCCGGCTCAGGGAAATCCACCACCCTGCGCCTGATCCATATGGCGGATCGTCCCACCCGGGGCGAGGTGCTGGTGAGCGGCTTCTCCTCAGAGACCACCTCGGAGCGGGAGGTCTGGAAGGTTCGACGGCGGGTGGGGATGGTCTTCCAGGACTTTCGGCTCCTCCCGGGGAGGACCGCCCAGGAGAACGTGGAGTTCGTCCTGGAGGTCACCGGGACCCCCCGCAGCACCATCAGTACCCGGGCGGGCCGGCTCCTGGCCCAGGTGGGGCTCTCGGCCAAGACGGGTGCCCGGGTGGAGGAGCTCTCCGGAGGGGAACGGCAGCGGGTGGCCATCGCCCGGGCGCTGGGAAACGAGCCCCTCGTCCTTTTGGCAGACGAGCCCACCGGAAACCTCGATGAGCGGGCCTCCCGGGGAATCCTGGATCTCTTCCGGGACCTGAACGCCTCTGGAATGGCGGTGCTCATGGCCACCCACGACCTGGAGCTGGTCCGGGCCTATCCCGACATCCGGCTCCTGGAACTCTCCGAGGGCCGACTCGTCTACGACTCCACCGCCGAGGAGGCGCCGGGCCTTCCGGCATCCCGGGACCGGGACGCCCAGCCGGACCTGGGCTCCCTCCAGGGGAGGAGCTGACGGTGCACGCCCTCCGTGAAGCCTGGGCCGCCCTGCGACGAGCTCCCCTCCTCACCGCCCTCTCCGCCGCCATGGTGGCCCTGGCCCTCTTCGTCGTGGGACTCTTCGGAGTGGCCACCTGGAACCTGCAACAGGCGCTGAGTCGTATCGAGGACCGGGTGGAGGTCGTGGCGTACGTGCGGGATGACGCACGGCAGGACGAGCTGACGTTGGCGGAGACGGAGCTTCTCCGGATGCCCGAGGTCCGGGACGTCCGCTACATCTCCAAGGAGGAAGCGCTCATCTCCGCTCGACAGGACCTTCCCGAGTTCGAGGATCTCTTCATGGAACTGGAGGTGAACCCCCTCCCCGCCTCCCTGGAGATCGAGCTGGAGGAGGGATTCCGGACCCCGGACGCCGTGGCCAGGGTGGCGGAGCTGGCCGCGGTCTATCCCTTCATCGAGGATGTTCGGTACGGACAGGAGTGGGTGGACCGCCTCTTCCTCCTGCAGCGGATCGGCGCCATCACCACCGGAGTCCTGGGGACCGCCTTTGCCGTGGTGGCGGCGCTCATCATCGGCACGGCCATCCGGATTGCCCTCTTTGCCCGGCGGGAGGAGATCTACGTCATGCGGCTGGTGGGAGCCACCCGGGGGTTCATCCGGCGCCCCTTCCTCCTGGAGGGAGCCTTCACCGGAGTCGTGGGGGGCCTCCTGGCAGTGGCGCTCACCTACGCTTCCTTCCTCACCGTCTCCCGCCTTATCTTCCCGTTGGAATGGATTCCCCTTTCGTGGATGCTGGCCGGCGTTGGGGCAGGCGTGATCTTCGGACTCATCGCCTCGGCCCTGGCGGTACGGCGCCACCTGCGCGAGATCTGAGGACTCCATGGCCCATCTGCCCGCCCAGACCCACACAACCGTGACTTCCGCGATCCCTCCCAGGAAGTGTCGGACGCTGCCGACCTGCCCCCGATCCGCCGGGGGCCCGAGGCGCCCCTGCTCCGGGCTTCTCTCTTCGCTGATCCTCGTATTCCTCCTCCTCCCGATCCTGCCTGTCCTTCCCTCCCTGTCCTCCGGCCCATCCTCGGGCATGCCCTTCGGCCATCCCTCCGGGGGCCTGGCGGCACAGCAGCCGGAAGAGCTTCGCAGAGAGATCCAGGACAGTCAGCGACGGTTGGAGGAGATCCGGGAGGAGCGGGCCCGCCTTCAGCGGGAGATGGCATCCCTCCGGTCCCGGGTGCAGGATGTCTCGGGACAGCTCCAGAACATCGAACGGCAGCTGTCCGCCTCCCGTTCCGTCCTGGCAGAGATCGACTTCCAGGTGGAGGCCGTGGCCGAGCAGTCCCAGGCCACCTCCACCCACCTCCTGCGCACCCGGGAGCAGTTCCGGGAGCGGCAGGCCCTTCTGAACGTCCGACTCCGGAACATCTACAAGCGGGGGACCCTCCACACGACCCAGGTGCTCCTGGGGGCGGACTCCTTCGTGGACCTCCTGAATCGCTACCGGTATCTCCAGATGATGGCCGGTTATGATCGGTCCCTCCTGGGTGATGTGAAGCGTCTCGAAGGGGAGCTGGCCGCCCAGAACCGCGACCTCCAGGAGAGCCTGGCCGAGATGAGCCGGCTGCGACAGCAGCAGCTCGAGGAGCTGGCGGAACTCCGCCAGGTGGAGATGAGTCATCAGCAGACCCTCACCCAGTTCCGGACCCGGGAACGCCAGACCATGAGCCGGATGGACCAGCTTGCCGCCGATGAATCCCGTCTCACGGGACTGGTGGCGGATCTGGAGCGGCGGCGCCTGGAGGAGGAGCGGCGACGGGCCCTGTCGGGAGCCCCCGCCGCCGCCGCCAGCCCTTCCATGGCAAGGGCGGACATGGGCCAACTGGACTGGCCGGTAAACGGGGAGCTCCTCTATCGTTTCGGCCCCGAGCGACGCCCCAACGGAACCGTCCTCCGCTGGAACGGCATCGGGATTCGTGCGGATCCGGGAACGCCCGTGCTCGCGGTCCGGGAGGGGACGGTGGCCATGGCGGGCCCCTTTGAAGGCTATGGCCCCTCGGTGATCCTGAGCCATGGCGAGGGCTTCTACACCCTCTATCTCTACCTGGAGGAAGTGGGCGTGGTGGAAGGCCGCCGGGTGGAGGCGGGACAGGTGCTGGGAACGGTCGGGGGAGCCAGCACTCCGGAGGGTCCCCATCTCGAGTTCCAGGTCCGGGCGCCGGTGGGGGGGGGACCGCCCCAGGCCATGGATCCCCTGGAGTGGCTCCGGCGCCGTTCGCCGTGATCCCCCGATGACGCTTCCCCCTCTCCAGGGCCACCACACGGCCCGGGAGGCGGTGGCCCGGGCCTGGTCCCGGGGCCGTCTTCCCCAGGTGCTTCTGCTCCACGGCCCTCCAGGCGTGGGGAAGCAGCGCTTCGCCCACTGGATCGGTCAGCTCTTGGTCTGCCTGACTCCCTCCGAAACCGGACCCTGCGGGGAATGCCGGGAATGCCGCCTGACTGAGCGGGTGGAGCACCCCGATATCCACTGGTACGTTCCCCTCCCACGGCCGAAGAAGCGGGGAACCCCGGAGCGGGAAGCGGAGGCCCTGGAGGAATTGCGGGCCGGGTGGATCCAGGAAGCTCGGGAACGACCCTTTCGCTCCACCTGGTCCGAAGAGGTGACGGGGCTCCACCTGGGAACCATCCGGAACCTGAACCGGAGAGCACGGACCCCTCCCGGCACCGGACCCCGCCAACTCTTCATCATCGCCGATGCCGAGCAGCTCGTGGCCCAGGAGTCGGCCCAGGAGGCCGCCAACGCCCTCCTCAAGACGCTGGAGGAACCGGCACCCGGGACCCACTTCATCCTTACCTCCAGCGAACCCGGGCGGCTCCTTCCCACCATCCGCTCCCGGGCTTCCGCCCTCCACCTTCCCGCCCTCCCCGGCCGGGACGTGGCGACCTTCCTCGTCACCTTCCTGGAGGCGGACCCCGAGGTGGCCGAGCGGGCGGCTCGCCTTTCAGGCGGCTCGGTGGGGCGGGCTCTGGGCTTCCTCCCCGATGGAGAGGAAGATGGGCCCCTGGAGCGGATCCGGAAAGAGGCGTTCCACCTGGTACGAAGCGCCCTCTCACCCCGTAGCGGAGACCGATTCGCCCAGGCCCTCGCCTACCCGCCGTCGGGGGCCCGGGGGCTCCTGGAACTCCTGGGGTTCATGGAGGGCTGGCTACGGGACCTGGCGGCGGCCACGGTGGGAGCGGGGGACCGGGTCCTGAACCAGGATGCCCTGAAGTGGCTGACCAAGACTGCCCAGGGAGGGATCCACCCCACAGGTCCGGCCCGGGCCCTGAACCGGGTGGAGGAAGCCCGATTGCAGGCGTCGGGGAACGTGAACCCCCAACTCCTCCTCGCCGGCCTCCTCATGGATCTCCATCAGATCATCAGGGAATGAGGAGGGTCTCACCCACCCGGATCACGTCACGGGGCGTCCGTCCGTTGACACGAGCCAGATCCGCCGTGGCCACCCCATAGCGCCGGGCGAGCCCACCCCAGGTGTCCCCCCGGGAAACACGGTGCTGCGTCGGCCCCGGTCCCGTTCCCACGGCCAACTCCTGGCCGGGACGTAGGACCGACGACGAAGAAAGTCCGTTCCACCGCCTGATATCTTCCACCGTGACCCCGTAGTTTCGGGCCAGGGTCCAGAGGTTGTCCCCGGAGGAGACCCGGTGTCGCCGGGCCTCGTTCGGAGCAGCGGCAGGAGCGTCGGGGGGACCGCTGACCGCTGGGGAGGAAGCGGAAGCCGCGGCGGTGCTGGGGGCCGCAGAGGCGTCGGGGGCCGCAGAAGCATTGGGGGCCGCGGACGGTATCTCCCCTCCCTGGGAAGCGGATCGCGCCTCGCCCGACTCAGCTGGAACCGGGGCCGGAGTCGCGGCCAACGACGGAACCGGGGCCGTCGCCATCGCCCGGGACGCGGCAGCAGGCCTCCCCCCAGCCACCGGAATCACCAGTCTCTGTCCAATCTGGAGGCGCCGAGGATCCACGTTCCCGTTGGAGGCCGAGAGATCCCGGAGCGCGACGCCGTAGCGTCCCGCGATCTGGCCGAGGGTCTCTCCCCGGGCCACAACATGCTCCATGAACGAAACCCGCTCCTCGGGTGGGATCATGGCGTAATTCGTCATGAAGAGTTCCCCTCGCCCCGGCGGGACCCGGAGGGTCCGCGCCTCTCCCGGCGGGGTGAACCCCCGCAGGTAGTGGGGGTTCAGGGCCCGGATCGCGTCCTCTTCCACCCCGGCGGCCAGAGCCACCACATCCAGTGAGGTGGCGTCCGGGACCAGAACCTCGTCGAAGGCCATGGGCTGGATCCCCTGAGGCACGACGAATCCGAAGGCCTCCGGGTTGGATGCGAGTATGGCCGCGGCGAAGAACCGGGGGACGAATTCCCGGGTCTCGGCGGGGAGATGGGGTCGGACTCTCAGGTAGACCTCATCCCCAGGAATCTCCTCCGAGGGAGCATGGCGGCTCAGGACTCCCCCCACGCGACCGGGGCCGGCATTGTAGGCCGCCAGCGCCAGGAACCACGAATCGAACATCCCGTAGAGTTCCTGGAGGTAGTCCAGAGCGGCCCGGGTGGACGTGAGAGGATCCCGTCGGTCGTCCACCAGGGGGGTCACCGAGAGGCCGAGTCCCCGGGCGGTGGGGGTCATGATCTGCCAGAGCCCGGTAGCGCCGGCCCGGCTCACGATGGCGTGGTGGTATCCGCTCTCCACCACCGGCAGATATCGGAGGGAGAGGGGGAGGCCTCGGTCCGTGAGTTCACGGTCCACCACCCCCTCGTAGACCGCCATCCGCTCCAAGTAACGGCCGAAGTGACCGGCCCCCCGGGTGGTCCAGAAGTGGATCCAGTACTCCACCCGCTCCTGCAGGCGGGGGTCCCGGGCCACCACCGAATGGAGGATGGGGTCCACTTCATCCCACTCCAGGGGCGCCCGGGGCAGGACCCGGACGGGGCCGGGCTGGCCACCCTCCAGTTCGGGAACAGAAGGCTGGCGGATCACCGGGGGAAGGTCGGCGGGGCTGGGCGTGGCGGGCCGGTCCCACCCCACTCGCTGACAGGCGCCCATGGAGAGGAGCGCCAGGCCCACCAGGAGAGCACGTCCACCCCCGGGAAGGCCACCCCTCACGCCGCTGCCCTCATCAGGTGGTCCACCGCCTCCAGGAGGCGGTCCACCGACTCATGGCGTGCACCATGACCCATGAGGCCGATCCGCCAGATCCGTCCGCTGGCGGGGCCCAGTCCCCCCCCCACCTCCACGGCGAACTGATCCAGGAGACGCCTTCGGAGGGGACCTTCGTCCCGGGCCTCGGGCAGGTGGACCGCCGTGAGCTGGGGAAGCCGGTGTTCCGGATCCGTGAAGGAGGTGAACCCACGTTCCGCCAGTTCGGACTGAAGCCGCCGTCCAACCTCCAGATGGCGCTGGAAACGCTGCTCCAGGCCCTCCTCCCGGACCTCGGAGAGGGCCTCGTGGAGGGCGTAGATGAGATTGATGGGGGCGGTGTGATGGTAACGGCGCTCCGCCCCCAGGTATCCGGCAATGAGGGACACGTCCAGATACCAGCTGGGGCAGGGTGTACCCCGGGTACGGATCCGCTCGAGAGCCCGGGGGGAGAAGGTGACGGGGGCGAGCCCCGGGGGAACCCCCAGGCACTTCTGGGTGCCGGAGTAGCAGACGTCCACCCCGTGGGCATCCACCTCCACCGGAACCCCTCCCAGGGAAGTGACGGCGTCCACCACGAAGAGCGTCTCCATCCCGGCGAGATGGGCGCCCACCTCGGCCAGAGGCTGCCAGGCCCCCGTGGAGGTCTCGGCGTGGACCACGGCCAGCAGTCGGGCCTCGGGATGGGCCCGCGAAGCCTCGATGAGGGCTTCCTCGGGAAGGGTCCTTCCCCATGGAGCGTCCACCTGCACCACCTCGGCCCCCAGACGGCGGGCCACCTCCGCCAGTCGGCCCCCGAAGACCCCGTTGACTCCAACGATGGCCGTGTCCCCGGGTTCAAGAAGGTTCACCATGGCCGCCTCCATCCCGGCGGACCCCGTCCCCGATATGGGGAACGTGGTCTCATTCCGGGTACCGAAGGCTTGGCGAAGCCCCTCGTTCACGTCATCCAGGACGGCGAGGAACTGGGGGTCCAGGTGCCCCAGGGTGGGGCGGGCCAGGGCGGCAAGAATCCGGTCCGAAACCGGAGATGGGCCAGGCCCCAACAGGAGCCGCGGTTGGAGTGAGGAGAGGTCCATGGATCCGGTTTTGGAGTGGGCGATTTCCCCGTTCGAAGCTAGACGCCGGGGAACGCAGGGCAAGCCCCGGAGTCTCTTCGGGCAGGGACAAGTCCGGTAACGACGCACACCAGGCGTCGGGCCTGCATCAGAGGCGGTAGTTGGGCGCTTCCCGGGTGATGGTCACGTCGTGGGGATGAGACTCCCGGAGTCCGCCGGAGGTGACGCGGCAGAACTGGGCCACGGAGCGGAGCTCGTCCAGGTTCCCGGCTCCCACGTACCCCATCCCGGACTGGATCCCCCCCACGAGCTGGAAAACCGTGTCCGCCAAGGGCCCCTTATAGGGAACGCGGGCCTCGATTCCTTCGGGGACCAGTTTTCGGGTATCGCTCTCCCCCTCCTGGAAATAGCGGTCTGCGGACCCTTCCTCCATGGCAGAGAGGGAACCCATCCCCCGCACCATCTTGTACCGGCGGCCCTCGAGGAGGAAGCTCTCTCCCGGCGCCTCCTCCGTTCCGGCGAACATGGACCCCATCATGACGGAATGGGCCCCGGCGGCCAGCGCCTTCACCAGATCTCCGGAAAAGCGGATCCCTCCATCAGCGATGACGGGGACCCGGCCCGCCACCCCCCGAACCGCCTCCATGATGGCGGTGAGCTGCGGGACCCCCACGCCCGTGACGACACGGGTGGTGCAGATGGACCCGGGGCCGACCCCCACCTTCACCGCGTCCACACCCCGTTCCACAAGCGCTGCGGCACCAGAGGCCGTCGCCACATTCCCCGCCACGAGCTGGACGTCGGGAAACTGCTCACGGGTCCGGGCCACGGCCCGGAGGACACCCTCGGAGTGCCCATGCGCCGTGTCGATGACCAGAGCATCCGCCCCCCCGTCCACCAGGGCACGTGCGCGCTCCAGGTCCTTTTCCGAGGCCCCAATGGCCGCCCCGACCCGAAGACGTCCTCGTTCGTCCTTGCAGGCGTTGGGAAACTGGCGACGCTTCACGATGTCCTTCACCGTGATGAGCCCTACCAGACTGCCATCGTCGGCCACCACGGGGAGCTTCTCGATGCGGTGGCGATGCAGGATCGCCTCGGCGTCCTCGAGGGTGGTGCCCTCAGGGGCCGTCACCAGGCCCTCGGATGTCATGACTTCCGGGATGGGACGATCCAGGTTCACCTCGAACTGTAGATCCCGATTGGTGAGAATCCCAACCAGGCCCCCGTTCGGCTCCACGATGGGCACCCCGGAAATGGAGAACCGGCTCATGAGCTCCTGGGCATCCCGAAGGGTGGCAGTGGGCGGGAGCGTGATGGGATTCAGGATCATCCCGGACTCGGAGCGTTTCACCCGGTCCACCTCCGCCACCTGGCGGTCCACCGGCATGTTCTTGTGGATGATCCCGATCCCGCCCTCCCGGGCGATGGCAATGGCCATCCGGGACTCCGTCACCGTGTCCATGGCGGCGGCAAGGAGGGGAATGGACAGTCGGATCCCCCGGGTGAAGGGGGTGGACAGGTCGGTGTCCCTGGGATGCACCCGGGAGTGACCCGGGAGGAGGAGCACATCGTCGAAGGTGAAGGCTTCGGGGATGGTGGTAACGGCGAGGCGGGGATCGACCGCCATGGCTCCTCCGGACATCGATGTGGATCGGTTGGATCGAACCGAGACGCTCAAGAAAACGACAGGCGCCCGTGGCGCAGGCTCCCAGGGGGAGTCGTGCCACGGGCGCTCAGGAGAGCCGAAGATGCCTTCCCCGACCCTTCGTCAACAGGTCTCATGGAAAACAGTATCCGACTGTGCAGGGGGGTGTCAACCCGGGTTGGAGGAGGAGCCCCCGGCGGCGGAAGGAGGGCCTGGAACGGATGGGCCCCGGGAGGACACCTCGGGGCGGGGGGGGCGGGAAGGGGGTGGCCGCCCCCCAGGAGCGCCCTCCGGAGGGATCCGTTCCTCTCCGGCCTCCTGCA
>SL_3KL_010_SEDDRAFT_10004563_pt1 | contig 12490 bp, 10 predicted proteins | sample SodLakKL_010_SED_2_FD_10381 | JGI IMG/M metagenome (IMG submission 10381)
CCAGCCTGCTCACCGATCCGGACGAGCCGGTCATCGTCGCCGGCCTGACGCCGTTGCAGGGCACCTTGCTGACTGCGCGTGATTATTTTCTCGGTCAGACCGGTCATTTCGGCCCCGATCAGGGAAGCGGCAATGCCGATGATGAGCTGCCCGAATCGTGTGATGTCAACGCGGCGATCTGGCTGACCGACGGCATGCCGTCGGTGGACGTCGACGGCGAGCCGTATGAGGGGGATGTCGACCAGGCGCTGGCCGATGCGGTGGCCGCGGCCGGATCGTTCCACGACGACGCCGATGTCGACGTTTACGTGGTCGGTTTCGCCATGCCGCCGGCCGTGCCGGACGATGCGCTGGAGCAACTGGCGGCCGCCGGTGGCACCGAAACACCGTTCCTGGCCAACGACCCCGCCGCACTGTTCGATGCGGTCAACGACATCTTCCAGCAGATCATTGCCGACGCCCAGTCGGAGTTCGCCAGCATCGATTCCGGCGCCGTCCTGCGCTCGGGCAATCTGGGCTTTCGAACAATGGCCGACCCGGCGGACTGGACCGGTGATGTCTACGGTGTAAGTAATCCCGACGGCAACGAGCAGGTTGCCTGGCGCGCCAGCGAGCAAATGCCGGACGATCGCAACCTGCTGACCGACGGTGGCGACTTCGATGCCGACAACGCCGTCCTGGTCGCCGCTCTCGACAACGACCCCGAAATGGCCGAGGCCATCATCGACTACATTCATGGCGATCCGCTGCTCGAACAGCAAAATGGTGGCCCCTTTCAGGACCGTTCCAGCCTGGTGGGCGCCGTGGTCGGCTCACAGCCGGCGCTGCAACGCCCGGTCAACCATGCCTGGGACCGCCTGCCGGAACCGGAAGGAGACAGTTACAACACCCACGTCGAGAACAAGTTCGGCCGGCGTGACGTGGTCTATGTCGGCAGCAACGCCGGTGTGCTGCATGCCTTCGATGCCGAGTCCGGCGAAGAACTCTTCGGTTACGTCCCGCGCGCGGTCTGGTCGCGCCTGGCCGATGTGGCCAACCCGGTGCCGGATTTCACCTATACCGTCGACGGCAGCGTGGTGGTGACCGATGCCTATCTGGACGGCTGGAAGACCGTGCTGGTCGGTTCGCTGGGCGCCGGCGGCAAGTCCATCTTCGCCATCGACGTGACCGACCCCACTTCGCCTTCCGTGATGTGGGAGGTGACGGCCGATGATCTGTCCGACTCCGACGCCGGCGATCTGGGCTACACGTTCGCCACGCCCCGGGTGGCGCGCCTGGAAAACGGCGATTTTGCCGTCGTGGTCGGCAATGGTTACGGATCCGACAACAACGATTCCCGGCTGCTGGTGTTCGACCTGGACGGCGGCGACCTGATCGGCAACATGGCCGGCGGGAGCGGCACGGAAAGCAATCCCAATGGCCTGTCGACGCCGCGCGTGGCGCGCCAGCGTCCGCACGAGTTCTACGACCGCTGGGCCTACGCCGGCGACCTGCACGGCAACCTGTGGCGTTTCGACCTCGACGATCTCAACGGTTCCGGCCAGCTCGTGTTCAGCGGCGATCGTCCGATCACTGCCTCACCGCAAACGAGCTACCCGCGCAGCAGCGAGGGTTTCGTGGTCACGTTCGGGACCGGCCAGTTCTTCGAGGTCGGTGACAACGTGGCCGCCGGTGCACCGAATGAATACTTCTACCTGGTCCATGACCTCGATCCAGACGACGGCGCGCTCAACTTGAGCACGGGTGACCTGGAGAACCGCTCTTTCGGCGGTACGTCGACTGGCGAGCAGGACGATATCGACCCGGAAGAAGACAACGGCTGGTACGTCAACCTCGGCTCGGGCGCGCGCATGCTGTTCCAGCCACGCGTGGTCTCGGGCATGGTGCTGTTCAGCAGCTTCCGTCCCAGCGAGGAAGTCTGCACGGTAGACGGCGAAAACGAGGCCTACCTGCTTCGGGTTGCCAGCGGTGAGGGTGCCTTCGCGCCCGGCGGCGTGGGTCGCGAGAGCGGCATCGAGGGCGCGCCGGCCCGCGCCGGCTTCTCCGTGCGTGAACGCCCGGCGGTGGACGAGGACGGCGACCCCATCGAAGATCCCGACGGCGCCCCGGTGATGGTCGAGGAAATCGTGGTCCAGGTCGGCGACGAGGAAATTGTTGTCGAGGGCGCCGGCATGGACGACCTGGCCTCCGACCTGGCCGGTGGCCGCCGCAGCAACTGGCTGCAGTTGCGCTAGCGGAAGATTCAGGGCCCGAGGGAGGGCAGGCGGCAGGGGTTCGCTCCTGCCGCCTTTTTTGAGCTCAGGCCTCCGGCAGTTCGCGATTGAATTCGGCCTGGAAACGCTCGCGGATTTGTTGCGGTCTGAAATCGTGATGCTGCGGCCCGGAGTGGGCAATCTTGATCGATCCTAACAATGAGCCGAGACGACAGGCGTCGGCCGGCTCCCAGCCGCGCTCCAGGCCGAACAGCAATCCGGCGCGGTAGGCATCGCCGCAGCCGGTGGGGTCAACCACCTTGTCGGGCTTGACCGCCGGGATGTGAGTTTTACCGTCGCCGTTCCACAGCTCCGAGCCTTCGCCGCCGTGGGTGATGATCAGTCCGCCGTCGAGTTCGCCGGCCACCTCTTCGTGCGTCCAGCCGGTCTTGTCCTTGAGCAGTTCCCATTCGTAGGAGTTGACCGTCAGCCAGTTGGCGTTGGCCACCATCTGCTTGAGTTCGTCGCCGTTGAACATCGGCAGTCCCTGACCGGGGTCGAATACGTGTGGAATACCGGCGGCCCGGAACTGGTCGGAGTGCTCGAGCATGGCCTGCTTGCCGTCGGGCGAGACGATGCCGAAGCGAATGTCGTCGTCAGTGGGGACTTCCTGGCAGTGGTTCTCGCTCATCGCACCCGGATGGAAGGCGGTGATCTGGTTGTCGTCGATGTCGGTAGTGATGTAGGCCTGTGCGGTCCAGTGATTGCCCAGCACGCGCACGTAATCCTGGCGAATGCCGAGGCGGTCGAGATGACGGGCGTAGTCGTCGAAGTCCGGACCGACGGTGGCCATGGGGACGGGTTCGCCGCCGAGTTTCTTCATGCTGTAGGCGATGTTGCCCGCGCAGCCGCCGAAGTTGCGGTGCAGCTCCGGCACCAGGAAGGCGACGTTGAGCATATGGGTCTTCTCCGGCAGGATGTGATCGCGGAAGCGTTCGGGAAATACCATGATGTTGTCGAAGGCCATCGAGCCGCAGATCAGCACGGACATTGGGGAACTCCTGGCGGGATTGTGAGGTGAACAATGCGCGATTGTACCGAATCAGCACCGATTCGCACCCGAATTTGCCCTGATATGCGCATTTAACGGGAATTTACTGTTGCCGGAACGGGGGTCCGTTGCTAAATTAGTCAGTCTTTTGCATTCGCCAACGGGCCTTTCCTTTTTCCGTCATGTTCAAACGCCTACGCGGTATCTTTTCCAATGACCTGTCCATCGACCTGGGCACGGCCAATACTCTCATTTTCGTACGTGGCCAGGGCATCGTGCTCAATGAGCCCTCGGTGGTCGCCGTGCGCATGGAGCGTGGCCCCGGCGGGCCGCAGACCGTCGCGGCTGTGGGCACCGAGGCCAAGCAGATGCTCGGCCGCACGCCCGGCAACATTCGCACCACCCGGCCGTTGAAGGATGGCGTGATCGCCGACTTCGACATGACCGAACAGATGCTGCAGTTCTTCATCAAGAAGGTGCACTCCTCGCGATTTCTCCGGCCCAGTCCCCGCGTGCTGGTTTGCGTGCCGTGTTCATCCACCCAGGTCGAACGACGTGCGATCAAGGAATCGGCCGAGGGTGCGGGTGCGCGCGAGGTGTTCCTGATCGAGGAACCGATGGCTGCCGCCATCGGCGCCGGCATTCCCATTCACGAGGCGCGCGGCTCGATGGTGCTCGATATCGGCGGTGGCACCACGGAGGTGGCGGTGCTGTCGCTCAACGGTATCGTCTATGCCAATTCGGTGCGCATGGGCGGGGATCATTTCGACGAGGCCATCATCAATTACGTGCGTCGCTCCTACGGCACGCTGATCGGCGAGTCGACCGCCGAGCGCATCAAGGTCGATATCGGTTGTGCTCACCAGCTTGACGAGCTCAAGGAGATCCAGATTTCCGGGCGCAACCTGGCCGAGGGCGTGCCGAAGATGATCACCCTCAACAACAACGAGGTGCTCGAGGCGCTCAACGAGGCACTGGCCAGCATCGTCGGCGCGGTCAAGGCGGCGCTGGAGCAGACCCCGCCGGAGTTGAGTGCCGACGTGGCCGAAACCGGAATCGTACTGACCGGCGGCGGTGCCTTGCTGCGTGGTCTGGACAAGCTGCTGATGGAAGAGACCGGGTTGCCGGTCATCATTGCCGACGACCCGCTGACTTGCGTGGCGCGCGGTGGTGGCCGGGCCCTCGAATTGATGGATGAGAACAAGGGCGATTTTTTCTTTGCCAGTTGATCTGCCGGCCGACGGCAGGCGCATGAGCGGGCGGTGAATTTCCCGGCCGGCGCATGGAGCCCCGCAACCGGCGGGGACCAGGCTGCGCGGACCGCGCGGCTGATGGTGTACGGCCTGCTTGCGACCATTCTCATGGTGTTCGATTACAGAGGCGGTTACGTCAGCGAAATCCGCGGGCGCACTGTGGTGCTGGTCGAACCCGTGCTGCTGGCCGTGGAAGCGCCGTTTGCGTTCGGCCGGCGCCTTGGCGAAGAGCTGCGTACCCGGCATGAGCTTCAGGACCGGATCGCACTGATCGAGCAGCAGCTTCGCACTCGCGAGGCCGCGCTGATGATGCTCGAGGAATTCGAAAGCGAGAACGCCGAACTGCGACGTCTGCTCGAAGCCTCCCGGCGCGTCGAGGTGGCGTTTCGCGCGGCCGAGCTGATGAGCATCGATCTCAACCCCTATTCGCACCGGGTCCTGATCAACCGCGGCCGGCGCGACGGCCTGGAAGAAGGTCAGCCGGTGATCGATGCCGATGGTGTCATCGGGCAAGTCGACCAGCTGGCGCGAAATTCCGCTCATGTCATCCTGATATCGGATCCCGATCATGCCCTGCCGGTGCGCGTGCGCCGAACGGACCTGCGCACCGTGGCCTACGGCACCGGCCAGATCAACAGCTTGCGCCTGACCGATCTGCCGATGAACGTTGATCTCGAACCCGGTGACGTGCTGATCACTTCGGGGCTGGGTGGACTTTTTCCGCCTGGCCTGCCGGTGGCCGAGATTCGCACGGTGACCCGCCAAGCCGGCGAGGCGTTCGCACGCGCCGAGGCGAAGCCGCTGGGCCGACTCGATCGTGCCCGCCACGTGCTGGTGGTGGCCACCTACTCATCGGTTACCGACGAGGGCGTTGATGCCGCCTCGGACGCCATGGAGAGTCAACCGCAGGATGCCGGGCCGGATTCGATTGTCGAAGACGCGGAGGCGACCCCATGAGCCGTCCGACCTCGCTGTCGAAGGGCATGCTGCTGTCGCTGTTCGCGGCCCTGGCGCTGACCCTGATGCCGCTGCCCGACGAGGTGTCACCGGCGCGCCCCTACTGGGTTGCCCTTGTCCTGATCTACTGGAACCTGGAAGCCGGTCGTCTACGCCACCTCGGCCAGGCGTTTGCCCTTGGTTTGCTGCTGGATCTGCTGACCGGTACCTTGCTGGGTCAGCATGCGCTCAGCCTGATCGTCATTTCCTATCTGACCGAGCGTTTCCGCAACCGCTTGCGGTTCTTTCCGCCCTGGCAACAGGCTGCGGCCATCATGGCCTTGTTGTTCAATGACCGTATCGTGCAGCTATGGGTGGTCGGGCTGTCCGGTGACGCCTGGCCACCCTGGACCTGGTGGCTGGCCCCGCTGGTCGGATTGCTGCTCTGGCCCTGGGTGTTCCTGATGCTTGATCGCCTGCGGCAATACGAGCGCCTGCAAAAGACATGATCACGCACGAATCCAGCGGTACCATTCGCAACGAGCGCGAGGAGCTGGAACTCGTCCAGGGCCGTTTCCGTTTCGTTCTGGTCGTCATGCTGGCCGTGTTCGTGCTGTTGGGTTGGCGCTTCGGGACCCTGCAGGTGGGTGAGCATGAACTCTACGCTGCCCGGGCCGACGACAACCGCATCCGGCTCAATGCCCTGCCGCCCAATCGCGGGCTCATCCTTGATCGCCAGGGGCGGGTGCTGGCCGAGAACCGTCCCGCATACCGTCTGGCCATCGTTCCCGAACGCACGCCCGGGCTGGATGAAACCATCGAGCGGCTGTCGGACCTGGTTCCCGTCACCGCCGAGGAGCTCAGGCGATTTGAACGCCAGCGCCAGCGTTCGCGACGGTTCGAGTCGCTCACGCTCAAGAGCAACCTGTCTGACGAGGAGGTCGCCCGCCTCGCCATCCATCGTCATCGCCTGCCCGGGGTCGAGATCGAACCCTACCTCACCCGTCACTACCCGCATGGCGAACTGCTGGCCCATGTCGTCGGCTATGTCGGTCGCATCGACGAGCGCGATCTGCGTCGCCTGGGGCGGGAGCAGTATCGGGCCACGAGTCATGTCGGCAAGACCGGTATCGAGCGCTACTATGAGCACCTGCTGCATGGCGAGCCCGGGCTGGAGCGCGTCGAGACCAACGCCCAGGGCCGGGTACTGCGCGTGCTGGAGCGCTCCGACCCGGTGCCGGGGGACGATCTCGTGCTCAGCCTGGATCTGGAGTTGCAGCAAGCCGCCTACGACGCGCTGGGTGATTACGCCGGTGCCGTGGTCGCACTCAAGGTCGATACCGGCGAGGTGCTGGCACTGGTCAGCAAGCCCGGCTTCGACCCCAACCTGTTCGTCCACGGCATCAGCCAGTTCGACTACAGCAGCCTGCTTCATCATCACCAGCGCCCGTTGTTCAATCGCTTCCTGGCCGGTGGTTACGAGCCGGGCTCCACGGTCAAGCCGTTCATTGCCCTGGCCGGGTTGGAAGCGGGCACCATCACGCCGGAAACCCGGGTATTTTCGCGTGGCTGGTTCGAGTTGCCGGGGCACAGCCGGCGTTACCGCGACTGGCGCCGTGGCGGTCATGGCTGGGTCGACCTCGAGCTGGCCCTGGCCGAGTCGGTCAACGTCTATTTCTACCAGTTGGCCGCCGAGCTCGGCATCGATCGCATTTCCCGCGAACTGGCACTTTTCGGCATCGGGCGAGCCACCGGACTGGACCTGCCTGGCGAGATTACCGGCGTGCTACCGACAAGAAGCTGGAAGCGGGCCACCTTTGGCGAGCCGTGGTATCCCGGCGAGACCGTGATTACCGGCATCGGCCAGGGGTTCACCGTGGTTACGCCCTTGCAGCTGGCCCACGCCACTGCGGCACTGGCCGGCCGCGGAACCACGGCACCGCCGTGGCTGGTCGTGCCCACGGAGTCCGCACGCATGGTCGAACATGCCGACACTTACTGGGATGCGGTATTCGGCGGACTCGAAGCGGTAATCCATGGTCGCTCCGGCACGGCGCGCGCGATCGCGCGGGATCTGCCGGTGCGGATGGCCGGCAAGACCGGGACGTCACAGGTGTTCGGCCGCCCCGGTGACCAGGACGAGGCCGATGAGCGCGAGCACGACGAGCTTCCCGAGCATCTGCGCAATCACGCCCTGTTTGCCGGATTCGCTCCGCTGGAGAATCCGCAGATCGTGGTGGTGGCGGTTGCCGAGCACGGCGGCGGTGGTGCCAGTGTGGCCGCACCCGCAGCGGCCAGGGTGGTTCGGGCGGCGACTGAACTCGACCTGTTGCAGGCCGGAGAGCAGCCATGAATGCAGTCATGCCACGCCCCGGGTTCGGCCCGACGCCGCGCTGGCGCCTCGACCCCTGGCTGCTGGGCATGCTGGTCGTGCTTCTGGCGCTGGGTACGCTGGTGCTGTATTCGGCGACCGAGCAGAACATCGGCATGGTGTGGCGCCAGTCGGTCAGGCTGGCGATGGGGCTGGTCGCGCTTGCCGTATTCGCGCACTTGCCGCCACGCATGTTGCGGCTCTGGGCCCCGTGGATCTACCTGGCGACCTTGCTGATGCTGGTGGCCGTGCTGTTGTTCGGGGTCGGACGCGGTGCGCAGCGCTGGCTGGATCTGGGAATCATTCGGTTTCAGCCGGCCGAGGCGATGAAGCTGGCGCTGCCGCTGATGCTGGCGATGCTGCTCGATCGCCGTCGCCTTCCTCCGGACTGGTTCACGCTGGTCATGGCCTCGGTACTCATCGCCTTGCCGGTGGTGCTGATCGTGATGCAACCGGATCTGGGTACTTCGGTTCTGATCGGTGCCAGCGGGCTGTGCATGCTGTTCCTGGCCGGACTGCGCTGGCGGCTGATACTCGCCATGGTCGCTGCGCTGGCTGCAGCAACGCCATTGTTGTGGCTGAACCTGCACCAGTACCAGCGCCACCGGATTCTCACTTTTCTCAATCCCGAAAGTGACCCGTTGGGACAGGGCTGGAACATCATTCAGTCGAAGATCGCCGTGGGTTCCGGTGGTCTCACCGGCAAGGGCTGGCTGGCCGGCAGCCAGTCGCACCTGGAGTTTCTGCCCGAACCCCACACCGATTTCATCTTCTCGGTGCTGGCCGAGGAGTTCGGTTTTGTCGGCGTGGCGAGCATGCTGGTGCTCTACGCGGCCATCATCGGTCGGGGCATGTACATGGCCAGCAAGTGCCGTGACAGCTTCGGGCGTTTGCTGGCCGGCACCCTGGTGTTCCTGTTCTTCGTTTATGTTGCCGTGAATGTCGGCATGATTTCGGGCTTGTTGCCGGTGGTGGGCGTGCCACTGCCGCTGGTCAGCTACGGCGGTACCTCGGCCGTCACCCTGCTGGCCGGGTTCGGAATCGTCATGGGATTGTACAGCCGGCGGCGGTTCATGGGATGACGGCCGGGAAGAGGAAGACGGAGGACAGAAGGCGGGGGATTGGGGCGGGAAAGGCGGTAGAATTCCCCGGGTGTGGGGCGGTAGTGGAAACCTTTGTTTCCCCGTGCTCTCTATATTGACTGATGTCTGGCTGCCGAGAAGAGATGCTGATGCGCTTGCTGATTGGATGTTTATTGTTTGTCACCGTGCTGGCACAGGCCGAAGAGCCTCACCCCGGGACCGAGGCTTTCATCGAGAAAGCGGTGGCCGAACACGGGCTGGATGCCGACGAGATCCGGGCCGTGCTGGCCGAGGCCCGGTATCAGCAGTCCATCATCGATGCCATGACCCGCCCGGCCGAGGCGCGCCCCTGGTATCAGTACCGACCCATTTTCCTGACCGAAACCCGTATCGCTTCCGGGGCCGAGTTCTGGCGTGCCAACCGCGAGTTGCTCGAAGACATCTCCGAACAGTTTGGTGTGCCGGTTGAGTTCATCGTCGCCATCGTCGGCGTGGAAACCAACTACGGTGTCAACACCGGCAGTTTCCGGGTCATCGACGCGCTCGCCACGCTGGGGTTCTATTACCCGCGCCGCGCGGCGTTCTTCTCCAGCGAACTGGCCCACTTCCTGCGCCTTGCGCATGAAGAGAACCTGCCGGTCAACGAGGTGCGCGGCTCCTACGCCGGCGCCATGGGCATCGGCCAGTTCATCCCGTCGAGTTACCGGGCCTACTCGGTCGATTTCGACGGCAGTGGCCGCCGCGACCTGTGGCGATCGTTGCCTGACGCGCTGGGTTCAGTGGCCAACTACCTGGCCGAGCATCGCTGGGACCCCGACGGTGGTGTGGTACTTCCGGTTGCCGCTGTGCCCGAGGACTTCGATTTCGAGTTCAATCCGCGGCTGGCCACGACACTGGGTGAGCTGGCCGAACAGGGCATTGAATTCGAGCGCGATGGCCTGCCGGCCGACACCCCGGCCATGCTGGTCGAGCTGGAAACCGAGGACGGGCACGAATACTGGGTGGGGCTGAACAACTTCTATGTCATTACCCGATACAACCGCTCGCCGCTTTATGCGATGGCGGTGACCCAGCTGGCCGAGGCCATTCGGGATCGCAAGCAATGAAGGCGCGCGGGCTCATCGTCATGCTGGTGATGCTGGTCATGGCCGCCTGCGCGCGCGATGTGCGCACCCCCTCGCCGGAAGTCGACGGTCCACCGCCCGACCGCCTCGACCCGTCCATGATCGAAATCCCGCAGCCGCGGCCCGAGCCACCCAGCGCTTACGGCAATCACAGCCCGTACGAGGTGTTCGGAAAGACCTACCACGTCAAGTCCACCGCCGAAGGCTATGCCGAGCGCGGGATCGCTTCGTGGTATGGCACCAAGTTCCATGGCCGGCCGACCTCCTCGGGTGAGCCCTACGACATGTACCGCATGACCGCCGCCCATCGCAGCCTGCCGCTGCCGACCTGGGCCGAGGTGACCCGCATTGATACCGGCAAGACCATCATCGTGCGCATCAACGACCGCGGGCCGTTCCACTCCGACCGGATTATCGACCTGTCGTGGGCGGCCGCGGTCAAGCTCGACATGGTTGATGCCGGCACCGCCCCGGTGAAGGTACGCGCGATCAACTTCGACGAGAGTCCGGGCGTGACGCCAAGGCCGGCACGCGTGCCGGTGTTCGTCCAGGTCGGGGCGTTTTCCGATCGTGAACGGGCTCGCGGCATCGCCCGGGAACTTGAAAATGCAGGGGTCGGGCCCATAAAAACCGAACCGGCACGTACTCCGGGCGGTTCGGTCTGGCGGGTCCGGGTCGGCCCGGTCGACCAGGTCGAGCTGGCCCGCTCGCTCATCGAACAGGTCGCCGAACTGGGCTTCGGTCCGGCACAATACGTCTACCCCTGAAAACTTCTTTCAACCTCCGAGCCGACATGACTCCCAATCCTTCCAACGTGAAACGCCTGTGCACGGTCATCCTGCTGACGTTTTGCGCGTTTTCCAGTCACGCCCAGTCGCCCGTGCCCGCGGCGCCTTCGATCGGAGCGAACAGCTATATCCTGGTCGATTTTCACAGCGATACGGTGATTGCCGAGCGCGACCCGGAAGAGCGCGTCGAGCCGGCCAGCATCACCAAGCTGATGACCTCCTACCTGGTATTCGCCGAAATCCGCGACGGCAACCTGGCGTTGTCCGACGAGGTGCTGATTTCCGAGCGGGCCTGGCGGATGCCGGGCTCGCGCATGTTCGTGGAAGTCGGCAACCGGATCACTGTCGAGGAACTGCTCAAGGGCGTGATCATCCAGTCGGGCAACGATGCCAGTGTCGCCCTGGCCGAGCACGTCGGCGGGTCGGAGGAAGTTTTCGCCGGCATGATGAACGATGCCGCGGCCCGGCTGGGCATGACGGGCACCAGCTACACCAACGCCACCGGGCTGCCCGATCCCGACCAGTACACGACCGCGCGTGATATCGCCAAACTGGCCGCGGCATTGATCCGGGAATTTCCCGAGTTCTACCAGTGGTACTCCGAACGCGAGTACACCTTCAACGGTATTCGCCAGCACAATCGCAACCGCTTGTTGTGGCGGGATCCGTCAGTCGATGGACTCAAGACCGGCCATACCTCCAGTGCCGGTTACTGCCTGGTGACCTCGGCCAACCGCGACGGCATGCGCCTGATCAGCGTGGTCATGGGCACTGACAGCGAGGAGGCGCGGGCCACCGCCAGCCAGTCGCTGCTCAACTACGGGTTCCGGTTCTTCGAGACCTACCAGCTCTATGAGGCCGGCGACAAGCTCAGCACCGAGCGGGTATGGAAGGGCCGGACCAACGAGATCGAGCTGGGCGTGGACGACGACCTGTTCGTGACCATTCCGCGCGGGCGCTACGAGGCGCTCGAGGCGCGCCTGGAAATGGACGATACCCTGACCGCGCCGCTGGAAGCCGGATCGGCATTGGGCCGGCTGGTTGTCTCGCTCGACGGCGAGAACCTGGCCGAGCGCTCGCTGGTCGCTCTCGGCGATGTCGAGGAGTCCGGCTTCTTCGGCCGCACCCGCGACGGGCTGCGATTGTGGCTGGGCGGCCTGTTTGGCGGGGATTGAGATCCGGGGCATGAGTGACCACGACGACAGCCCGCTGGAATTTCCCTGCCGTTGGCCGGTCAAGACCATGGTGCGCACCGGCGAGGACGCCATGCGTCAAGTGCTTGCGGCCATTGCCCGGCATGCTGACCTGCCCGGCGAAGACGAGGTGAGTGTGCGTCCCAGCCGCAACGGGCGGTTCGAGAGCATCACCGTCCCGATCGAAGCCCGCTCGCGCAGTCACCTCGAAGCCGTCTACACCGAGCTGCGCGCGCTCGATGCGGTGGTGATGACGCTTTGAGGACAGTGGTCGGTGGTCGGTAGTCGGTGGTCGGTGGTCGGTAGTCGGTAGCATGGCTGCGGACCTCAGGCCACGGACCACGGACCACGGACCACGGACTACCGACCACGGACCACAGACCACAGACCACAGACCGCCCATGGCCCAAACCAGCCAACCAGCCAACCAGCCAACCAGCGAACTGCTGGTCCGTCGTCTCGGCCGCCGGCCCTACGAGCCGGTGTGGAAGGCGATGCGG
>SL_3KL_010_SEDDRAFT_10004564_pt1 | contig 12489 bp, 8 predicted proteins | sample SodLakKL_010_SED_2_FD_10381 | JGI IMG/M metagenome (IMG submission 10381)
GCCCACCCGAATCTCTGCCCGTTCATTGGCTTCCGCCGCCGCCACCGGCTGGACCTGATGGAGTCTCGCCCGCGCCGATGGCTCATCGGCCGTCAACGCCGGCGACACCAGGCCCAGGCAGAGCAGCACCGCCAGCACGGCAGGGCGGCTCACCCCTCGTCCTCCCCATCCGCTTCCAGCATGAACTTGAGTGCTTCGTCACCGGATACTGACAGGGCCTCCATTCGATGCAGGGCTTCCACATTCAGGTTGGGATCATCCAGCAAGCGATCATCCTCTTCCACGCCCCGAATGGCACCGGCCGTGGTCACGGCGGAGGCACGGCGGCGAGCGCCGGCATCCATTTCCGCCGCCCCGTCCAGATGACTGGCCCGCTGCGTTGGGGGCGTCTCGCGGAGAATCAGGGCAGGCACCCAGCCTTCCTTGCCCTCGCTTCGAATCCGGCGCCAGCTGCCCTCTGCCTCCATCACTGTGACCTCCAGGCCCCGGTCCAGACGACCCAGCGTTTCCGCCCCGAAGGCCGGCTCTTCCATTAAGGCAGCGCCCTGACTCTGGACGAACAGTATGGCGGCATCCTCACCCTCGGCGAGCACCGTCATCGGTAGCATCGCCAGTAGCAGTGCGCTTATCGTCGTCAATCCTGATCTGAACATCCCCATATCCTCCCATGCCCTAACAAGCGGTACCGGATAATCTGGTCCGGCGTTGATCCAATACAATCACTATTTCCTGTCCAATCTGTTTACACCCCGCCATTCAGCCGGGGGTGCCTGTCGCATAAAGCCCCGACACCGCTCGACAAAAATGCGGCGTACCGGATCGTCCTCCGGCAGCGACTCCCAGCAGGACAAAGCACCCGTCCAGTCCCGCTGCAGATAGGCCGTCCAGGCGGCTTCAGTGGCATCCCGAATCCGTACTGCCTGTTCTTGCTGCTCCTGCGAGTCATCCGGTCCGGCCAATGGGCGCCAGATATCGATGGCCCGCTCCTTGCCCTTGACCTGAACCCGGTCCACCCGGGCGCAGATGACATCGTCGCCGACAGCCGCCCGGGTGGTCTCGGAAATCAGCACAGGGCAATGATAATGGCTGGTCAGCCCCTCAACACGGGAGGCCAGGTTCACATTGTCTCCGATTACAGTGTAGTCGAGCTTGCGCTCCGAGCCGATATTGCCCAGCACCACAGAGCCCGTGTGCAGGCCGATGCCGGTCCGCAATATGGGCCGCCCTTCCGCCGCCAGCTCGCGATTGAGCACCTCGCCTCGGTGCTGCATATCCAGAGCCGCCAGTACCGCCCGGCGAGCGTGATCCGGCACGCGGATGGGCGCACCCCAGAACGCCATGATGGCATCGCCGATGAACTTGTCCAGGGTACCGTCATAACCGAGGATGGCATCCGTTTCCACAGAGAGGTAACGATTGAGAATCGCCACCACTTCTTCCGGCGGGTAACCCTCGGAAATGGTGGTAAAACCGCGAATGTCCGAAAACAGAATGGTCATTTCCTCGGACGTGCCGACCTCGGCACGAATATGCTCATCGTAGTGATCCACCACCTCGGCCAATACCGCGGGAGAAACATACTGGGACAGCATGCGGCGCACCCGGCGTTTGTCCCGCCCCTCCGTCACGGAAACATAGGCCAGACAGCAAAGCCCGCTAAGCAATACACCACTGACCGGGGCCACCATATCCAGCACCCAGTTGCAGTCGAAGGCCAGATAGGCCGCCAGGACATGCAGTGCAATCAGGGACAGGGGGAGCAGCAATTGCAGAGTGACACGCCGCTGCATGAAACCGATGGCGGACAGGAGAGCGTAGAGCAGGACGAGCGCAACGGTAAGCGCTGTGCCCACCGGTCGCAGGAAACTGTCTTCCAGCAAATTGCCCGCCAGCGTCACATGGATCTCCACCCCGGGTGTCCTGCTGGACAGGGGCGTATGCATGATGTCGTGCAGCCCCACCGCAGAGCCACCGACGAAGACGATCTTGTCCTCGAACTCCTCGGGGGACACCAGCATCCGATCCAGCTGGCCGCGCCTCAAGTGTAATAGGCTGTCGAACAGACCACCGATGGAATAGGCGGGGATATCGCCATAATAATTGGCCAATACCCGGCCACTGTCGTCCACAGGAATGCGGCGGGCCTCGCTTTCCAGCCAGCCCCCGGACTGCCGGGCCCTGTCCAGGCCCAAGTTCTCGGTCAGTGCCGTCAGGGCCAGGCCGGGGAATATGTCTTCCTGATAGCGGAAATAGGGCCTGACCCTCCGGAATACACCGTCGGCATCGGCATCCAGACCGACGGCCCCCAGTCCGGCAGCAGCCTGGTGGAGGCCGTCCAGGGGCAGCGAAAAGCTGTTACGGCCGAAATCCTGAATGCCGCTAACTTCGGGCAGGGCATGCCGGTTCCGCAAAGAGTCCGGCAACGGCGCCGGCTCGGCCATCTCGCCGACCTCATCCGGTATGTCGACAATGAACTGAACGGCATGGTGGACATTGCCGAGGGCCGCCGTGGCTTCAATCAGGGCCTGATCTTCCAGGCCGGGCCCCTGCCGCGTATCCGATTCCGTCCACAGGTTTTCGGACAGTAGAATATCGAAAACCACCGCTTTGGGATTGCCCAGCGACAGGAACTCCAGCAGATCCGCATACACCGAGCGAGGCCAGGGAAAACGCCCCAGGACCGGGTTAAGTTGCGCCAGCGACGCCTCATCAATCAGGATCAGGGCCAGCTCATCGGGTACGGTCTTGTCGGCGCGATAGGTCTGGGCCCGGGCGTCATAACTGATCCATTCCAGACGCTGGAAGCCGCCGCCCCAATCCATTGCCAACACCAGCAGGCCGCTCACAAGACCGATCAGCAATAACCAATGGGTTTGCTTTCTGTTTCTGGAAGGCCGCATCTGCAATGGAACCTCTGATTAATCCGTTCGCGCCCGCTTTGCCGCCAGCATAAAGCATTGGCGGGCCGGCGGCCTCCCCCTTGCCGGGGGAGACAGCCCCCCCCTCGAACGGGGGCTTGACAATAACAGCTGCAGGCAGCCGAATACGTAGCCACAGGCAGCGCCAAAGCAAATTCAGGGAGCCGGGAAGATGAGCGACAACGTGCCGGAGAAAACCTTCCCAAAGGAAGAAATCATCTTCCATCGTGGGGACCAGGGAAATGATGCCTATCTGATTCAGAGCGGCAATGTGGAGATATCCACCGATCAGGGCGGCAAGAAGGTGGTGATTGCCAATCTCGGTGCCGGCGAGGTCTTCGGCGAACTGGCCCTGATCAGCCAACAGGCGCGCAGCGCCACCGCCACCGCAACGGAAGAAACCCGGGTTCTGGTGATTACCCGCGATCGGCTGCATGCCGCCATCGATCGGGCCGACCCCCTCTTGCAGACCCTGCTCCGCGGCAATCTGGGCCGCTTCATCTGGACCCAGCGTTTCATGCTTCAGCACGCAGCCCCCCAATCGTCCGGGACATCCCTGGAAAGCCAGGCCCAGCGGGAAGAGGAAGTGGAGGCGGATATCCAGCGAGGCATCAAGTCCCAGGAATTCGAGCTCTATTACCAACCCATTATCGACATCCGCGAAGGCCGGATTGCGGGCTTCGAGGCGCTGATGCGCTGGATGCATCCAGACAAGGGTGCGGTGTCACCGAGTGAGTTCATCCCAGTGGCCGAGGCCACCGGCCAGATCGTGCCCATGGGCTGCTGGGCCCTGGAAGAGGCACTGAATGCCCTCAAGCACTTCCAGGAAGTGGTCAATGACCATGAGCACCCTCCCTTGTTCATGAGTGTCAATGTATCCGGCCGGCAGTTACTGGAAATGGATGAGATCGAACGACTGGGGGAGGTATTAAAGGCCTCGGGGGTGGATCCGGAATACATCAAGCTGGAGATCACCGAGAGTCTACTGGTGGACGACCCCATGAACGCCGCCGTTTCCCTCCAGGAGTTGCGCAACAAGGGCGTTCGCCTGGCCATCGACGACTTCGGTACCGGCTACTCCAGCCTCAGTTATCTGCACCTGTTTCCACTGGACACCCTCAAGATCGATCGCTCCTTTGTCTCGGACATGGTGCGCGACCCGAGACGGGAACGTATCGTCCGCGCCATCTCCCGCCTGGCCCGGGACCTGGAGCTGAATATCATTGCCGAGGGGGTGGAGAATCAGGAGGAACTGGAAAGCCTGAATCGCTTCGAGTGCGACTTCGTGCAAGGCTTCTTCATGGCCAGGCCACAAACCGAGGACGCCGTAGCCGAACTACTGGCCAGCCGCCCGACTTTTCCCAAGCCCTGAATCCGAGTCACGAAAATCGAAAAGATTGGCCTCACGCAAAGGCGCCAAGACGCCAAGAAATCCAATACCCGTTAAAAGCTAAACAGATTGCCTCGCGCAAAGAACGCAAAGGGGCGCGAAGGAATTCAAAACATTTAGAAATTATTTTTGGTTTTCTTGGCGTCCCTTGGCGCTCTTTGCGCGAGGCCAATCTTTTCGAATTTGAACTTCTTGGCGTCTTGGCGTGAGACCGCCTTTCCAGCCTCTGAACTTAACGGACCTACCAGCGAGCGCGGCGGCTCTGGAGCAGTTTGCGTGCTTCGCGGAAAGACGCGGGACGGGACATGAGGTAGCCCTGGCCACGATCACAGCCGATTTCCCGCAGGGCGGCAAGCTGGTTGTTGCGTTCTATCCCCTCGGCAATGGTTTCAAGGCCCATTTCCCGGGCGAGGCCGACAATAGCCCGGACGATACGGTAACTCTTGGGATCCTGGTCCATTGTCGATACAAATTTCTGGTCAATCTTCAGGGTATCCAGCGGGAACTGATGCAGGTAGCTGAGGCTGGAGTAGCCGGTGCCGAAATCATCCAGGGCAATCTTCATGCCGTAGTCCCGCAACAATTGCAGCGCAGCGGCGGCATGGGTGGGGTCATCCACCAACAGACTCTCGGTGATTTCCAACTTGACCCGATCGGGCTCGATACCGGATTTCTTCACCGTATCGCCGATACGATCCACTTCCTGAAGTTCCAGCAACTGCCGGGCAGACACATTGACACTCATGAACAGGGGGCCGGGTTTACGCATTCCGCCCTGACTGTCCTCGGCAACGGCCAGGGCGGTCAGTGGCGGGCGGGGACCAGCACCGTTATTGCCCACCAAAAGCTGGAAGGCCTTCAGGGCATCCAGGGATTCTTCCAATACCCAGCGCCCCAGTTGGACGATCTGGCCCGTTCGTTCGGCAACTGGAATGAAATTGTCAGGAGAGACCAGGCCGCGGGTCGGGTGACGCCAGCGCAACAAGGCTTCAAAGCCCACCGTCCACCCCCCCTGCAGGGTAATGATGGGCTGATAGTGAAGCTCAAATTCCCGTGCTTCGATACCCCGGGCAATCTCCTTCTCCAGCGCCTGGTCGGCCCGAGCCTGCTGTTCCAGACTCTGGTGACTGCCCTTGCTTTCGGTGTTCTGCAACATGAACTGCTGGGTCCACTGGAAACGCCCCAAATTCACCTGAAGCAGCTTGCGCAGCAGCGGGTTGGCGTCTTGCAAGGCCCGGTTCAACTGATCGGCATTGATGGTCACCAGCTCCACATTCTCGAGTGCGGTAGCAGTGGCGGTGCGCGTCTGCTGATTGAGCAGAGCCAGCTCCCCGAACAGGTCGCCGGTACCCAGGCGGGCAATGACGACCTTCTTTCCCCGCTGGATAGTGGATATCTCCACCACGCCCCGGTCAACGAAGTACGCCTGATCACCCTTGTCTCCGCGGGCAAAAATCTCTTCCCCCGCGGCAAACTGCTTGCGCGGCAGTTGGTCAGCCATGCCCTTACTCCCCAGTGGGTCCTTTCCCAGCTTAGCAGGCCTTGGCGGCCAGGTAATCCCCGTGATCGTTTCAGCTCAGATCAATGCGGATGGCATCCCGGCTTCTTGTCGCCTTTTCTACCGCCGCCTCCACCGATTCTGCCCGAGCCAGAGTGACGCCCATGCGCCGACTGCCGCTGACCTCCGGCTTGCCGAACAGACGCAGATCCGTATCCGCTTCCGTCAGTGCCGCTTCCAGATTGCCAAAGCGAATATCCCGGGACTCCCCCGTGACCAGCAAGGCGGCGGAGGCGGAGGGTCCGTATTGCCGGATCAGGGGGATCGGCAAGCCCAGGATAGCCCGGGCGTGTAATTCGAACTCGGACAGATTCTGGGAAATCAGGGTCACAAGCCCCGTGTCGTGGGGGCGGGGCGAGACTTCGCTGAACCAGACTTCATCACCCTTGACGAACAGCTCCACACCGAAGATACCCCAACCGCCCAGACCCTCGGTCACGGCGGCGGCAATTTCTCGCGCACGCATCAGTGCTTTCTCCGACATGGCCTGCGGTTGCCAGGACTCCCGGTAATCCCCACCCTCCTGCCTGTGACCAATCGGCTCGCAGAAACTGGTGCCATCACGATGGCGCAGGGTCAGCAGGGTGATTTCGTAATCGAAATCCACAAACCCCTCAATGATCACCCGGCCACGACCCGCACGTCCGCCCGACTGGGCGTAGTCCCAGGCAGCCTGTACATCATTGTCATCCCGGACCAGGCTCTGGCCCTTGCCGGAAGACGACATGACCGGCTTGACCAGGCAGGGAAAACCGATTTCAGCCACCGCAGCTTGGTAATCGCTTTCACTGTCCGCAAAACGGTAACTGGAGGTAGGCAGGCCCAGTTCCTCGGCGGCCAGTCGGCGAATGCCTTCCCGGTGCATGGTCAGTTGTGTGGCCCGGGCAGTGGGTACCACGGTGAAGCCATCCGCCTCCAGAGCCAGCAGGGCATCGGTGGCTATGGCTTCCACCTCGGGCACAATCAAGTGGGGCTTTTCCTGCTGCACCAACTGCTTGAGAGCCTCCCCGTCCAGCATATTGACCACATGGGCACGATGAGCGACCTGCATGGCCGGGGCATCCGCATAGCGATCCACCGCAATCACTTCACAGGAAAGCCGCTGCAAAGCGATGACCACTTCCTTGCCCAACTCACCACTGCCCAGCAGCATGACCCGCATGGCGGAATCCCGCCCCGGCGTACCCAATGCAACCATCCCGATCCCCTCTTGTCTCAATCAGCAAGTTTCCATTCAGGGGCATTCTAGCAGCAGCCCGTCGGATGGTACCCATACCCCCCCATACGGGTGATGGAAATCGGAAGGCCTGACGGCTATCCTGTTGGGGAATTCACCTGAATCTCTTTCCAAGAGGAATTACAAATGAACAAACAGATGATTGCCAGTCTCTTGTTGGCCGGAACCCTTGTTGCCGCCCCCGCAGCCAAGGCTCTCCCGCTGATTGACATCGGCATCGGCGCCGGCCCGCTGACCATGGAAGACGATGACAGCGCTGCGTTTGCCGGCACGGTATCCGTGGGTGTCAATATCCCCGTGATCCCGCTGATGGGTGTGGAAGGTACGCTGACCCAGACACTGGCGGATGGTAGCTTTGACAGCCCGTTCGGTGATATCGATTACAGCGGCAACCAGCTTGGGGCCTTCGCGACTATTACTACCCCGACACCGGGCATCAAGGCCCGCGGCAAGCTGGGGCTGGTTCGTTCCGATTTTGATATAGGCGGTGGCAGTGCATCCAGCACCGACCTGGCTCTTGGTGTCGCAGTCCTCTTCGGCAGCTGGCGCGCAGAATGGACCCGGACCATGGTAGACGACGACGGCTTCGAACAAGACATCGACTTCCTCAGCCTGAGTTACGTCTTCTGAAGACGCCTCGACAGCAGTGAATAAGGCCGGTCAATTGACCGGCCTTTTTTTGGACCACGAGATGGACACGAGATGTTTTGGCCGTGCCAGTGGGGTTGCCGTGCTGCTGCGGGGGGCCGTGCCTTGGGGAGGCACGATGCAAATTGGTGCCCCCTGTAGGCGCGGAGCAATCGGTTTGCCATCCGCCAGCGCGGCCTCGCCGAAGCAGCACGGCCCATCCCACGGAACGGCCCCAACATCTTGTGTGTATTTCGCGTCCATTTAGCGGCCCAGTGTTTTCACTCCGCAAGAGCACGGCCGACGATTTCGCCCACATCACGGCTGAGGCCATCTGTGGCAGCGATGCGTTCGATCTGTGCACGCATCCGATCGCGGCGTTTTGCTTCCATGCGACGCCAGGGATTGAACACACTCACCAGGCGTGCGGCGATGGCGGGGTTGAGTGAATCCAGTTCCAGAATGACATCGGCAATCAACGCGTAGCCACGACCATCCGGGGCGTGAAAGCTCTGGCGGTTGCCGTTGGCAAAGCTGCCATACAGGGCCCGCACCTTGTTGGGGTTGCGAATGGAGAAGGCCGGCTGCTCACGCAGTGCCTTCACCCGTTCCACAGCATCCCCGTCCGTGCGCATGGCCTGCAGGGCGAACCACTTGTCCACCACCAGGGGCTGGTCCTGCCACTGCTCTTGGAAACGGGCCAGCACCCGGTCGGCCTGCTCACTGCCATTGAGCACAATGGCCCGCAGGGCGGCCATCTGCTCGCTCATGTTGTCGGCCTGCTCGAACTGGGCCAGTGCTCGCTGACTGGCCTCCTCACGCCCATCGGCCATGAGGTAGTCCAGGGCCACGGCGCCCAGGCTGCGGCGCTGAATGGCCGCCGGTTCCACGCGATAAGGCTCGTCCACCCGTGCCCGCTCATAGACGGCCAGCCACTGATCGAAACACTCGCGTGCCAAGTGGCCCTTGAGTGCGGAGCGGGCCTCTGCGATGGCCCCGGGATCCACTTCCGTCACCTGCTCGGCCAACCAGGTTTCGGCGGGCAAATTCAGGGCCTCGGCACGCAGACCAGCGTCCGCGGCATCGTCGTCCAGCAGGGTCCGGAAGGCGCCGACAATACTGTCCGGGAAAGTCGGCTCATCACCTCGGCGGATGGCCTCATGAGCCGCGAGAATCACTCGGCTGGCCAGGCGCTGGCCGGCATCCCAGCGATTGAAAGCGTCGTCGTCATGGGCCATTAGGTGGGCCAAAGCGGCATCATCCTGCTCCATATCCAGCTTCACCGGCGCGGAAAAACCACGCAACAGGGACAGGGTGGGTGCCTCGGCAACACCCTCGAAGACAAATTGCTGCTCTGCTTCCGTCAGGGCCAGTACTGTCTCGCTGCCTCGCTCCTCTCCGTCCAACTTCAGCGGAACAGCATTGCCGCCCCCATCCAGCAGGCCCATGCGCAGAGGAATGAAGAAGGGTTTCTTGTTCTTCTGCCCCGGCGTGGGCGGTGTGTGCTGCGACAGACTCAGGGTGTAACGCGCGCTGTCGGGATCATAATCCTCCCGCACGGTCACGATCGGCGTACCGGCCTGTTCATACCAGCGCGCGAATTGAGTCAGGTCGGTTTGATTGGCATCGCTCATGGCGGCCAGAAAATCATCGGTGGTCACCGCCTGACCGTCATGGCGCTCAAAGTAAAGCGTCATGCCCTTCTGGAAACCCGCTTCTCCCAGCAGGCTGTGATACATGCGCAGCACTTCCGCGCCCTTGATATAGACGGTGGCGGTGTAGAAATTATTGATCTCTTCATATTCCGGCGGGCGCACCGGGTGGGCCATGGGGCCGGCATCTTCCGGGAATTGGGCCGAACGCAGCAGGCGCACATCCTCAATCCGCTTGACGGCCCGGGACTGGCGGTCAGCGGAGAATTCCTGATCCCGGAATACGGTCAGTCCTTCCTTGAGGCTCAGCTGAAACCAATCACGACAGGTAACCCGATTACCGGTCCAGTTGTGAAAGTATTCGTGGCCGATCACCGACTCGATACCGAGATAGTCTTCATCGGTGGCCGTGTCCGGCCGGGCCAGCACGAAGCGCGAGTTGAAGACATTCAGGCCCTTGTTTTCCATGGCCCCCATATTGAAATCATCCGTTGCCACGATGTTGTACACATCGAGATCGTAATTCAGGCCAAAACGTTCTTCGTCCCAGCGCATGGCATTGACCAGAGACTCCATGGCGAAGTCGCACTGATCCATATTGCGATGCTCGGCATAGACCCGAAGCCGGACTGCACGACCATCCGCCGTGGTGTAATTCTGTTCGATATGCCCCAAGTCACCGGCCACGAGTGCGAAGAGATAGCTGGGCTTGGGATGGGGGTCATGCCATTCGGCAAAATGGCGACCATTCGGCAAATCGCCGGTCTCGCCGGGATTGCCGTTGGACAGAAGCACCGGATAGCGCTCGCGGTCCGCCTCCAGACGTACGTTGTAGACACTCATGACATCAGGCCGATCGGGGAAATAGCTGATCTTGCGAAAGCCTTCCGCCTCGCACTGGGTGAGCAGAAAGTCCGCTGACTGATACAGGCCTTCCAGTGCCGTGTTCTCCGCTGGTCGAATGCGGTTCACCAGCTCCAGCACCACTGCATCCGCGTTCGGATCCAGGCTGAGGCTGTCATCAGTCAGCTCATAGTCACCCTCGCTGAGTTTCTCGCCATCCAGGCTGAGGGAATCCAGCGTCAGGGATTCCCCGTCCAGCAGCAGAGGCCCACGCGGGGCATCGGGGTTACGCCGCAACTCCATGCGGTTATGCACCCGCGTCTCCGCCGCATCCAGCTCAAAGCGCAGATGAACCCGATCCACCAGCCACGGCGGCGGCGTGTATTCGGAGAGACGGATTACCCGGGATTGATCACCACGCATTGTTAGTTACCTTTATATGCATCTGACTGTGGAACAACTTTCGACCATCTGATATTTCGGTGCCAGCTTAGCAGTGCTGCTCGTGAGCGTGAGCGTAGTCGTGATCGTGATCGGTATCTAATAACGCCAGAAAATACCGATCACGATCACGATAACGCTCACGCTCACGAATGGCAGTGCCTGCTTCAACCCTCATTACCCTCTGCGTTCCTCAGCGGATTCTCCGCGCCCTCTATTCAACCCAATTAATCCGAAGGTGCGGCACCGCGCCATCAGAAAGCAGCACGGCCCAAACACTTATCGCCTTTGTGCCCTTCTGCCTTTCTTCCTAATCTTCGTGTATCGATTTTGACTGTCTGTAGTTTCCCGAAGCGCCGCTAAAAAGGCTTCATTTTCTGAAGCAAGACCGGCAGCAGGAAGAGATTACTGATCAAGGCAAAGGCCATGGCCACCCCCGTCAACAGACCAAAGTAGATGGTCGGCATGAAATTGGACAGAGTCAGGATGGAGAAGCCGGCAATGATGATCACCGTGGTGTAGACCATGGCACGACCCACCTGGACATGGGATTCACGCAGAGCTTCGCCATAGGACTGCCCACGGTCCACTTCGCCCTTGAAGCGGTGGGTGTAATGAATGGTGTCATGCACGCCGATGCCAATGGTAATGGCGGCAATGGTCATGGTCATGATATCCAGGGGCAGACCCACCCATCCGATCAGACCGATAACGCCGATTGAGGCGACCAGCGTCGGCAGCGGACCGATGACCGCCATCTTCAGCGATCGGAACAGGAAGGCGAACATCAGCATCATGGCGGCGAAGACCACGAACAGGGTAATGAACTGGGAGCGCACCAGGCTCTGCATGACATTGTTATAAAGCACCAGCATCCCCGTGAGCCGGACCTGCTCGGGGGCCAGATCAAACTTCTCCATCAACGCTTCATTGATCTGCTTAAGGAGAACATCCCTCTCCAGGTTGGGCGCTGAATCCACAATGCGTATATCAATGCGGATCTGATCACCGTCATCAGACATATAAGGGTCGAACAGGATCTCCCGCAGATCCTCAGGCAGTCGCTCGAACATCACTCCCATTTCAAAGGAACTCAAGGGGCGATCATTGTTGAGCATCTGGACCAGGCGCAGGCTGGTAGCCACCGACAATACCTTGCCGGTTTCCGGCAGGCTTTCCAGGTAATCATGAATATCCCCCATGACCTCGACCTGGTATTCGTTGAACCAGTAGCCGCCTACGGGGCCGGCTTCATGGTCGGCATCGTAATCATCGTCCCAGTCGGCCGCCCACTCGTCACCGCCGCCGTTCCAGTCATCATCGCCCCAATCGTCGTCGCCCCATTCATCATCCGTCGCTTCATCAGTGCGCGGCTCATCGTCGGCAACCGCATCCTCTGTACTTGTCTCGTCCGACGGCGCTTCAGACAACAGCTCATCACTGCCGTGATCCAGATAGGCCTTGCTGGGATCCAGAACCACATCCAGTGGTGTCGTGCCACCCAGCTCTCGATCAATGAGCTCCATCCCCTGGTAGATCTCGGTATCCGGCTTGAAGTAATCGATGAAGCGATTCTCCACCGTCACGCGGCTTACACCGATGGCACTGACCGCCACCAGGACGAAAAACACCATACTGATCATCAGGGGGTGAGAGTCCACCCCGGAAGCCACCTTGCGATTGAACCGTGCTGTCACATCCCGGCGGAATTTGGGCACAGCACCCGGCGACAGACCTGCCAGAAGACTGGGGAAAAGCGTGAACGTCAGCAGGAAAGCCAGGGTCACCGCACAGACCATCATCAGGCCGAAGTCGATGACCGG
>SL_3KL_010_SEDDRAFT_10004565_pt1 | contig 12488 bp, 11 predicted proteins | sample SodLakKL_010_SED_2_FD_10381 | JGI IMG/M metagenome (IMG submission 10381)
GGAGTGCAAAAGCTGTGCTTTTGCAGTTTTCGCGAAAGTACAACTTTCGCACTCCGGTATTTGAGCTACCTCAGCGTGCGCAGATTCCCATCTCTTTTTGTAAACCCGACTGAATCAAGGTAATCAAATATGGGAGCACCTTTGGATCGTCCAAAACCTAAAATCTGGGTGCAATCGGAAAGGGTGAAGCTTTTTTTTTGCAGGACTATTTTTTGAATTCTTTGTTTCACTTTTTCAATGGCTTCCGCTGTTAAAAAACGGTCATCGCTAAGTTGGACCAATTTTCCCTGTCTGGTTAGAAACGTCAACATCTTTTGAAATTCTCTCTTTGAATATTTTCTGTCGAACTTTTCAAATAATTGAGCTGCGCTAAATGGCATAATTCCCATCTTGTCAGCGCATTGAAATATTTGCTCAACCAGATTATTCTGAGCTGAATTCAGTTTTACAGTGCGCCTGGGAAGGCGAAATCCGGCAGCCTCCTTAATAAGTTTATTTTCCCGGCACAGTGATTCCACAGCTTTTTGAAGCAGATGTTTGTCGATATTTTTCCTTGAGCGGTTGCGGAGTTCTTCAATATTCACCGATTCTTTTATCAGGTCTGTTTCCAGCAATTCAGCCGTGCAATTCAACAGATAGCCTTTCAATGATTTGAACTCTTCTGTTAGATAAAATTTTCGATCTCCAATGGGTAATATATCTTTGGAAGACACCATCTGATTAATGGTTGTATTGATCGCCGATAATTCAATACCGGTATATCCGGCTATTTTATCGGCTGTAACCGGCTGGTGAGGAAAAAAATGCATGTAATGACGGATAACCTCCGGAAGATCTCTTTTAATAAGTGCGTTTAGGTACCCGATGGAATGACCGGCTTTTGACCGGCGGAATTTGAACAAAGAGGCTTCCAATACATCACCACCTCCCATCACGATCTTTTCACAATGGGATGTGATCACGACATGATCTCCGGCCGAAGCTGGCAGGGGTGTTTTCAGGCGGAGCTGAACAAGAGCAAAGTCGCCTGGTTTAATTTCACCGGTATCCATGATCACCACCTGAGCAAGAGCAATGCCGGTTCCAAGATAGACCAGAACCTTTTGATGATTAACCAAAGGCTTTAAAGTTGTTTTGGATAGACGGAATTTTACATTCAAATAATGACAAGGCCTGATGCTGCCAGGTGCGGATAGCATCATCCCCCTGGCAACGGTTTTAACCGGTATTTTGGGCAAGTTTATGCCGAGCTGCTGTCCGGCCACGGCCGAAGAAACTTTTTGCCGGTGAACTTCCAAAGTGCGTGCCCGGCTTTGAACGCCCCCCGGAAACAATTCCAGAGGATCTCCCTCCTGAATCTGTCCTTTTTGAACAGTTCCGCATACGACAGTTCCATGGCCGGTAAAACTGCAAATTCGATCGACCCAAAGCCTGAACGGACCAGCGGGATTTTTTCCGGCTAACTTTTGAGCCTCCTTTTCCAGTTGGTCAATTGCTTTATTCAACTGCTTCTTGTTTCCGGCGGAAAATGGGATAATCGGGCTTTTTTCCAAAAATGAACCCTGAACAGCATCTTCAATATCGAGTTTGGCCAGTGAAATGGTTTCTTCATCCACAAGATCGCACTTGGAAAGTACGACAAACCCGTGTTTGACTCCCAGAAACTCGAGTATCTGAATATGTTCCACAGTTCTGGGCATGACTCCGTCATCGGCCGCCACTACTAAAATGGCCATATCCACACCACTTAAGCCTCGAATGGTATTTTTGAGATAACGGCCGTGACCGGGAACATCGATAATTGTTACAGAAAAATCTTCATGTAAGCCAAGGGGTAGAATGATAGATTCGACTGTCCGTTGAAGAATTTTATCCAAAGGTTCCGGTTCTTGTTTTATGCCGGTCAAAAGTTCCGCAAAAGTTGTTTTGCCATGTCCCACATGACCGGCAATGCCCACGATTATGTTTTTGCCGTTCGTTTTTTCCATAACTTATTACCCTGATGGGAGGGGTGAATTAACATGCATCAATCATGGCCATGATCTGTGCATCGTTAAATCCTTCCAACTGCAATGCACCCGAACGGCATGAGGCCACACACAAACCGCACCCTTTGCACAGAACCGGGTTTACCTCTGCAAGGCCGGCCAACGGACCATCGCTTACAAAACCGGGAGCGTTGTATGGGCATATGTCAACACAAACACCGCAGGAAGTACACAGTCGTGGATCAACCCCGGCTGTGGTGCCGCTGGTCTGGATGGTTTGCTTTGACAGAAGCACCGTGGCTGCTGAGGCGGCCGCCTGTGCCTGTGCAATGGCTTCATCGATAGGTTTGGGATAGTGTGCCAGCCCGCAAAGAAATACCCCCTCGGTGGCAAAAGCAGATGGATTCAGCTTGACATGGGCTTCTACGAAAAAGCCGTCGGCATTCATGGGTACTTTGAAAAACCTGGCCAATTGATCATCTCTGTAAGGTATTATCGCTGAAGCCAGGGTGAGCAAATCGGTTTGAATCACCACAGGACGTTGCAGAATATGATCCACAACCTCGATCTCCAATCCATCGGCTGTTGCGGTCACCATCGGTTTGTGGGCCAGATCGAACCGGATAAATATCACGCCCTTTTCCCGCGCCTTTTTGTACAAAGCTTCCCGTTCACCATAGGTGCGTACATCCCGATACAGAATAAAGACATCCATGGAGGGATTTATTTCCTTTAAATGCAACGCTGCGGCCACCGAATGGGTGCAGCAAATTCGCGAGCAGTAAGGCCGATGGGGTTCACGTGAGCCGACACACTGGATAAACACAGCCCTTTGAACCTTTTTCAGATCCGGATCCTGTTGCTTAAGACGCCTGTCAAGCTCCAGACCTGTAATCACCCGGTGATTTTCGCCAAACAGGTATTCATCCGGCTGAAATTCCTGTGCGCCACTTGCAATTACTGTAACGCCATGATCGATTTCCGTTGCCTGACCGTTGGCAATTACCCTTGACCTGAAATTGCCGACAAAACCCTCCACTGTTTCCATTTTTGCGTTGAGATGAACCGTGATGTCAGGATCGGAGGTTATTTCATCAATAAGATGGTTCAGCCGATGTTTGATTTCTTCTCCCCTGGCTGTTCGATACAGATGTCGTGCCTGGCCGCCCAGTTGACCCTCGCATTCAATAATGGTGGCAGGAAAACCCTGACGGGAAATGGCGCGTGCGGCCGCCATACCGGATATTCCCCCTCCCACGATTAAAGCGCGAGGTGCGATGTTCAGGTTTTCTTCTTTTAATGGCTGAAGGTATAGCGCCTTGGCCACAGCCATGCGTACCAGATCTTTCGCTTTAAGGGTTGCCAGCTCGGGTTGTTCCATATGCACCCAGGAGTCCTGGTTGCGAATATTGACAAACTCAAGCATATATTTATTGAGCCCTGATGCTGTCAAGGTTTCCTGAAAAAGAGGCTCGTGGGTCTTGGGTGAGCAGGCCGCTACTACAATTCGGTTCAGGTTTTCTTCCCTGATCTTGTCACTGATAATATTCTGGCTGTCCTGGGAGCATGAATAGAGATTGTCTGAAACATATACCACATTGGGAAGGGTGCCCGCATAATCACGCACAGCAGGAACATCCACTGTTCCACTGATATTGATGCCACAATGGCAGACAAAAACCCCGATTCGAGGTGTTTCACCCCGGATATCCCGTTCTGCGGGAGATTCTGCCTGGAAAGTCAGACTTCCACGTCCGGCCGCCAGATCAGCGCCTGCACACAGTGCTGCACTGCCAGCTTCGATAACGGATTGGGGGATATCCTTGGGACCGGCAAACGCTCCGCAGACATAAATACCTTCACGCCCGGTGGCAGTGGGGGCAAATTCATCCACTCGGCAAAATCCGCCTTCGGTTAACTTCAAATCCATACTGTAGGCCAGATTTTGCAATTTAGGAGAAGTCTCCAGTCCGATGGAAAGAATTACCAAATCAAAAAGCTCGGTTATAATTTTGCCGGAGTCATCTACATAACGAAGCTCCAAATTCCTGCTCAGATTATTCGGTGACACGGTATGAATCCTGCTTCGTACAAAGCGAATCGCGTGCTTTTCCCGGGCTTCGTTATAACAATCTTCGAACCCTTTACCATGGGTGCGCATATCCATGTAAAATATGGCGCATTCCAAAGGATGATCAGCGTGTTCCTTGGCAATAATGGCCTGTTTGATGGCGTACATGCAGCAAACCGATGAACAGTAGAAATGATCGGATTTGTTCAGATCGCGTGATCCGACACACTGTAACCACGCAATTTTTTTAGGTTCCCGCTGATCCGAACGACAAACCAAATGACCACTGGTGGGCCCGGAAGCCGAAAGTATCCGTTCGAACTCAAGAGAAGTCATTACATCGGGGTGAGCACCATAACTCAGATTTTCCTGCACCGATGGATCAAACGCATGAAATCCCGGCGCCAGAATCACAGCACCAACTTTAAGATGTAACATTTTTTCCTTTTCATCCAGACAGACAGCGTCTGCTGGGCAAACCTTGACACAAGCGCCGCATTTACCTTTTTTGATAAAGTAAATACATTTTTTTTCATCGATAAGATATTTGAGGGGGACTGCCTGAGGGTATAATACATACGCAGCCTTACGCTTACTCAGCCCCTGATTGTAGATATCTATGACTTTCTTGGGACATTTTTCGGCACATATGCCGCAGGCGATACATTTTTCCATGTCGATATATCGCGGGCGCTGTCTTACAGAGACTGTAAAATCGCCCCTGGTGCCTGAAACGGACTGAATATCGGCCAGAGTAAGAATTTCAATATTTGGATGGCGACCTACTTCCACCAATTTCGGACTCATAATGCACATGGAGCAATCATTGGTGGGAAAAGTCTTGTCCAGCATGGCCATGACACCCCCAATCGCAGCATCACGCTCCACCAGATACACCTTGTAGCCGGAGTTGGCCAAATCCAAAGACGCCTGAATTCCGGCAATACCGCCCCCGGCCACCAGTACGGCACCGGTTGTATTTTTGTTCATGAATATTCCTCCGTATATTGAGCTTGTTAAAACACATGACAAACAAAGCGATAAGCTTGCAAAGCTTCAACATACCCGGGAGCGGAAAATAAACCGAACAGACTCTGAATGATAAGGGAGGCTTGAAAAAGGAAAGTCAGTTTTTCGGCAATACACAACGCACCCTACCGAACCCGGGTAGGATATTTTGAACACGTCATGTAAAACCAAAAAATCGCTTCATTAAAATCAGGATATTGTTATAATGTTCGAAATCTTAAAAAAAATCTTTTTTATAGGTTCTCAAAAAATCGAAAAAAATTTATAATCTTTTTTTTGGGGCGATGTCAATAAAAATAACATTAAGGCATATCAGAGCAGGTAGCTCAGTTTTATTCTCATCATCTATTATAAAAACCGACAACCACGAAAGGAGACAAGTGAATGGAAACACAAAAAATGTACGTATTACCAAAACTTTCCTACGACTACGATGCACTGGCCCCGGTTATCTCGGAAAATTTGTTGAAGCTGCACCACGAAAAGCACCATGCAGCTTATGTCAATGGGGCAAATGCCATTCTTCAAAAGATGGACAAGGCCAAAAGCGAGAACGCCGATTTTGACACGAAGGCAACATTCAAGGAACTCTCGTTTCACATCGGAGGGCATTTGCTTCATTCGCTGTTCTGGGAGAACCTGGCCCCTAAAGGCAAAGGTGGAGGGGAGAAGCCGTCAAATACAATCGCGAAAGTAATCGACGAAGAGTTCGGCTCATTGGATCGGTTCAAAAAAATATTTTCGCAGGCTGCGATAAGTGCCGAGGGTTCAGGCTGGGCAGCGCTCACGTTTTGCAAAAAGACAAACAGACCCATCATCATGCAGGTGGAAAAGCACAACACCAACGTTTACCCCATGTTCAGGATTCTGATGGTTCTGGATGTCTGGGAGCATGCGTATTACCTTGATTACAAAAACGACAGAGGCAAGTTCGTCGAAGCGTTCTGGGACATTGTGAACTGGACAGAGGTAAACAACAGGCTTGAGGATCTTCTGAAAAGTTAATCACCTGGAAGGATGACATATTATAGCCGGTGGCTCCAGCCGGCTATAATACAAAAAGACGATGCAAGTGGCTTTTTAACTCCTGATGTTTCGGTGCCGTTATTCCTGGGAGAATGCGAGGATTTAGCCGCCGATGAAGATACGGCCAACGGATGGAAACTGGGGCGGCCCGATATACCGCCAACATCCCCCTCTCCCTCTGGGAGAGGGGGCAGGGGTGAGGGCAAAAGTGGCGAAGGCCAAAAAATACCTATACCGCCCAATATTTTCAAAAACGCCCGTTACCTGAACCAACAAGGAATTTGGGGGGCGTTTCTGGAGTAAAGACGTTTTACAGCAAATTGATTCGATTTTGAAGCCACTGTGGCAGAAGGTTCACTTGCCCTCACCCCAACCCCTCTCCCAAAGGGAGAGGGGCTTAGAAGAACCCTCTTTTTAGAAGAACCCTCTTTTTAGAAGAACCCTCTTTATTGGATGGTAAAATAACAATAATTTTAAACTAATGCGATCTTTCTTTACTCGGTGGAAACCGGACAGGAGCAGATAATTGCATCGACTTGTATTGCTTTTGGTAATATATCGGCGATATTGCATTGTTATTATCTATTTGTCATATTTTATCCCGTAATGTACGATAAAATTTTTTTAAATTCATACCAAACGCGGTTATGACAGATTTGAAAATGTTAAAAGGGTGCAATTTAAATTAATATGGGCACATCTTATCCACCTCACTGGGATTTTGACGATGAATTTGACGGAGGTGAAGAGACCTGCGGCAGGGTGATCATTAACCTGCATACTTACCTGAAAAACATGCCGCCGGGGTACCGGATACTTCTTATCTCAAAGGATCCTGCTGCTCCCAGGGAGTTTCCGGCATGGTGCCGGATGACCAAAAATGCGCTGCTGGATATGGTCCATCCGTATTATCTGATTGAATATAAACCCCAACTTAAAAAGGAGTAACCTATGCCAGATACATTTTGTGTGACGATTACCCATTGCAGGACTGACGGAGACAAGGCAACTCTTGGTTTTGTGGTAGCCAACGCGGCCCAGGGAAGTGAGAAGGAAACCATGGTTTTCTTAAGTTGTGACGGAGTTTACTGTGCGGCTAAAGGAGAGGCTGAAAAGATTAACGAGGGTGAGCCATTTGCTCCTCTTAAGGAATTAATAACCAAGTTTGTCAATGCCGGCGGAAAGATCTGGGTATGCACCCCGTGCATGAAAAAACGCGGTTTGACTGAAAATGACCTTATTGAAGGCGCCACTCCTGCCGGAGGAGCCGCCCTTGTAGAGTGGCTTGCGTCTGGATCACCCAGCGTGGCTTACTGATTTTAGAGATCACAGTAAATCGGCTTATTTTTTTTTATTGAGGACTTCATGGCAAATAAATCAGATATCAAAAATATGGAAAATATTGTCCCTGATCAGGTCTTTGATGGAGGAGATCTGGACTGTGGATCGGGGCTGATTCTTCTTATCAGAGAAAATATGCTTAAAGTCCCCGTGGGTGGAGTGCTGGAAATGCGAAGCCGTGAGCCGACGGTGAGTGATGATTTGCCCCCCTGGTGCCGGATGGTTCATCATGAATATCTGGGGCAGAAGCAGGGTGATGGTTTTGTCAGGTATTTTATCCGCCGGGGAGAGGCGGAAACCGGAGATGCTTCAGATGAGTCTGAGAAACAGGCACTGGAAAAGGACAAAAAGCAGGCCAAAGAATATGAATGGCGGGTAAGAACCCGCTCCACAGGACATCAGCAAAGTACGGTTTATTGTCGCAACTTTTCCTGGAATATTGGGCAGCCCATAAGTTTTGAGGAAAAGGATGCGCATCCGTGCTCAATTGAAGCCTTTTTAGGCGCCCTGGGCGGAGCACTAGCTTCGGGCTATGCCACCGAATGTTCCCGGGATGGCCTGGAAATAGATGACATCGAAATTACTGTGCGCGGCAAGCTGAATAATGTTCTTGCCCATGTGGGAGTTGAAGAAGGAGACCCTGGTTTTTCCAGTATTGAAGTGAAATGCTTTGCCTCAACTATGGAAGATGAGGACAAGGTGAGAAAAGCATGGGAGAGAACCGTCAAACGATCTCCCCTGGCTTCTACGCTGCTCAAGGCAGTGGAGTTAAATATCAAGCTTATGGTGGTATGATTATGTTTACAACTACACAGGTGGGAAGCTGGCCACGTTCCAAAAAAATGCTCAAAGCCCTCAGGGATTATCGNGTGGGCAAACTGGCCAGNCAGGATTTCGACCACATTGCCGATGATGAGGTGCGAAGGACTGTCAGGATTCAGGAAGAGGTTGGTTTGGATGTTGTGGTGGACGGCGAGCATCGAAGGGACAATTTTTATTCTTTTATTACTGATAAGGTTGAGGGTACCCAACTGATGTCTCTGGCAGAAATGCTGAACGAGGTCGAGGACAAATCAGGATTCGAGGAAATGCTTGACACTCTTGATGTTCCGGCCTCAGCCATTCGAAATCCCACCTGTGTTGGAAAACTTGAGCGACGTGAACCCCTGGCCCTGAACGACTTTCTGTTTGTAAAAACCCTTACAGGCAAACCGGTGAAGATCACCCTGCCGGGACCATACCTGCTGTCCCGGTCCATGTGGGTAACCGGTTATACACGAAAAGTTTACAAAGACCAGTTTAAAATGGGCGATGATATTGTCCGGATTCTTCGACAGGAACTTAAAGAATTGGCTGATGCCGGCTGTGAGTTTGTTCAGTTTGATGAACCGGTCCTGACTGAGATTGTCATGTCCCAGGAGTGCGGCAGGCGCACCTTTATGTGAGCTACACTTGCCACCCGCCGTGATGTGGGTGTTGAGTTGGATTACGCTGCTGAGTTAATCAACAGAATCATTAAAGATATAAAAGGGCCGCGAACAGGCATTCATATATGCCGGGGCAACTGGAGTACCCGTGAGGATGTTTTGCTTACCGGAGACTATACCCCGCTGCTGCCTGCACTGACGAAGATGAAGGTGAATCAGTTCGTGCTTGAATATGCCACACCAAGAGCCGGTGAGATTAAAGTCGTGGGTGAGGCCTTGTCCGGAAATATCCCGGACACTGACATTCCCAGGGAACTGGGGCTCGGGGTTGTCAATCCCAGAACCACAGAAGCCGAGACGCCGGAAGAAATTGTAAGGAAGACCAGACTTGCCCTTGATTTCTTTCCGCCTGAACAGATTTTTCTGAACACTGATTGCGGCTTTGGATGTTTTGCCAATCGATGCGTGAATGTGGAAGAAGTTGCTACGGAAAAAATCAAATCCATTGTTCAGGCGGCAAAGATGCTCAGGAAAGAGTATTCATAAGTTGCAGACTGTTTTAAGCTCGGGGCTGTCGTCTTCCCATTATCAAAAAAACGATAAACAAGATTAAAAATAATACAAACAAAATCTCTGCAATGCCCGCAGCGGCACCGGCGATTCCGGTAAACCCCAAAAGTCCTGCAATGATCGCGATTACTAAAAATGTTAGAGCCCATCTAAGCATATCCATTTCCTCCTTTTTATGTTAAATGAAAAGATATAATTAAATCATAAACGTTAAAGAGAGATAAAAATATACCGTAAATTATGTATTTGCCGTATATGGAAACAGCATTTGATGAGGGTGTAATCAGCATGTTTAATATTTTTCTTGACAAATTCCTGACAAAAAGCAAGTTCCTATCATATGCTTGAACGAAAACTCAATTCCCGGGTGTTAGGGGGAGAAGGAAAAAGTAAGGGGGAACTTTAAGCCTCTGGATTGTAACGGAGAAGTTATGGCTCTACGTATCAGAAATCCTCGCCAAAATCGTCGGCGTCGCAGAAAACAACCTTTCAGAAGGTCGACTACTCAGCCTGCACGTATTATTGGTCGAACGGTTACAGGCGCAAGATCCCGTTTGCGAGGTTACCGCAAGGCTTCAATGCTGGCAGTTGCTTTGACCGGCTTGCTTTTGCTCATATTTGCTCCCGGAGAAACTGCTGTCACGGAACATGATCCAATGAACGGTGAAAACGCATTATATTCAGGACGCTCTGAACCTGGTGTTATCGCTGCGGATATCGAAGAGCTGGTTCCTCAGACGGCCGGTGAATTACGCAATGCCATAGACACTCTCGTAAGCGGCTTTTTACAAAATCTACCCAAGTTTGCAGTAGCGATATTCATTCTCCTGATAGCCTGGTTTTTGGGCCGGTTACTTCGTTGGTTGATTCGCAGGTTTTCGAGCCGGTGGGAGCGGGGTGATGCCATTGGGGTTATGGTAATGGCCGTCTTCTGGATTTTCATGTTCGGAATTGTAATCAGTATCCTTGCCGGTGATTTGAGGGCTCTGATTGGTTCTTTGGGTCTGGTTGGTCTGGCCTTGTCATGGGCATTGCAGATTCCAATCGAAAGCTTTACAGGGTGGCTGTTAAATTCTTTTAAAGGCTATTACCGGGTTGGCGACCGCATTGCCGTCGGAGAAATTTTCGGCGATGTTTACCGAATCGATGTCCTGGCTACTACGGTATGGGAAATCGGAGGGGCTGATCGTGCCGGGGGCCATGTGCATGCCGAACAGCCTACAGGCCGTCTGATCACATTTCCTAACAATGAAATTCTCACCGGCACGGTGGTTAATCTGACAAAAGATTTCCCATATGTCTGGAACGAACTGCAAATTATGATAGCAGCTGAATCGGATATCGAACATGCAATTGCAACATTGCAATCAATCGCTGACATCACCTTGGAAAACTATATGCATGAACCAGCTCAACGCTACTCGGCAATTCTTCGGGCCAAAGGGTTGGAAGATTCAGTGCCGGATCGGCCACAAATCTACGCCTCCTTTGCAGAAGAAGGTGTATTGGTAACAATTCGCTATCTGGTGAACGCACGGCAACGGCGAATAAAACAAAGCGAATTGACACGCCGGATTTTATCCGAATTGCAAAAAGTGGAGCATGCTGATCGTATAATGGCATACTTTCCGCGCCGACAGATCCAACTGGTTGATGAACACGGCAAGCCACAAACAAATCAGCAGATGACAAAATCAACATAAGGCCGTTTTTAACCACCGGTTATCTTTCCCTCCCCCAGTCCCTTCCAGAGGGAGAGGAATTTCCGGAAAGGCATCTAAATAAGGGACGTGGCAATGACGTAATAACACTTGATCATCGAGTATCAGCTAAGGAGAGCCTATGTTACGAAGCATTCATGAACTGACGGGCTATAGCCTTGATGCGGAGGACGGCCCGATTGGAAAATGCCTGGATTTTTTGTTTGATGACCTGAAATGGACTATTCGCTACATGGTTGTAGATACGCACAAATGGCTTCCGGGAGGAAAAAAAGTCCTGATTTCTACTGACTGGATCAATGTAATCCGATGGGAAAAAAAAGATGTAGTCGTAGATTTGACAAAAGATGCCGTCAGGAATTCACCGGAATATGATCCCGGCACACCTATCACCGGCGAATACGAGTCCCGGCTGTTCGACTTTCACGGGCGGCCGGCGTATTGGAGTTGAGTGGTTATAATCTAAAACATGTTTTTTTTCCGAATAAGGAGACCGCCATGAGATTACCGGATCATAAGACCAAAATCGTATGCACCATAGGTCCGGCTAGCCGATCGGAAGCTGTGTTGGAGCGATTGATTCTACAAGGGATGAATGTGGCGCGGCTCAACTTTGCCCATGGAACCCTGGATGGCCATAAGGAGGATATTGAGCGCATCCGAACCGTGGCTGCAAAGCTCCAGCGTTCTTGCATGATTATGGTTGATCTTCCCGGCCCCAAGATACGAATTGGAAAACTCCAGGATGAGCCGCTCCTGCTGGAAAAAGGCAATGAGGTCATATTGACCGTCAAAGATCTTGTCGATACATCTAATAAGGTCTCTGTTGATTATGATCGATTGCCTGAGAGCGTGAAGCCCGGGAGCCTTATTTTTCTCAATGACGGTTTTATACAGCTTCAGGTTGAGAAGGTCTCCGGACAGGAGGTCTTCTGTCGAACCGTTATTGGTGGCCCGCTTCTTTCCTACAAAGGATTAAACCTTCCGGGAGTAAAGATATTTGCCGATGCGGTGTCGGAAACGGACCTCGAGTTCGTCGCTTTTTCCCTGGAGGAGGGGGTGGATGCCTTTGGTGTTTCATTTGTGGAGACAGCCAATGATATACGCAGGGTAAAGGATTTTGTGCAGGAAAAAGGGCAATCCGCGTATGTGGTTGCAAAAATCGAGAGAGCTGAGGCCATTGATAATTTCGATGCCATTCTTTCCGCTGCGGACGCTGTCATGATTGCGCGGGGTGATCTGGGTGTTCAAATACCTTTGGAAGATGTACCGGCGGTTCAGAAAAAACTGATCCGGAAGTCAAATCTTCGGGGCC
>SL_3KL_010_SEDDRAFT_10004566_pt1 | contig 12488 bp, 9 predicted proteins | sample SodLakKL_010_SED_2_FD_10381 | JGI IMG/M metagenome (IMG submission 10381)
CAGATCCATGAGCGGGGCCGTCTCTACGGAGGCCTGGCCGGAGCGTTCCGGGCCATGGAGGGTCGTGCTCTCCGGGGCGCGGTGGGGGTGCTGGCGGTCTGTCCGGCCCTGGTGGAGGTGGCTCGGGAGTATCGGGTGGTGGAACAGGTAGTGCTTCTCCCGGACGCACCCCTCCAGGCCGGTGACGAAGTGGTGCCAGATCCGGAGGTGGAGGCGCTCGGGGCCCTCCGGGTACTTTACGTGGGCAACCTGGAGGCTTATCAGGGCATCGACCTCCTCATGGAAGGATTCCAGGGTGTGGTGGCCGCCCATCCCGAGGCCCGGCTCGTCGTGGTGGGAGGGAAGACTGGACATATTCGTCGCTACGTGGACCAGACGGAGGAGCTGGGGATTGGCGGGTCGGTGGTCTTTCTCGGGCCCCGCCCCCTGGAGCACCTGGGGCCCATCCTGGCCGCGGCAGACATTCTCGTCTCTCCTCGGCTGAAGGGGGTGAACACCCCCATGAAGATCTACAGCTACCTGGAATCCGGCCGCCCCGTCGTGGCCACTCGGCTCCGGACCCACACCCAGGTTCTGGACGACGACGTGGCCTGCTTGGTGCCCGCCGACGCCGAGGGGGTGAGCCAGGGAATTCGTCGACTCATCGCCGACCCGGAGCTGCGAGCCGCCATGGGGTCGAGAGCGCGTCGGTATGTTCGGGCCGAGTTCAGTCCCCAACGGTTCCGGGAACGCCTGCTCGACTTCTACGAGGAGGTGGCGGGCCGGCTCATTCCCGAAGAAGGGAAGCCGGGGAAGGGTTCCCCGGCGGATCGGACCGAAGCCTGATCGATGCCATGCCGGACTTCCCTGTGAACCCGGGCCGAGTCTCACCCAAGGCGACGCCGTTGTTGCGCTCCCGCCGCATTTCCCAGGAGTTTGACGGGAAGGCGAAAGAGTATGAAAGCGATCGGCTGGCCCCATGGTACCAGGCCCAGGGACGATGGCTCCTCCATGAGTTGGGATCCGTGGAGGGGCCTGTGGTCGACGTGGGTTGCGGCACCGGTTGGTTCCTGAGGGAGTTGGTGGGGGCCCATCCGGGGATCAGGGGCGTCGGGGTGGATCTCTCTCCGGGCATGGTAAGGGAGGCTCAGCGATGTGCCACCCAGGAGGGGTGTTCCTCGCTCCGGTTCATCCAGGCCGACTGGGAGGAGCAGGAGGTGGAGGCTCGGGTTGGGCGCTATCTGGATCGTCCAGCGGATGTCGTGGCCTGCACCAGCGCGTTCCACTACTTCGCCGATCCTCTCGCGGCACTCCAGCGGATGCGGCGCCTCCTGGCTCCTGGAGGACGCGTCTTCATCATTGAGCGGGCCATGGACGGTTCGGCCCTGACGAAGATCTGGGACCTCCTCCACCGATACGTAGTGAGGGACGGTGTGGAGTTCCACGATTCCCAGAGGCTCATCGAGATGATGGAGACGGCTGGCTTCAGCCAGGTCGAGAAGCTGGGAGATCGTCGGAGGCTCCTCTGGAAGGGGAAGCTCTACACGGCCCTGACCCTGGTCACGGGGCGGACGTCTGGTGGGTACGCTCCACACGAAGCGCTTGATAATGACCGATGACGGTCGTTCATCTGAACCCGATCGAACGAGGCAGGACGATGGGTGGGACGGACACTGGAGCTGAGGCTCCCGCTACGGACATGGCTGGACCCTGGCACGTGGCGGATCCAGCTGTGGAGGACAACGGACCCCGTCGGTCCACCAGGGACTGGGCCTCACGCCTTGAGGGGAAGCGATTCCTGGTGACCGGAGCCGGGGGATTCATCGGGGGGCATCTCTTCCGGACCCTCTCGAATCTGGGTCTTGAGGCCCGGGGAACGGTCCTCCACCCCGAGGAGGCGGTGATCCTCCGCCAGCGAGGATACGACGCCCAGGTCCTGGATCTGGCGTCGTCCGAGAAGTGGGATGAGCTCTTGGAGGGGGTGGACGTGGTCTTCCACGTGGCGGCCCGTTTCCAGGAGACTGAGGACGGGGAAGACGTCTACGACGAGGTCAACCACCTCGGAGCGCTGAAGCTGGCACAGACCGCGTCGCGGGTGGGGGCCGAAAGATTCGTCCACTGCAGTACCGTCGGGGTGCACGGCGATGTGAAGGAGATCCCCGCCACGGAAGACAGCCCCTTCAACCCCATGGACCTCTATCACCGGACCAAACTGAAGGGGGAACAGGCCATCCTTCGCTTTTCCGAGGAGTTGCCGTCGGATGGGATGGTGGTCACGGTGAACCGTCCCGCCATGGTCTATGGCCCTGGCGACCGGCGGATGCTGAAGCTCTTCAAGATGATTGCCTCGGGACGATTCCGGATGATTGGCTCCGGCGAGGTCCTGGCTCACCTGGGCTACATTGATGATCAGACCGAGTCCTTCCTCCTGGGGGTTGTGGCTCCCCGGGAGGTCGCTCACCTGAGGGCCTTCAACATTGCCTCGGCCAAACCTCTGACTCTCAATGAGCTCGTAGCGCTCATTGCCGACGAGGTCGGGGTGTCAATCCCCAGTTTCAAGGTGCCGGTGGCCCCCGTCTGGGGAGCCGCCTGGCTCTGTGAAATGGCCTGCAGACCATTTGGTATCCAGCCTCCCCTTTTCCGGAGACGGGTAGGCTTCTTCACGCACAACCGGGCTTTCGATCTGAGCCGCGCCGAGCGGGAACTGGGCTACGAGTCTCAGTGGCCACACGAAGACGGAATTCAGGAGACGATCCAGTGGTATCGGGCGGCGGGTTGGATATGAGCTGGGGTGTCCCCGGACACCCCCTGAGCATGACCACTCGAGACCCAGCGAGGACGTACGAATGGTCGACATGAGGCACGACGAGGACGAGCGCGCACCAGGGGACCCCATCGACGGTCCCGTTCGGTCGCCCCCCCCCGCCCAGGATGAAGGGGCCCGGGGGATCTCGCGACGGCGGTTTCTCCTCGGCTCTGCGGTCGGGATGGCGGGGTTGGGCGTGGTCGGGTACTCCGGCCTCACGGTGGCCCGGGATGACCTGCGACCCCACCTCGATCCCGCCACGGGGACCGGATCACTTGCGGCCTCGGAGCGCGAGACCCTGGTGGCGCTGTCCCACGTCCTCGTCCCTTCGGCCTACCGGGTGAACGACGACCGCATCCGTGCCGTCGTCGACGAGGCGACGAACGAGGTGCCGGGTCTCCTCGATGAGTATCGGCGGGGGGCGCGGGTTTTGGATGATCTGGCGGATCGGCGGTTCGCCGCCCCCTTCGCCGCCCTCTCCATCGGCGCTCGCGATCAGGTCCTGGATTCGGTGTTCTGGCGATACCCGGCGGAGTACCGGGGAGGGATGGAGGACCTCCGGCCGAAGGTGCTTCGCCGGATCGAGCGCATCCGCAACGGCTCGGAGATCCGCCGGTTGCGGCAGCTCGTCATGAGAGATCTCCTTCGACGGATCTACAGCGCGGGGGTCCCCCTTGTCATCGGTTATTCGAATCTTCCAGGCGTGCCCGGAAATCCCAGGGACTACGTGACCCCCCCCGAAGGACGGCCGGACGAGGCCCCGTCCATGTCCGAACTCCGTGCCGGGAGAGCGGAGTGACGGCGGCGAGCAAGGGTCTCGGTCCCCAGGTGGTCACGCCCCGACGAGACGGCCCCACGGTCTGCGTCATCGGGTCCGGGGTGGCGGGCGCCCTCACCGCCTGGAAGCTGGGCCGGGCCGGGGTGCGCACGCTGGTCCTCGAAGCCGGCCCCCGGTACCCGCGAGGGGAGGCCGCCCAGAGAATGGAACGCTTCCTCGAGGGCGACTATCCCTGGAGCAGCAACTGGCCCGACCGCGACGTGTTCTCGTCGGTGGGAGAGGTGGATTACCCCCTCAACGACCACCGGGTGCAGGGCGTGGGAGGGACCACCCTCCACTGGCAGGCCTACTCATACCGTTTTCTCGAGAACGACTTTCGGATGCGGAGCCGGTATGGGGTCGCCGAGGACTGGCCCATCTCCTACGACGATCTGGAGCCCTACTACGGTGAGGCCGAGGTGGAGCTGGGCGTGGCCTGCGAAGAGGACAACCCCTTCGCCGCGCCGCGGACGCAGGGGTTCCCGCTCCCCGGCTTTCCCTGGGCCTACGACGAGCGCTTCGCCGCGGCCGCCGCTCAGCGCCTCGGGATCACCTTCCACTCCATTCCCCAGGCCCGGACGTCCGAGGCGTACCGGGGACGTCCACCCTGCGAAACCTACGGGGTCTGCCGGGTCTGCCCCATCCGGGCCCGCTACGGAGCCGACGTCCACGTGGAGCTGGCTGAGGCTACCGGAGAGGTCACCGTGGTGCCCAATGCGCGGGTCGTGCGTCTCGAGACCGGGGGGGCGGGCCGTGTGGCCCGGGCGGTCTACAAGACCCGCGACGGTACGGAGCACGCCGTCGCGGCGGAGGCCTTCGTCCTGGCTGCCCACGCCGTGGAGTCAGCCAGGCTCCTCCTTCTTTCGGCCCAGCCCGGTCACCCGGACGGGCTGGCGAACTCGAGCCGGACCGTGGGCCGGTACTTCATGGAGCACATGGGTCAATTTCGGCTCGCGACGCTCGACCGTCCGCTCTATCCCTCGCGAACCGGGTTCCAGACCACGGTCAGCCAGCAGTTCCACGACCGGGAGGACCGGGACCAGGCCTCGGGCTTTCTGTTCAGAGGAACGGCCAGCCCAGGGCCGTCGCCCGAATCAGTCATCGCTGAGGTGGCGCTCCGGAGCGGAAACTGGGGAGAGGAGTTCGCCCGAGAGGTCCTCGAGCGGATCGATGGGGAGTATGGTCGGACCATGCTCATCGGCTCGAACGCCGAAGCCCTCCCCACCGAAGACAACTGGGTAGACCTGGACCCGGAGCTCACCGATGCCTTCGGAGATCCGGCGCCCCGAATCTCCTACTCAATCTCGGAATACGAGAGGAGGGGATACGAGGACGGCGACCGCTGGATCCACGAGATGGCCGAGGTTCTCGGCGCCCGGTCCCTGGGCCCCATCCAGAATCACTTCGGCTCCCACCAGGCCGGGACCTGTCGGATGGGCCACGATCCGGCCTCCAGCGTGGTCGACCGGAACCTCCGGGCCCACGACGTCGAGAACCTCTACGTGGTGGGAAGCTCGAATTTCGTGACCCACTCGGTGGTGAACCCCACCCTCACCATCGCGGCGCTGGCGCTGCGGCTGGGCGATCATCTGGTCCGGCAATCGGGCTGACCCATCTTTATTCTTTGTTGTACAGCCGATGACGAAGCGCCGATTATAATAAACTCACATATTTTTGGGTCCTGCGCCCGGGAATCCCCTCTCCCGAAGCCAGGAACCGAGCTGATTTCCCACCGCCTGCACCGAGAAGTGCTCCTCGACCCTCTGCCGGGCCGCCTCGCCGAGCTCCCGGGATTGCTGCGGGTCCTCGAGAAGCGCACGGACGGCTCCGGCCAGCTCGGCCGGGTCCTCTCCTGAGACGCGGACCCCCCCGTCTCGCTCCGGGACCTCGAGGATCTCGTCGACGCCCTGAGCCCCGCCGGCGATCACGGGAAGGCCCAGCGACATGGCCTCGAGGGGGGCCACCGGGAATCCCTCCTGGCGGGAGGGGAACACGTACAGGTCGGCCGCCGAGAGGTATCCACAGAGCTCGTTCCGGTCCCGGACGAACCGGTCCACCCACCGGATGGACCCGGACGCCAGCTCAGGGCGGATCTCCTCACGGAGCCATTCGCCGTCGGCGCCCCAGCCCACCAGGAGGAGCTGACAGCGGTCCGGGTTCGCGCCCAGCCGGCGCCAGGCGTCCACGAGGATGTCCAGGCCTTTCTTCCATCGCATGATCCGCCCGTGCCACACGACCACGCGGGCTTCCTGGTGGAGCCCCAGCCTCCGGCGTGCCTCGGCGCGGGGTGCTCGCTCGTCCCCACAGGTGTGTACCGGGTTCGGAAGCCGTGCGACGCGTTCGTCCTCCACGCCGTAGGTCGCGCGAATCCGGGCGGCCTCCCCCCTCGATCCGACGATGAGGCCGGCGCAGTCCCGGACGGCTCTCCGTCGAGTGCGATCCGGGCGGACCGTCCGCGGCTCGCCGCCCTGGAAGATTGCGAAGGTGGGGATCCCCAGCCTCCGTCCGACCTCTACGGAGGCGTCGAAGCGGACGTCTTCGTATTCCTGGCAGAGGATCCCCCGGCATCCCGCCTCTACGATGGCGGACTCGATCCCGCGGGTGGGGAGCAGCAATCGGTAGGCCGCATCCGGGACGCCGATGGAGCGGCGCGGCCGGGACCGGCTCGCTTGGCCCGAGCCCAGCGTCGAGTCCGGTCCCGAGCGAGGCGCCGAGGCCGACCCGGGAGAAGTCCCGCCGACCTCCGCCACCCCGGTCTCGTCTGCACCGGGGCCTCCACGGCCTCCACCAGGGCCCCCGTGAAAGGCGGCCCGCTTGAGCTTCCGGGCTGCGTGGATCGTGCGGAGTCCCACGGGGGCCGGAAGTGCGACGAAGCCGCACCCCGTGGGTTCGTGAACGCTGTGGAGGGGCGTGCGGACCGAGGTCGACACCAGAATGATCGTCGCGTCGATTCCGGTGGCGGCCAACGCCCGGACGTAGTTGAAGAGCCAGCCGTCGGTGACCTGGGTGCGAAACTCCTCGAGGCCGATGCCCAGGGGATCCAGGTACTCCTCGAAGACAGTCCCCCATGGAAGGATCGCCATGGTGGCTCCTCCGGAACTCACGACCAGCGACCGGTCTTCGGGGGCCAATTCTCGAGGCGTGGGCCCAGCACCCTGGCGCCTACGTACCGGGCGAAGTCCACGGTGGCGAGGAGCCTCGGGTGCACGCTGCGCGCCTCCCGGAAGAGCGTGGTTCCGAGTCGCCGGTGCCCGGCCCGGTGCGCCTTGCGGGCCCTGTAGAGCAGACGTTGCGCGATCCAGTTTGGCATCGACTCCCTGAACTCCTCCAGGGCGCTGCCCTCGAGCCCCATCCGTGCCTCGAACGCAGCCTGGAGTCGTTCGATGGTCTGAACGCTCTCGCGGATCTCGTCCGGAGTGGTCGAGGGGCTCCATCCGTCGATGACGGGGAAGAGTCGGGGGCCCTCCGGTGCCCACCGCTCGGCGCCCTCCTCGCCAAAGACCGACGCAATGGAGGCCCGGCGCGCCGCAGACACCTCCCGGGCCACGTGGGGGTGGGTCTCCGTCATCGAATGAGGTCCGAGCCGGTAGTTCGCCAGCACCTCCTTAAGGTTGGCGATTCCCAGGTGGCCCCCGATCCGGCCCCAGTACTCCCAGTCCATGGCGTAGGCGAAGTCCTCGTCGTACGGACCGACCTGTTCCGCCACGGGTCGCCGGCGCCACATCACCGCGGAGTGGAGAAAGGGGCAGTAGAACATGAGCGACCAGCGAAGCCACACGTGATCCGTGGGGTGGTAGAGCTTCGGGCCGGTGGGCTTCCCGTTGCGGATCTCGCGGAATCCAGATCCGACGAGGGCGATCGCCGGATGGGCATCGAGGTACTCGACCTGACGTTCCAGCCGGGTGGGAAGGGCGAGGTCGTCGGCATCGATTCGCGCGATGAACTCTCCCCGGGCTTCGCGAAGTCCCCGATTGAGGCTCGGTGACAGGCCCCGGTTCGTGCCATTTTCGATGAGTCGAATCCGGGAGTCCTCGAAGGAGCGGACGATCTCGCCGGAGGCATCGGTCGAGCCGTCGTCAATCACCACGAACTCGAAATCGGCCCACGTCTGCCCGAGGACCGAGCGGAGGGTTTCCTTCAGGAAGGGCTCGCCGTTGTACACGGCCATCACCACCGAGACGCGGGGTCGTGAACTCGAGGCGACGTCCATGTCAGTTCGTGAGTTGACGCAGAAGGCGAATGACCTGAGGACCTCGCGGGATGGCGGTGGCCCCGTGCTCGATCCGTACGGTGCGGCGGAGGGCGGGGCTCCCGGTGTCCATCTGTTCGAGCTCCCCGTCCAGCCACGCCAGAAACCCCCGACGGGCGACCCGCTTCTGGGCGCGACTGCTGCTCTGGCACGAAGATCGGGGGTGGACCCGGTACCGGTTCCAGATCTCCTCGCAGGCCATGACCACTCCCACGAAGCTCAGCTTTGCGTAGAAGGCCTGGTCCTCGTAGATCGACCGGAGATCACCGAACCCTCCGGCCCTCAAGACCGCATCCCGTCGAACCATGATGCTCGAGGGGATGGGAACGATCACCTGGTACCGCAGGAAGCGGAGGAGGAATTCCCCCTCCCCCATCTCCGTGCGATCGGGGACGCCGAGTGGATGGACATGGTCTGCTTCCACGGAGTCTTCGTTCCAGGAATGCCAGTAGAGGCTGCGACCGAAGATCATGTCGACCTGGGGCGAAGCGTCGAGAATTCGCACCTGCTCCTCGAGCTTCTCGGGGTGCCACACATCGTCGGAGTCCAGGCAGGCGATGAGCTCTCCGCGCGAGTGTTCAAGGCCCAGGGTTCTCGAGGCGGCGACCCCCCGGTTCCGGCCCCCGGGGTGGCTGAGGACCCGGACGCGGGTGGGGTGCTCCGACGCCAGGGTTTCGGCGAGGCGCGTCGTTTCCGTCCCGGAGCCGTCATTGACCAGGAGGAGCTCCCAGTCGCCGTACGCCTGCGCCCATACGCTTTCGACCGCTTCCCGGAGGAAGGGCGGAGGGGTGTCCAGGAAGGGAACGATCACACTCACCCTCGGGGGAGCGTGGGTCGGGTCAGCTTGGCTCATTCGGAGGGCGGTCGTGTGGAGGAGGTCGGTCCCGGCGCCCTCCAGGGGCAGCCGGACGGGTCAGGCCAGGACATCACGGTAGATTCCCTTGAGTGTCTCCACGTGAGCCGCCAGGGTGAAGCCCTCGATCTTCCGACGTGCGGCGGCGGTCATCCGGTGGGAGAGGGCGGGGTCGTCCAACACTCGCAGGATCGACGCCGAGAGAGCGCTCACATCCCCCGCCGGGACCAGTAGCCCCTCCTTCTCGTGGGCGATGAGCTCGGGCACCCCACCCACCTCGAAGGCCACGACCGGGCGGCCGGCAGCCATCGCCTCCATGATGGAATAGGGGAGGCCTTCCCGCACGCTGGGAAGAGCCAGGAGGTCGATGGCGGCCAGGACATCAGGAATGTCGGGACGATGACCGGTGAACCTCACGCTCCCCTCCAGGCCCGCCTCCTTCGCCATCTGCTGCGTTCGTGGGCGGGTCGGGCCGTCCCCCACCACGAGCGCCACGGTCTCGGGGTGCTGCTCGAGGACGGACGGGAGCGCGCGCAGCAGGTCTCCATGGCCCTTGTCCCGGGTCATGCGTCCGATGATTCCAATGACCGGGGCGCCGCCCGGGATCTCGAACTCCCGCCTAAGCCTTCCATGCGCGCACGAGCGGGGTTCCGCGAAGCGCTCGAACGCGATGGGGTTGTAGACCGTCCTCACCTTTGACGGAGGCAGCCCGAACTCCTTCACCACGGTGTCGCGAACAGCCTCCGAGACGGCAATCCCATGGCTGGTCCAGGGGGCGAGCGTCCGCTGGACGAGTCCGATCAGGCGCCCCGGCGTCCGGGTATCGTGAAAGTGGAGGATCGTCTTCGCCCCGAGGATCCGGGCGGCGACCCTTCCCAGCAGCATCGACTTCATTCCGGCGGCGTGGACGAGGTGGATCCTGTGCTCCCTCATGACCCGCATCATGTCGAGCAGCGCCAGGGGGTCCCACTTGGACCGATCCAGGAAGATCGGACGGACCCCCCGGGCCTCCAGCTCACGGGCCGCCGCGTGCCGGTCCCTCAGGAAGCAGGGGACCACCTCCACCCCCCGACGCTGGAGTTCGGGAATGACCGTCAGGAAGTACGACGTCACTCCGTGGATCTCTCCGCTCTCATGGCCGAGATGGTCGTTCATGAACAGCACGCGGATGGGACCATCGCCGAGAGCCTTCCCGTTCAGCCCGCCCGTGCCATTCACCGCGCCGGGCGACTCGCGCCGTGCACCGTTGTCGTTCATGGGAGCCTCGTCGGGTCGAGGACGTTGGCGGCGGCCACCGCGCCGGCTCCATCCGGTGCCCGGAAGAGGCGGTTCAGGGCGCCGGGCACCGAACCGAGCTCGTCGGGGGAACCGACCTGGGTCACCCGACCCTCTTCGAAGACGACGATCTGGTCCATGTGGCGCAGCCCGATGGGCCGATGGGTGACCAGAACGATGGTGGTGTCGCCCGAAAGCTCTCGGAGGATCGCGCGGAGGATCTTTCGCTCGGTGGGAGGATCCACCGCGTTCGTGGCTTCGTCCAGGATCAGAAGCTCCGGACGCCGCAGGAGGGCTCGAGCCAGCGCGATCCGCTGCCTCTGGCCCCCGGAGAGCGTGAGTCCGCGGGTGCCCACCGGGGTGTCGTAGCCGCTGGGAAGCTCCTCGATGAACTCTGCCGCGCAGGCCAGCGCCGCGGCCCGGCGGACCTCCCCGATCGCCGCATCGGGGTTTCCGTAGCGGATGTTCCATGCAATGGAGCCGGTCAGGAGCTCGGCATCCTGCCCGGCGAAGGCGATGCGGCTCCGCCAATCCGCCAGGTCCACCTCGGGGAGCGGGGTCCGATCGACGCGGATCGTCCCCTCGGTCGGGTCGTAGAACCGACACAGGAGATTCGTGATCGTGGACTTTCCGGCCCCCGAACCCCCGACGATGGCGGTCCGGGTCCCTCTCGGGATCCGGAACGAGACCCCCTTCAAGACCAGGTCCGAACCCTCCTCGTAGCGGAACCCGACATCTTCGAGTTCGATTCCCTCCCATCCGGCCCCAAGCTGCATCGAACCCGAGGTCAGATAGGGTTTGTCCGATCGGTCGAGGATTCGCTCGATCTCGGCGACGCCCTCGGCGAGATTCGAGAGGTTCACCCGAGCCGTGTTCGCCATCTTCAGAGGCGACTGCAGTCGGTACAGCACCAGAAGAAACGCGAGGACGGTCGGGATTCCGGTCCCGGCCTGGAGGGCGTAGATCAGCACGGCGATGAACACGGGCAGATACATCAGCTCGGCCACCGGGGGGAGGATCGCCACCAGGGTGTCCGAGCGGATGTGACTCTGCTTCACCTCATAGGCAGACCGGTCGAACCGCTCGGCCTCATCGGGTTCCCGGCCGAAGAGGCGGATCGTTCGCATGGCCGAGAGCATCTCCATGACTCGCCCCACCATCGTCGAATAGGTCGTGACGAGGCGCTCCCCATGGGATTTGGCTCGAAGCGAGAGGAACCGGATCAGCAGGGTGACGGGGATGGCTGTGGCCAGGGCGATGAGGGCCATCTTCCAGGAAAGCAGAAAGAGCAGGATGCTGAAGACGAAGACCGTGCAACTGCACCCGATCAGGAGCGACAGCGACCGGAGTGCTTCGCTGGCCCGCCACGTCTGGTTGTCCAGGATGTTGACCAGTCGACCCTGATCCACCCGGGCGTGATAGGCCATGCCCACATCCAGGAACTGCCGGGCCAGCGAGACTCTGAGGTCGTGCGTGATCGAGCTGGCGATCCGGGTCGAGACCACCGCCTCCAGCACCAGGATTCCCGTCTTGATCGCCACGAGGGCCACGATGGCCAGACCGAGGACGGGGAGCGCGTAGTCGGAGGGAATCTGCTCGCCCACCCGCTGCATCAGCGATCCGAAGGCGCCCTCTCCTCCGCGCTGGTCCGACTCCAGGACCGCGTCCAGAGCGGGAATGAGAAGCCCGATCCCCAGCCCCTCGGCCAGAGACGCGACGATCCCCAGCACCACCAGGACCGGAAGGGCCCACACGTAGGGTCGAGCGACCCGGAAGAGCGCAAGCGCTGGATCAGACTTCACGCCGGGCCTCCAGTCCACGGTGGGGGGCGGGATGGGGTCCGTTCCCATCCGGTGCTGCCTCCAGGGCTGCCTCGGACAGGTCGTCCGCGAGCTCCATGTAGGCTCGCCGCCCCCGTCGGGCGTCGAGCGCCTGATCGAAGCGGACGAGTGCGGCCATCCAGGGGTCCGGCAGGATCCGGCGAAGGGTGGCTCTCGCGGAACCGGACAGCCCCCTGGTGAGCCTGCGACGCAGGGTCGGCTCGAGACGCGCTCGCCGGGATCGGGCCAGCTCGACGAGTTCGTGGGTCCGGTCCCGATCCGGGCCGTCGTGGGCCTCCAGCAGGGCGATCAGCCAGTCGTAGTAGGCCCGGGCGTAGTCGTCCGCCTCCAGGGCCCCCGCGGCCCCGGCCTCGGCCACTGCCCGGGTGGCCGAAGCGGCGTGGTACCGGTACCGGGCCAGATAGGCCTGCAGCAGGTACACGGGGTGCCGGAGCGTGACCCGAGCCACGAAGGCCTGGTCCTCGTAGAGCGACGGGAAGGCGTCCACGAAGCCGCCGACCGCCCGGGCCACCTCGGTCCGCACGGTGACGTTGCAGATGCCCGCCACCAGAAAGGGAACGCGCAGAATCCGAAGCAACCCCAGGGGAGGCTCCAGGAGTTGATCGCCCACGGCGAAGAAGGGACGGGCGAAGTCGTGTCTCTGCGAGACTGAGCCCTCGTCCCAGCTT
>SL_3KL_010_SEDDRAFT_10004567_pt1 | contig 12487 bp, 15 predicted proteins | sample SodLakKL_010_SED_2_FD_10381 | JGI IMG/M metagenome (IMG submission 10381)
GACTTCAGAGTGGTGAAAGAAGCACCTGAAGCAGGAGAGATAGAAATACTCTCCAACGCAACAATTTCTACCGAAGCCGTTGTGGATCTCGTAAATGCGGCTTTTGCAGTGTTAAGAAATATGGAAGCAGGAGGTGAATTCTAGTGTCCCTCCTAAGAGATTTTAAAAATGGACTCTGGAATGAACACCCGATATTCAGACTCCTGTTGGGAATGTGTCCTTTACTCGCGGTTACAACAACCGCAGTTTACGGACTGGCAATGGGACTCGCAACACTTTTCGTTGTAGTTTGCGCAGAGATTGTTATTTCTCTTATCAGGAACCTAATTCCAAAAAAAGTCCGCATACCAAGTTTCATAATAATAATAGCAACCTTTGTTACAATTGTTGACTATACAATGGCGGCTTTTTTACCTGATATCGCTGAAGCTCTCAGTATCTTTATTCCTCTGATCGTTACTAACTGTTTGATTATGGCCCGGGTTGAAGCTTTTGCTTCTAAGGTTCCTGTCAAAAGGGCCATTGCCGATGCCCTGGGGCAGGGTGTTGGCTTTACCTGGGGTTTGGTTCTTTTAGCCGCTGTCAGAGAACTTCTGGGTCAGGGAGCAATATTTGGAGTTCAGGTTCTCGGGGAAGGGTTCCCCACCTGGGGAATTATGGGGCTGCCGGCAGGCGCATTTATTTCTCTGGGAATTATCCTTGCAGTAATTAACCAGATAATTAGATTTAAACATAATCGAACCAAGGAGGTGAGCTAGTACTATGGAAAATCTTTTGCTTCTTTTTGCTGGAACGGTTTTAATCAATAACTTTGTCCTGGCCCGCTTCCTTGGTGTTTGCCCCTACCTGGGAGTTTCCAGACAGGTAGATACTGCTTTTGGTATGGGTCTGGCTACAACTTTTGTTATGGTAATCGCTTCAGTGTTTACTTATCTGATTTATCACCTGCTCCTGATTCCGTTTGGGCTGGAGTATCTCCAGATAGTAGCCTTTATCCTTGTTATATCTTCACTGGTTCAGGTTGTGGAATTATTTATGCAGAAAATGAGCCCCAGTTTATACAGGGCTCTGGGAATTTTTCTGCCCCTGATTACCACAAACTGTGCAATCATGGGTCTGGCTCTACTGATTATCCAGGAAGGTTATCAGTTCCTCGAAGCCCTGGTCTTTGCCCTTGGAGCGGGGGTTGGTTTTACCCTGGCAATAGTGCTCATCGCGGGTATCCGGGAGCAGCTTGATATTGCAGATATTCCTTATGCCCTTCGCGGTGGTGCCATTACTCTAATTATCGCCGGCTTAATGGCCCTTGCATTCAGTGGCCTGGCCGGGGTGGTTTAACGATGGCCGAGAGGAAGGTGAATAAAAAATGGATGTAAATATTTATCTATACGGAACAGTGACAATGGGAGCTTTGGGCGCAATATTCGCAGCCATACTGGTCATCGTGTCGCGAGTTTTCGCTGTTGAAACTGATCCCCGTGTGGAACAGGTGGAAGAAGCTCTTCCGGGAGCCAATTGCGGGGCCTGTGGTGAAGCGGGCTGTTCAAGTTTTGCTGTAGGAGTTGTAGAAGGTCGGGTTCCCCTTGATGGCTGCCCTGTTGGAGGAGCTGCTCTGGTAGAAAAACTGGCCGAGATAATGGGAGAAACCTCGATGCTGGGTAATTCGGAAAGGCAGGTTGCCCATGTTCTCTGCAATGGAACCAGAGAAAATGCGGTAGAATTATCAAGATATGAAGGAATCCCCACCTGTGTTGGCGCACAGAACGTTGGAGGAGGGCATAAGGCGTGCTCCTATGGCTGCCTTGGCCTGGGGGATTGTGTGCGGGCCTGTCCCTTTGATGCTGCAGAAATGGATGAAGATGGAATTCCCAGGTTTAACCCTGCCCGCTGTACTGGCTGTGGCAAGTGTGTTGAGGCCTGTCCAAGAGATATAGTGGTTTTAACAGGAGTAAGCCGGAGAAATCATATCCGTTGTTCTGCTCAACTTCCTGCTAAAGAGATAAGGAAGGTTTGTAAAGTGGGCTGCATTGGTTGCCGGCAGTGTGTAAAAGCCTGCCCGGAAGAAGCTATTGTTATGGATGGGAAACTTGCCAAAATGCAATATGATAAGTGTACCCATCAAAACGAATGTGCTCCGGTGTGCCCGATGAACACAATTCAATTTATCCCTGAAAATGAATGGGTAAAAGAATAAAAAACCGGCCTCCAGTTTACTGGGGGCCTTCTTTTTGTTTTAGTTGGCGGACAAAAAGCCTTGTGTTATAATGATACGAGGACTGATTTCTTAAAGGGTTTTGAGAGGAGAAATTTTGGTGAAAAGTTTGTTAGAACGCTGGAAGGATATCCGTACGGGTGATAAGGTGATTGTCGGCCTTGTTTTAATATTAGCCCTTGCCGGCGTGTTATATCCTCTTCTGTGGGAGTGGCTGGGGGGAGATCCTGGTGACCTTCAAGTAGTAATTAATCCCGTCGGGGCTGAACGGCAGAAAATTTCCCTGGGGGATATTCCTGAAGAAGGAAAAGAGCTAATTGTACCGGGACCAATCGGAGACCACCTGGTGCTAATATATCCTGAGGGAGTTAGAGTTATTGCCCCTGAAGATGACCCTCTAAAAATTTGCGAAAAAACGGGTTGGATTAGAAGACCAGGGGCAACAATTGTTTGTGTTCCCAATCAGCTCGCTATTTGGCTGGAGGGAAGAGATGAAACAGGGCTTGATGGAATTTCGGAATAGGAGGATCTTGGGATGGTAATTTACGGAGAAAAGAAAACCTTTGATAAAAAACGTATTATCGGCGGAACAATTGCGGTAATCGTAATAATTGCTGCTCTCTGGATTAGGGGGTTTGGGGTTGATACACCCTCCGGGGAAAGAATCCAGGAAACCCGTTATTTCATGGACACAGTTGTAACCATGCAGGTTTTAGCAGAAAACCCTGAAGAAAAAGCAGATAAAGCTTTTGCAGCAATGCAGGAACTTGCCGATAAAGCAGATCGTTTTAATCCGGATAGCGAGGTTAGTAGGATTAACCAGAATGCAGGGCAGGGACCTGTTGAGATAGATGAAGAAGTTTTTGCGATAATTGAAAAGGGGAAAAGACTTGGAGAAGAAACAGGGGGTCTTTTTACCATTGCTATTGCGCCCCTGATGGACTTATGGGGGTTTGGCAAGGGAATGCAACCTTCGGTTCCCGAGGAAGAAGAAATCAAAAGGATCTTGCCCCTTACGGCTCTGGAAGGGATTACAATTTATCCCGAAGAAAATGCGGTCGAGATTGCCAGGGGAATGGAAATTGACCTGGGGGGGATTGCCAAGGGTGCAGTTGTTGATCATGGTATGGAAATTTTACTTTCCCTGGGAGTTGAAGCAGCTTTTATCAATGCCGGAGGGGACATTAGAGTTCACGGGGTCAAAGAAGATGGGACTCCCTGGCGAATAGGGATAAGAGATCCCCGCAGAGAGGACCGGGGACATCTAACTGAGCATGTAGTAGAAGCAGATTCCGGGAGTGTTGTAACTTCCGGGAATTACGAAAGATATTTTACCGAAGATGGCGAGCGATATCACCATATACTTGACCCCAGGACAGGATACCCGGCCTGGGGTTTGCAGAGTGTTTCGGTAACTGGAGAATCCTGTGTTACCGCCGATGTTTTATCTACTGCAGCATTTATGATGGGAGATCAAGCCCTGGATTTTCTGGAAAATTATCCAGGGTACGAAGGGTTAATCGTTGATGAGAACGGAGAAATTTTAACAACATCCAATTTTTAATAAGCAGGAAATTAACAATAGCAGGAGAATTGAGATAGAGAGGAGTAATTACAATGCAGGAAAGCAAAATTGTTGCTGCTAACAACCCCCGTTCAGCGGGGATTAGAAAGCTTGTCCTAGTTGGAATTCTGGCAGCAATGGGCATCATTCTGCATTTTGTTGAATCTCTTTTACCCGCAATTGCGCCTGTTCCCGGAGCCAAACTGGGATTGGCCAATATAATTACCCTTATGGCACTGGTAGTTTTGGGGATTAAGGGGGGCGGACAGGTCCTCTTTTTAAGGATTTTTTTGGGATCCCTTATGGCCGGGACTTTTTTGACCCTTCCTTTCTACCTTAGTCTTTCCGGAGGAGTTATGGCCTTTCTTGGGATGAGTACTGGCCTCTATTTGGGAAGAGATCGATTCAGTCTTGTGGGGGTAAGTATTCTGGGAGCGCTTTCCCATAATCTGGGGCAATTGGGGGCTGTTGCCATTATTATTGGCAACCTAGGGGTTTTTTATTACCTGCCTTATTTGGCACTTCTGGCCATTCCAACTGGATTTGTTGTTGGGATGGGAGCAAAATATTCCCTGAATGCTTTACCTCAAACCGGGAGGATAAAATGAGAAAATTAATCCTTGCTTCAGGTTCTCCGAGGAGAAAAGAACTCTTATCAGTTTTGGGGCTTAAATATGAGGTGTGCCCCAGCAAATTTAAAGAAGACAATATCGTAAAAACTTCAGCTGAAGAGTTTGTTTGTGCAACTGCTCGGAAAAAAGCGCAGGAAGTTGGTAACCGCAAGCAAGGTTTAATCCTGGCAGCGGACACTGTTGTCTGCCTTGGGGAGGAGATTCTGGGAAAACCAGTTGATGAAAAAGATGCCCTGGAAATGCTTGAAAAACTTGCCGGAACCACCCATCGAGTTTTAACCGGGGTGGCAATTTGGGACCCTCCCACCGGTAAGGAGGCCATCCAATACGAGGAAACCCGGGTTTTTTTTAGAACTGCAAAAAGGGATGAACTGCTAGAGTATATTGCAACAGGAGAACCAATGGATAAAGCTGGTGCCTATGCCATACAGGGCCTGGGAAGTATTTTTGTTTCAGGAATTGAGGGTTGTTATTTTAATGTTGTGGGGCTGCCCCTTTTTCGCCTGAGCCAGATGTTGGCCTCCTTCGGTGTTGATATATTTTCCAAGGAGGAAGCAGATGGAAGGAAGGGAGAAGTATCGACAGACGATTAAGGAAATGCCGGCAGAGGAAAGACCCCGGGAAAAATTACTTCATTATGGTCCAGGTCGACTCTCCAATGCCGAACTGCTGGCCTTAATCCTGAGAACGGGGCGGAGAAATGAAACTGCTCTTGCCCTCTGCCAGAGATTGCTGGGAGAAGTTGACGGTTTAAGAGGACTTTTTGAGGCGAGCCTTGAAGAAATGATGGAAATTGAGGGGATCGGTCTGGCCAAAGCTGCTCAGCTTAAGGCAGTTGCAGAAATCAGCCGGCGGCTTCCCCTTACTGGCGGACCAGAAGAAATCATTAAATCCCCTGCTTCTGCTGCAGAGGTTTTAATGCCCAGATTGCGCTATTTACAGCAGGAAAAGTTCTGTATAGTCCTGCTGAATACCAAGAATATGTTAATAGCGGTGGAGGAGGTTACCACCGGAGGGTTGAATTCTTCCCTTGTTCACCCCCGAGAGGTTTTCAAGCCAGCGATCAGAAGGAGCAGTGCTGCAATAATTCTGGCCCATAATCACCCCAGCGGAGATCCCCATCCCAGCAGAGAGGATATCAGGGTTACTCATCGTTTGATAGAGGTTGGGGACCTGGTTGGTATTAAAGTTCTTGACCATATTATTATCGGTGATGGCCGCTTTTTAAGTTTAAAACAAGAAGGAGCAATTTAGAAAGGAGCAAAGGGAATGTTGCTGAGACTGTTGAGTGCGCCTTTTTCCCGGGACATGGGAATTGACCTGGGAACAGCAAATTCACTAGTTTATATGCGCGGCCGGGGAGTAATTCTACGTGAACCATCTGTAGTGGCCCTGCAGGAAAAAACTGGTGCCATCCTGGCGGTTGGTCAGGATGCAAAAAAAATGATTGGGAGGACACCGGGAAATATAATTGCTGTCCGACCCATGAAAGATGGAGTAATTGCAGATTTTGATGTTACAGAAATGATGCTTCGGCATTTTATCCAGAAAGGTCATAAAAGGAACCGCTTAGTAAGGCCACGAGTTGTCATTTGTGTACCTACCGGGATAACCGCTGTGGAAAAAAGGGCAGTTATTGACGCTGCCCTGCAGGCAGGAGCTCGGGAAGCTTTTCTTATAGAAGAACCCATGGCGGCAGCAATTGGTGCTGGCCTGCCCGTAAATGAACCCATTGGGAATTTGGTTGTTGATATCGGTGGAGGGACCACCGAAGTTGCTTTGATTTCACTGGGTGGTATTGTTGCAAGTCAGTCAATTAGAGTTGCTGGAGATGAAATGGATGAAGCCATTGCCCAGTATGTGAAAAACGAGTATAAAATTTTGATCGGTTTGAGGACAGCAGAGGATATCAAGATTGAAATTGGGACTGCCTTAAATAGTGGAGAAGAGAAAGAAAGACAGATTAGAGGTCGTGACTTGGTTAGTGGTTTGCCCAAAACTCTTACCCTTAATTCCAATGAGATCCGCCTTGCCTTATTAGAGCCTATCAACTCCATTCTCAACGCAATTAAGTTAACCCTTGAGAAATCTCCTCCGGAACTTTCCAGTGATATTATGGATAGGGGAATAATCCTTGCAGGTGGAGGTGCTCTTCTGCGGGGCTTGGATGAGTTAATCCGTGAAGAAACCGGTATGCCCGTTCATATAGCGGAAAACCCTCTTGATTGTATTGCTGAAGGGACAGGTAAGGTGTTGGAAGAATTGGAATCTTTAAAAAAGATTTTATTAACTGGAAAGAAACTTTCTTAATCGGGAGGGGAGCGCGTGCGGCGTTACAAGCTTCAATATTGGCATCTGGGAATTCTTGCAATTGTTCTGGTTTTGCTTGTTTCCTGGGGAGCCAATTATCTGGAAATTTCGATACCCCGACCCTTTAATTTCCTCCACACTGTTACTGCTCCCCTGCACAGGTCTGTTACCTGGGTGGGAGGCAGGATTGGCAACATCAGATCATTTTTCACTGAATACAGGGATTTTCATGAAGATAGGCGGTATTACGAAACCCGGATTGCCGAGTTGGAAAGAGAATTAAGGATCTCCAACGAAGTTTACCTGGAAAATGAGAGGTTAAGGGACCTCTTGAATTTTGAACAGCGGGTAAATTTTGTAACTCTCGGAGCTCGAGTAATTGGTTTTGGCTCAGATACCTGGGGTCATACACTGATAATTAGCCGGGGAAGAAGGGATGGACTCCTCCCCCGGCAACCGGTTATAACCGGTAATGGTTACCTGGTGGGGCAGGTGGAAGAAGTTTATTCAAATACTGCTCGGGTAACAATGCTGACCAATCCCGGTTTTGTTGTCGGCGGGATAGTTCAGAGACAGGATTCCAGAGCTCTTGGCATGGCCAGAGGTGTTCCCCTTGAAGAAGGACTCTATCTTATGGATAATTTTTCCTGGGATGCCGATGTTCGTATCGATGATATAATTATTACTTCTGGTATGAGCGAATTCTTCCCCAAGGGGCTGGCAATAGGTACAGTTAAGACCCTTGAGATAGGGGATTACGGACTAACTCAGAGAGCGGGGATTGAGCCCTTTATTTATGGGTGCACCATCGAAGAAGTCTTAATTATTCTTGGCAAGTGGGGAGAAGAGGAATGAGGGCAATTATAGGAAAAGGTTTAGTCCTGTTGCTGATTACTCTAACTCAGGTATCCATTCTGCCCAGGTTGCCCCTGGGGAATCTGCAACCGGACCTTTTTCTTATTGCAGCCTGCTGCTGGGGCTTAATAAGTGGGTCAAGAATTGGATTGGGATCTGGTTTTGCAGCTGGATTATTGCAGGATTTATATGGAACCGGAAGCAACATTTTTATCAAACCGGCAATAGGTTATCTCTCCGGCCGCTTCGAAGGGAAAATTTATAAAGAAAGCATTGCCTTTCCTCCCATGATTGTTTTCGGGGCAAGTTTATTTAGTGGGATTATTACTTATTTGGTCCACGAAGAATTTCTTTTCAATCTTTCTTTTGGTTATGCTATGTGGGAAATAATTATTCCCGGCGGGATTGTCAATGCGGCAGTAGCCATTGGTGGTTATCCCCTATTATTTTGGCTTGAAAGAAAAATGGAGGAACGGCCCGGGGGTGTATACAGGTAATGGAACGGAGAATAAAGATTGGAGGATTAATCTGTATTATAATATTTGCCCTCCTTATTCTCAGACTGGGGCAATTACAGATTATTCATGGTGAGCAATACTCGCGCCTTGCTGATGGAAACCGAATAGAAAACAGGCCGATTCCTGCCCCGCGGGGAAGAGTTTTTATGCAGAGGGAGGGGGAACCGGTTATTGCTGTTTCCAACCGCCTTGCCTATTCCGCCTCTGTGATACCTGCTAATATCCCTCCCGGAGAGATGGACAATATTTGTGATGAGCTGGGGCGCATCCTGGGCATGGAACCATACCGGATAATTGAAAGGATCCAGAGTTCCCAGCGAGCTCTCCCTGTCCGAATTAAGAGAAATCTTACCCCACAGCAATTATTGATCCTTGAAGAAAACCTGAGAGAATTACCGGGGGTAATTATTGAAAAGATTCCCATCAGAGATAATGTTTATGGATCGACTGCAGCTCATCTCCTGGGCTATGTAGGGGAAGTATCCCTTTCCGAGATTTCTTTCTTCGAAGGGTACAGATCCGGTGATTTAATTGGGAAGAGTGGTCTTGAAAGGTCTTACGAACCTTTTTTGCGTGGTGTTGATGGGATTCGCCAGATTGAAGTCAATGCACACCGGATGGAAATAGCTACCCTGGGCATTAGAGACCCTCAACCGGGGGCAGATCTTTATATCAGTATTGATCTCGACCTGCAAATGATAGCCGAGCAGGTTTTAAAAGAAAAAATACTGGAATTACAGGAAATGGCTAAGGAAGACGAAGATCTAATGGGAGGACCTACCGGCGGTTCTTTTATTGCCATGGAACCAAATACCGGAAAGATCCTGGCAATGGCCAGTTATCCTACCTTTGACCTGAACCTCTTTGCGGGGGGAATTGAACGGTCAGAACTGGAAAAATTGCAGAATAATTTTCACCGGCCTTTTTTGGATAGAAACATCCAGATTACCCCTGCGCCTGGTTCTACATTTAAAGTAATTACCGGGATGGCGGTTTTAAAAGACTTAAACCTATCCTTGAACCGAAAAACCGCCCAATGCACTGGAACATTTACTCTTGGACCCCAGGAGTGGAAATGCTGGAGAGATGGGGGTCACGGGCAACTTACTTTTTTTGAAGCTCTTGCCCATTCCTGCAACGTTGCTTTTTACCGCTGGGGACACGAACTCCACCATCAGGGCAATGATACTATCCAGAAAATCGCCCGGGAATTTGGATTTGGATTTCTAACGGGAATCGATCTGCCCAATGAAAAGGCGGGTATTGTTCCTGACCGGGACTGGAAAATGAACCATCTAAAAGGGCCCTGGGTCCCGGGAGATTCAGTTAATATGGCGATTGGGCAGGGAGATTTACAGGCTACCCCATTGCAGCTTGTGAATATGATCAATACTGTGGCTAATGGTGGTTATTTAATGCAGCCATTTATCGTGGAACGAATTATCGACAATAATGGGGAAAAAATTTTTGAGGGAAAACCCGAGGTAATCAGAACCCCCGATGTATCCAGAGAGATAATTGAGACGATACAAACCGCCCTGCAGGAGGTTACTGAATATGGGACTGGGTTGAGAGGTTTCGGAGATTTTGTTCCCAGGGTTGCAGGTAAAACAGGTACTGCCCAGACGGTACCGGGGCAGGCCAACCATGGCTGGTATGCCGGCTATGTTCCTGCCGACAACCCGGAAATTTCTTTTGTGGTTTTTTTGGAACATGGGAGTGACAGTGGGTTTGCCGTTGATGTAGGGCGAGCCTTCCTTGAATATTATTATCCACAGGAAGAGGAGGTTGCCGAGGAGTAAATGGCCAACAAAGAGATAGAAATAAAGGGAACCCTTGATAAACTCAGAGTCCATCCCCCTCCTGATGTAACTTTGTCGGAGCTAAAGGCTTTTTTTAGCCGCAAGTTTAACTCCTCCGGGTTTTTCCAGGGAGTAAAATGCAAACTCGATATAATTGATAATGGCTGGGATGTTAGAGAAAAAGATGAAATTAGAGAGACAATTAAGGGAAACAACGAATTAATTGAAATCAGGTTTATCCGGCCGGAAGACGAAATTGCTCCCAAGGATATACCGAAAATGAAAAAAGCACCCGAAATAATAAAGAGAAGTTTCCGCTCTGGCCAGAGAGTTGCAGTCCTGGGGGACCTTATTGTAATCGGGGATATAAATCCCGGGGCTGAAGTTGTAGCTGGTGGAGATATTATTGTTTTTGGCAAGGTAGTGGGAGGGCTTGTTCATGCCGGAGTGGAAGGAAATGAAGAAGCAAGTATTTTTGCTCTTGAACTGGCCCCGACTCAAATGAGAATTGGAAAAATTCTTGGTCGGGCTCCTGATGACAGGAGCAGGCGAGGAATCGGGCCTGAAGTTGCCCGGGTTAAAAATGGTCGCATAATCATAGAAAACTACTTAGCTCGAGGGGAGGGAAGACGTTAATGGGTAAATCAATTGTTATAACTTCCGGAAAAGGGGGAGTCGGGAAAACCACAACAACAGCCAATATTGGCATGGCACTGGCTATCCTGGGACGGAGCGTGGTTTTGATTGACGCGGATATTGGATTGCGGAATCTTGACGTTGTGATGGGTCTGGAGAACAGAATAGTTTATGACCTGGTTGACGTTGTGGAAGATAGGTGCCGACTGGATCAGGCCCTGATTAAGGATAAAAGGTACCGGAATTTAATGCTTTTACCAGCTGCCCAGACCCGGGATAAAACAGCGGTTAACCAGGAGCAGATTACCAAACTCGTTGAAGGTTTGCGAGATGAATTTGATTATGTCCTGATTGATTCCCCTGCAGGAATTGAACAGGGCTTTAAAAACGCTATTGCAGGTGCCCAGGAAGCTGTAATTGTTACAACACCAGAAGTTTCAGCGGTTAGAGATGCGGATCGAATTATCGGTATGCTGGAAGCCGAAGGGTTGAATGATCCTACTGTAATAATTAACCGGATCAGAAAGGATATGGTCAAACGCGGGGATATGATGGATATTGATGACATGATTGAGATCCTGGCCATTGGTCTCCTGGGTATTGTTCCAGATGATGAGGATATTATTGTTTCCACCAATAAAGGGGAACCAATTGTTTTAAACAATAAATCCCGGACAGGAGAAGCCTTCCGCAATATTGCGAGAAGGATCGAGGGTGAAGATATTCCTTTAAACAATAATGGTCGGGGAAAAATTGTCCAAAAAATTAAACGGATGATTGGGATCTCTTAGGGGGGATTTTTATGGCGCCGTTCTGGCGAAGAAGTAAAGAAACTGCAAAAGAAAGATTGCGCTTGATACTTATCCATGACCGGATTGAATTGTCTCCGGGAAAAATGGAAGAATTGAAAGATGACCTGCGAGAGGTCTTTAAAAAACACTTAAATGTTAAAACCGAGGATTTCGATATTAGTGTTAGCCGGAAAAAAGATTCCATGGCTCTGGAAGCTGATATTCCGCTCCGAGATTCAAGATAGGATGGGAAGGGATTTAGTTGCGTTATAATAAAAAGATTTTCCGCCAGGTGGATATAACGCTGCCCCTTTTGGCTTTTCTCCTTGTTTGTACGGGCCTGGTAATGATAAGCAGTGCTACTCAAACGTCTCCAGAGGCCTGGCAAACTCCGCATGTACAGCGGCAGGTAGTATCAGCTATAATTGGGTTTTTGTTGATGATTGTAGTAACTTTTTTTGATTACCGCCTGTTCCGGGACTTTTACCTCTTTTTTTATGGAGGGGCATTATTTTTACTTGCAATAAATTTAATGAGAGGTGCAGGTGGGGTTGCCGCGCAGCGTTCAATTAGTATTGGCCCCCTGGCTTTTCAGCCATCGGAGTTGACCAAACTGGGATTGATTATCCTGCTCAGCTATATTTTTTCTCAGGACAAAGAAGAAATTTCTGTTAGTTCACTGGGAAAATCTATCCTGGGCACGGTAGTTCCCTTCCTTTTAATCCTGCAAAATGACCTGGGAACTTCTTTAGTTCTGGGTTTTATTTTGTTGGTCATGCTTTATATCGCGGGGTTTCCAGGATTTTATCTCCTCACCACCTCGGGGGGAATTATTGTCGGGCTTTTTGGGTGGATCCTGGCTCACCTGCACTGGGGTGTATGGTTGCCCCTCAAAGAATACCAGCTGATGAGGATTATTGTTTTCTGGAATCCTGGAATGGATCCCTTCGGTTATGGTTATCACCTTATCCAGTCTAAGATTGCAATTGGCTCAGGTAATATCCTGGGTAAAGGCCTTTTTGAAGGCACTCAGAGCAGGCTTAACTTTATTCCCGAGCAGCACACTGATTTTATTTTCAGTGTACTGGGAGAAGAAACCGGTTTTATTGGGGCTTCAATTTTGCTTACCATTTACCTGCTGCTGCTTTTAAAGGGNNTGCATGTAAG
>SL_3KL_010_SEDDRAFT_10004568_pt1 | contig 12486 bp, 12 predicted proteins | sample SodLakKL_010_SED_2_FD_10381 | JGI IMG/M metagenome (IMG submission 10381)
AGACTCGAACTTCCGACCCCTTGCACCCCATGCAAGTGCGCTAGCCAACTGCGCCACACCCCGATTTTGCTTTGCAAAAGTAACATCTTTCGCCCAATAGGGCAAACTAATTCTAAAAAAAATCCTTTTGCACGGTAAAGGCTACTTCCGTGCCTGCCAGGGGTTGTCGGGAATGCCCAGGTCAAGGGCCAGCTTACGCGCCAGAACGAAGAAATAATCAGAAAGCCGGTTAAAATACCGGATAACCAATTCGTCGACCGCGTCTTCGCCGGATAGCTGGGTGATGATGCGTTCGGCCCTGCGGCATACGCAACGGCACACATGGGCATACGACACGGCCGGATGCCCGCCGGGCAAGATGAATTTGTCGAGGGGCGGTAAAGCCTCGTTCATGAGGTCGATCTGTTTCTCCAAAAACTCAATGTCGGAATCCACGAGCAGGGGAAGGTCTTCCGGACGGCAGCCCTGATCGCAGGCCAGCAAAGATTCGGCCGTAAACACCCTGTCCTGGATCTCGAGCAAAACAGCCTTGTAGCCATCGCCAATGGCCTGATCGCGCAGCAACCCGATAAAGGAATTCAGCTCGTCGGCCGTGCCATAGGCCTCGATCTTCAGATGGTGTTTGGGGACCCTTCGTCCTCCCAGCAGCGAGGTCTCCCCCTTATCGCCGGTTTTGGTATAAATTTTCCAGTCTTTCATAATGCAGAGAAAATTAGTCCAATAAACCAACCCGGAAACCGGCAAATGGTTCAGGACAACAGAAGGAAAAGGATAAACCGGCAATCAGCCCGGTATACGGTTTTGTTCCAGGGTAACGACCTCGGGATTGGATTCGTCCGACTCGACCTGACCGTCCCTCAGCCTGATGATGCGGTGGGCATGCTTGGCAATGTCCTCTTCGTGGGTAACCAGGATGATGGTGTTGCCCGCCTGGTGAATGTCTTGCAACAGCCCCATGATCTCGATCGAGGTTTTTGTGTCCAGGTTTCCCGTGGGCTCGTCGGCCAGGATAATAGAAGGATGGTTCACCAGGGCCCTGGCCATGGCAACCCGCTGCCTCTGTCCGCCCGAAAGTTCGTTGGGCCTGTGGTGGGTGCGGTCGGAAAGGCCTACCTGATCGAGCACCTTCAGGGCGCGTTCGCGCCTGGCAGCCTTGGTCTGCCCTCCATATATCAGCGGAAGGGCTACATTATCCAGGGCGGTACTGCGGGGCAAGAGGTTGAAGGTCTGAAATACAAACCCGATCTCCTTGTTGCGTATCTCGGCCAGTTCATTGTCGCGAAGCTTGCTGACATCCTTATTGTTCAGGTAATAACTACCTCCGGTGGGGGTGTCGAGGCAGCCCAATATGTTCATCAAAGTGGATTTGCCCGAACCCGAAGGTCCCATCAGGGCTACGTACTCGTTGCGCATGATGGTGAGTGACACGCCCCTGAGGGCACGCACTATTTCCAGGCCCACTTTGTAGTTCTTGACCAGGTTTTCGATGCGGATAATTTCTTCAGCCATGAATTCAGGATATGATCGGTATACAAAAGCCCAAAGGTAAATAAATTCAGAATCCCATCTGAATATTTTGCTTGCTCAGATTTTTGTTGTAGAACAAAATGCCTGCCCTGCCCAGATCGAGCGACAGGGTAACGCCGGGATCTGCGGCCAGGCGTTTCCACCCCCTCCACATCCCCTTCGACCAGCGGATATCGTCGACAATAACCACAGAGCCTTCGTGCAATCGCGGGGAGATCATTGAATAATAATGCCCCAGGGCTTCCTGGCTGTGGTTGCCATCGAAATAGACCATATCGGGTACTGTCCCTTCTTCGAGAATGCGTTGCAGCACTGCAAAAAATTCGCCGGTATGCAGGATCACGTTGCCGGCATCGAGCATGTGAAACCCCTCATTAGCTATTCCGGAAATAGCAGGACATCCCTCAATGGTATGGATAACAGCTTCGGGAACGGCCCTGGCAAAATAAGCGGAGGTAATGCCCAGGGAGGTGCCGGTTTCAATTACGGCAGAGGGTTTAAAGAACCTGGCCATGCGATAAAAAAGCCGGCAATACTTCGGGCTTTGCAATGATCGCCTGGCAATCTGACTCACTTTTCTGACCCTGACAACAGAATCACGTCCCTGTTTGCCATTCCCGAAACGGGATCCCTGCCCGTAATCCTGAAATCGGATTTGCACCGTGCTTTTGCTGAGTGCCTGCCGTCTTTGCTCGATCGGGGCAAAACCGGCCTCTTCCCGGAGGTCGTTGTACACACATTGGCTGGCAAAATGATAGAGGAAGGGGGAATGGACGCCATAGGGTTTCCTGGACAGGTACTGAATGGCGGCATGAACACGCAAAACACTCATCAAGAAGGGAGCAAGAGATGATTGAAACAACAAGCGATCAGGCTGCCACGGTTTTGGCGGCAACCTGATCGGTCGTTTAGTTCAAAAGGACCCGGATAAAACTAATTCCTCACCTTGATGGTGCATCCGATGGCACGGGTAAATTCAGGGTCGGGTCTTTCACCGGCCAGCAGAGCATCGATGGCATTGGCCAGATACCTTTCCTCTACCTGGGCTGCGTCGCGATAGTTGTCGTCGATGGCCCCGATATAGGCCACCACGAATTCATCATCGACCCTTTCCAGGAGAAATACATGGGGGGTACGGGTAGCCCCGTACTGGGGGTAGATCTCCTGATCGGCATCAATAACGTAATCGAAAGGGAAATTCTTTTCCCTCGCCCGCTCGATCATTTTGGTGTAGGAGTCGCGGGGTTCGGCTATGGTGTCGTTCGGGTTGATTGCGATCACCGGAAAGCCCTTTGGCGCATATTCGTTGTGCAGTTCGATCATCCTGTCCTCGTAAGCCACCACATAGGGGCAATGATTGCAGGAAAAAATAAGCACAATGCCCCTGGCGTCTTCATAATCGGCCATGGAAACATAGCTGCCGTCTACATTCAGCAGGCGAAAATCGGTGGCCACATCGCCAACGCTATATCCCTGGGCAGATACAGTCAGGGCCAGGAATAAAAGGCTTAACACAGAGAACAATTTTTTCATCGTTTTTTGTTTTTGTGAATAATGGGGTTTTTATTAACTGGACAATTAAAGATCACGGATCAATGGTTTTACGATTGCCTCAAGCTCTTCAAACTTAAATTCCCTTTCGTAAAAACCCCTGAAATCGCGCGAATAGATCACTGTAGCCGGAATGGCCCCCGACCACTCCTCACTGACCAGTGGAATCCACCGGTTGGAGATGGGGTCGTCCAGCAGCAGAACCTGACTTTGGATATCCATCCTTTCGATAAAGGGAATGACCCGGTTTTCGACCTGGGCAGGGGTATCCAGGCTGACCAGCAAAACTTTCACCCCACTGTCGGCATAGGTGGCATGCAATTGCTCAAAAGCGGGGATCTCCCGCACACAGGGGGCACACCAGGTTGCCCAGAAATTGATCACATACACCGAATCGGTCTCTCTGCTCAACCAGGGAGAGAATTCGTCAAAATCCATCATCTCAATGGCCCTTTGATCAGCTGCACTGGAAAAGCCTGGCTGCAAACCTGTCATACCAGTAACCAGGATTAGCAAGATAAGTAGTTTGCGCAAGCTTTTGGTTGGTTCCATGCCTGTAAATTTAATAAATAGAAGAACGTGAGCATCTAAAAAATACGATTGGATAAGGAAATAATACACCAGACTGTAACAACAAACAATTTTGCCGGACAAATGTTCAGAACGGCATGAAAGCCAGGATGAAATGTTTAACTACAAAAACACATCGCTTGTTGTATTTTTTTATATATTTGACCATTGCAGCAAACACATGAAGGTATTCCGCAGCTCAGGGCGAATGGTCATTTTTCTTCTCATGGCGTGTACAACGCCGGGAGCTACCCTCATTGCAGCTTTCAACAAAGATACCCTGCAGCAGGTCATCCTTTACGAAACCGACCACAGGGAATCAGTAAATCAAAAACTCCAGGAATCGAATGCGCTGAACGAACAGATCATTGCCAACCAACGAAGGTTTGTCTTCCTGAGCGGGACAGCCACCTTTGCCGTTGTGTTCCTGCTGGTCATTCTTTGGATATCGCGGAAAAAACTTCTGAAGCAAAACCGCGACCTGGAAGCCATGCACAGGCAGATCATCCACAAGCAGTTTGAGATCAGTAAAAAGAATGCAAAACTTGATGAACAAAAAAGGGAACTGGAGCAACTCAACCATACCAAAGACAAACTGTTTTCCATCATAGCCCACGATCTGAGGGCGCCCTTCCATTCGCTGCTGGGTTACCTCGGAATCCTTTCGGACGATTTCGACCAACTCGACAAAGAAGAAAAACAAAACATGGTGAAGGAACTTCACAGGCTCAGCCATGCCACCTATGGTATGATCACCAACCTGCTCGAATGGGCGGCTGTTCAACGGGGGGTTCTCAGGACAAATCCGGGAAATACCCCCATCGGGCAGGTAGTTGACGAGAGCATCATGCTCCTGAAACAAAACTTCGACGGCAAGGATCAGCAAATTATCAACCAGGTGCCTGCCGGCTTAACATCTTATGCCGACCCTAAATTGCTCAGATCGGTGTTGGTCAACCTGATCAACAATGCAGTTAAGTTTTCGCCAAGGGGCGGTAAGATCCGTGTGGAAGCCATCATGAACGGCTCCATAGTCAAAATTTGCATACGAGATTATGGGGTGGGGATTCCGGCCGACAAAATCGGATCGCTGTTCGAGTTGTCGTCCGATTACCGCCGGCATGGCACGGAGAATGAGCAGGGCACCGGGCTGGGGCTGATCACCGTCAAAGAGATTGTGACCCTGATGGGGGGAAAGGTCCAGGTAGAAAGCCAGGAGGGAAACGGCAGCCGCTTCTGTGTCTTTCTACCTGCAGAAAAGCAATAAGCCGGGGGCCGGCCACATCAAGCTGCCTCAGAGGCATTCCAGCAGGCCGGCACGGATCCTTACTTGGCATAAGCCACCGCCCGGGTTTCACGAATCACGGTAATCTTGATCTGGCCGGGATAGGTCATCTCTGTCTGTATCTTCTTGCTCAAATCGTGGGATATCTGCTCAGCCTCGGCATCGGTGATCTTTTCGCTGCCCACAATGACCCGCAGTTCTCGTCCGGCCTGAATGGCATAGGTTTTTACCACCCCTGGGTACGACAGAGCCAGTTCTTCCAGGTCATTCAGCCGTTTGATATAGGACTCGACCACTTCACGGCGGGCGCCCGGCCTGGCTCCCGAAATGGCATCACACACCTGAATAATGGGCGAAATCAAGCTTTCCATTTCCACTTCATCGTGGTGTGAGCCGATGGCGTTGCAAACCTCTGGCTTTTCCTTGTATTTCTCGGCCAGTTTCATCCCCAGCACGGCATGTGGCAATTCGGGCTCGTTGTCGGGCACCTTTCCGATATCGTGCAATAGAGCCGCCCGTTTGGCGATCTTTGGGTTTAACCCGAGTTCGGCGGCCATGGTGGCGGCCAGGTTGGCCACTTCCTTCGAATGCTGGAGCAGGTTCTGCCCGTATGAAGAACGGTATTTCATCCGCCCTACCAGACGTATCAGCTCGTGATGCATCCCGTGGATACCCAGGTCGATGGTGGTCCGCTTGCCGATTTCAATGATCTCCTGCTCGATCTGTTTCTGGGTTTTGGCCACCACTTCCTCGATGCGGGCAGGGTGTATGCGGCCGTCGGTCACCAGCTTATGCAGCGAAAGCCTGGCGATCTCACGCCTTACCGGGTCAAAACCGCTCAGGATGATGGCTTCGGGAGTGTCATCGACAATGATCTCGATTCCTGTAGCCGCTTCCAGGGCGCGAATATTCCTTCCTTCCCGTCCAATGATGCGCCCCTTGATCTCATCACTCTCAATGGGAAAGACGGACACAGCGTTCTCAATGGCCACTTCGGTGGCAGTGCGTTGAATGGACTGGACCACCACTTTTTTGGCCTCCCGGCCTGCGGTTAGTTTGGCCTCTTCCATGACCTCCTTTACATAGGCCTGGGCATCGGCCTGGGCTTCCGTCTTGAGGGTTTCCACCAGCTGAACCTTGGCCTCATGGGCCGACATCCCGCTGATGGTTTCCAGCTGTTGCAGTTGTTGCTTGTAGCTTTTGTCGAGTTCTGCCTGTTTCTTGGTGAGGATCTCCAACTGGCTGCTTAAGTTGTCCCTGATGGCATTCACCTCATTTTGTTTCCTTTGCAGCTCCTCGGCCTTTTGGGAGAAGGCCGATTCTCTTTGTTTCAGTTTGTTTTCGGCAATGGAGAGTTTGCTGTTTTTTTCGGAAACATAGTTTTCATGTTCCGCTTTGAGTTGAAGGAATTTTTCCCTGGCCTGCAGTATTTTTTCCTTTTTAAGGACTTCGGCCTCCGAGATCGTTTCCTTGAGGATGTGCTGGCTCTTGCGCACAATGGACCTTCGCATGATGGTCCCGGCAATCAGTATGCCCAAACCCAGTGCTATCACAGAAACGACGATCAGGGCAAGGATGCTTACGGTGGTTAATATGGTCATAATACGATCAGATTTGTTAAATAAAAAAACCCGCATTGAATTCAACGAGGTTTATTGAAACCCCAGCTATACATGGCTAGGGGGTCAGGGTTTTTCGAACGTCCACTGCCATGGATGGCTACCGGCGGCAAGCCGCCGGTAGTGAGGCCTGTTCTAGAAACCCCAAAACTTACCCTAAGGTTCAGTAGTGTTGAGTTTCAAAAACGTGCATTTGAATTCATGCGGGTTATATCGTAAATGCTTTCAAAGAACGGTCAGCTTTTCTCAAGCAGGCATTCATCAAGTAAGTTGTCAACCACCTTCAGTTTCTCCCGGATCACCTCTTCTTCCCTGGCTGTATATTGTAAACGCAAATATTCTACAGCAAATTGCAGGTTGACCATGGCAAGCAGGTCTTGTTTGTCCCGAAATGCGTAATTCCTGGCATATTCCCCCATTTTTTCTTCCACCATGCCGGCGGCTTTTCTAAACACTTCTTCCTCTTTTTCACTGCCGACGGTAAGCCTGTAGGGACGGTCGGCAATGGTAACCGATATCAGTTGATCTCTCATTGATCATTAATTGTGCCTATCTGTTCAAAAGCGCATAACATTTTTCAATTTCCCGCAAAAGTTCATTCACTTTTTGCTTTGCCTGTGATGAATCCCCTGTTCCCATTGCCCTGGCAGTTAAAACGAGCGAAAACTCTTCTTCCAGCTGCCTGATCCTTGTCTGTTGAATTTCAAGGTTTTTTTGCAAGCCCTGGTTCTCCTGCTCGAGTTTCAGCAACCGATCTTTCAGTTGATTGTTTCGGACAGCCAGCTTTTGCACCTTGTTCTGGATCCCTTCTACAATGAGCGTTAATTCATCCATAAAAACATGGCATCTTTCTAATCCACAAATTTATAATTTTTAATCAAGATACGCAATCTTTTTCATACCCCAAAACCAATGTTTACGGTATGCTTTTCGCCAGGCTCCAAACGCAGCTCCCCACCAAGTTGTTCACTGACGAGCATTTCGGCCAGGGGAAAACAGGGAAGAAAGGGCCTGCCGGAGCGGCACGTCCGGTCAGGCAGGGGTGCATTGTCGCTGATGCTGAGATGGTATTGGCTGCCGGCAGAAACGGCATACACAATCCGGATACAGGGGGTGGGGAAGTGACCACCGGAGGCTTGCCGGCAGACCCTCGAAAAGGCATCCGAGAGAACCTCGTTAACCGCCAGACTAAGGGGAATTGCCTGTTCCACACCCAGGGGAACGTCATCGAGCGAAAAATCAAGCTGAACAGGAAGCTGGCTGTTGCAATACACATCCTGCAGGGTATCCGCGAGTTTTCGCAAAAAACCACCGAAATCAACCAGGGCATACCCCCCGGCCGCATCGGTAAAGTCGTGGATAATCAGGATGCTGCGCAACCTTTGTTGGAGGAAAACGATTTCCTGAACCAGCCCGGAAGAATGCGCCGAAAGTTTGCTGGCCTCCATGATGGAGAGGACAATGTGCAGGTTTTTCCTTACCCGGTGATGGACTTCCTCCAGCATCACTTCCATCTCGGAAATTTCCATCCTGAGTTCTTCTTCTGCCTTTACCCTCTGGTCAATCCCGGTTCTGGTCCTGCCCACCAGTTCAAGGAGTTCAGCTGTCCTGGCATTCACCTCAAACTCCAGGTCGTGGCTCAGGTGGAGTAACTCCTGTTCTGCCGAAAGCCGCCGGTTGATCTCTTTCTCCAGCTTTTTTGTTTCCCTGTCGTCTTCCCCATGAATGGCCACCCCATACACGTCACCGAAAACGTCCTTCAATTGGGTGCAGGCAGCCGAAACCGGGATCTGTTCCCCATGAAGGGTCAGCAGGTGCAATTTAGCCGGTTCTGAATGTCCTTGCTCATGGGCCCGGCCAATCAGTTCGGTCAGTTTTTGGTTTTCCACAAACAGTTTGGCTGCTTTTAGCCCATGCAGGGCCTCGCAGGAACTTGCCCCTGTCAGTGATGAACTGTAGGGATTGGTCAGAATGACCCTGGCATTGCGGTCACAGAAAAACAATAGTTGCCTGAGTTCGTGCATGACCTTGCGGGATGCTTCGGAGGGAACAGCCGAAAAAAAACGGTAACGAACAAATCCATAGGCAATGGCCACAAACCAGGGGATAAAAAACACATGTGGCAGCTTGGCATGCAACAATACATCAGCGGCAGGAAATACGAAGTCAAATGCCACGATAAGGCCCGCTACCGAAAGAAGGGAATAGAACACTAGTGCAAATTTCACTTTCTCCCTTTTCCACCTCATCTGCCGTCGCCATCTGGCATTATAGCCAAGAACGGCAATACCCCCTGTCAGCAGCAGTGCATAAAGGGCCCAATCCATATAGGGTTGCAGATCTTGCCAGCGTCCGCCCGGGTCTGTGCCGGCAATCTGCCGTAAGAACAGCTTCCACGAAAAGGCCAGCAGGAGAGCTGTGCCGGCAACCAGCAATCCGGCATACCAGGCATTGCGGGTCTGCTTTTTACGCGGCATCCCGGTAAGCAGCGAATTAAAACGGAATAGAAAGGCCGGCAGCAGACACCAGCCCACCCGCACAACCTTATCCCAGAGCATCGGCTGGTATAGCGGGTCTGTGGTGTGCGTAAGGGCAAGAATGAGGGTCCAGGCGGCAAAATACAGGGAGAGATAAAAAAACCAGCGATTGAGTGCGGCACCCGGATTTTTATACAGCACATACATACCGGTCTGCAGGTAAAACAAAAAAATAACAGATGCCAGTGCCAGCGACCAAATCATCTTATTGTTCTTTATTTCCGGGTTCCTTATTCCCAAATTCCACAATGGCGAGGGTGCCCTCCTTTACCCGATACGATACACGCCCCCCCAGGTCGTCATTGACCAGTTTCTCAACCAGCCTAAGGCCCACCCCTTTCTTTTCGGGCATCCCGTTAATCATTGTCAGGCCTGCTCCATTGTCCTGAACTTCCAGGAAGAAAAGCCCGTTTTTACGGTAAAAAGCGACCCTGATCTCGCGTCGGCCATTTGCGGGCCGGAAGTTATTTTTCCCATCGGGAAAAGCAAATTTCAGGGAGTTGGCCAATAGCTCATAAAAAATAATCCCACAGGGAATGGCCTGATTAATGGAAAGTTCTTCCTCTTCGAGTTGCACCCTGAAAAAAACATCTCTGGCCGACAACTGAAGTCCGCGGAGTTCATTGGTCGCCTTGACAATAAAATGGCTGAATTTGATCTTCCCAATATAGGGAGAGTCGTACAGGTATTCGTGAATAAAGGATATATCCCTCAACCTTTGGCCGAACAGGGAGTGTAGGACTGCATCGGGTTGTGTGCCCGAAAGTTCGCAAAAAGACATATTGATCAGGGATACAGTGATCTGTATGCTGTTCTTTACCCTGTGATGTATTTCGCGAAGCAGTCCCTCCTTTTTTTGCATGTCCGCCAGGAGCTGTTCTTCCGCCTTTTCGCGCCGCCACATTTCATTTTTGAGTAAATCATTGGTTTCAAGCAGTTCGCGACGCCTTGTCTCCACCCTTTTTTCAAGATTTTTTTGCAATGTTCTCAATTCCCTTTCCATCCGAATGCGTTCGGCTACCTGAACACAAAGGGCTTCTTTCTTGCTACGGTCGGTAGCCACAATAACAAACCCGACAATATTCCGGAAAGAATCATTCACCTTGACCACTGACAATGAAACCGGTATGGCGGGGGCGTTCAGGGGGAGGAGATCACAGTCGAGGGGTTTGGTGGGCATGTTTGTGGCTGCCCTTGAGAGTTGAGACCGCAAAGTTTCCCCGTCGGAGAAATACAGTGCCGGATCACTATCGACCATTTGTGAATGGGTCCGGCCAAGCAACTTCAGTCCATGGCGGTTTACTGAGTCAACCGTGGTATTGTGATCGAGGAACATAACCAGTTGGTGGATCCGTCTGATAAACAAGCTGGAGATACTTTTCCACAAATAGGTTTCCGGATTCAGTAACACCAGGGGGAAAAACAATCCGGCAATCAGGGGAATGGCTGCCAGGTGAACCAGGGGAGGCATGCTCGAACTGCCAAGCAATGGAATAATAAGATTTGACAACAAAGCCAAGGTGGTGAATAGCAGGAGAGTGATCAGAACGATCAGCGACTGCAGCTTTTTTTTGTTGTTGGTGCCCAGCCAGGTGGTGTTGGTCCATTTCCATGACATGTGGATGCTTAGCAGGGCGCAAATCAGGTTGTAAAGGGAGGCGACAATTACCCAGACCGACTGATTGTAGGCGCTAAAATACCAGATGCCTGATGCATGACGGTAAAAGAACTTCAATGATTCGGGATGGTATTGATAGCGGATGATCATTGCCATGACCATAAGGGGAAGAAAGAAATGCAGTGTCCGACCGATCCATTTCTGTTGGTTCTGGCTTAGATAAAAAACCAGCAGACTGGCAAGCCAGGGAAACAAAGCCCAGCCGAAAACAGCCATCCGGTCGTATAAATAAACCAGCCGGGGCTGATCGGTCAGTTGAAAAAGAAAAAGAAACAAGGACATCCATGCCAGGGCCAGGGAGGTGGCCACAAAGCTACGATTCACCCTTGTGGAGGGCAAAACAAGCAAAAAATACAAAGCTGCCTGGAAATAAAGCAAGAAAGCGGAAAAGGTGAAAAAGACGTAAGTAGACATTGCCTGGCGCTTATGATAAACAAAAGGCGGGCGAAGCCCCACACCTAATCCAGGTCGGCAAGGAAGCGCTCTGCCTCGATGGCCGCCATGCAACCGCTTCCGGCAGCAGTGACAGCCTGACGGAACACATGGTCCTGAACATCACCTGCAGCAAAAACCCCCGGAACATTGGTTTGTGTCGAATCGGATCTGGTGATCAGATAACCGTTCCCATCCATGTCAAGCTGACCTTTGAATATGCCGCTATTGGGCGTATGCCCGATGGCCACAAAAAAACCGTCCACATCCAGCCGTTCCACCCGGCCGGTTTTCACATCCTCGATAAGAACTCCGTTTACGGTTTTGTCTCCCACGATTTCTTTTGGAATGTGGTTCCAGACCATTTCGATATTATCGGTCTTCATGACCCTGTGCTGCATGACCTTGGAAGCCCTGAGTTCATCGCGACGATGGATCAGGTACACCTTTTTGCACAGCTTTGACAGATAGGCCGCTTCTTCGCATGCGGTATCCCCGCCTCCCACCACGGCAACGGTCAATCCGCGGTAAAAAAAGCCGTCGCAGGTGGCACAGGCCGATACGCCAAAGCCGTTGAACCTTTGCTCAGATTCCAATCCGAGCCATCTGGCAGAAGCACCTGTGGAAATGATGAGGGTATTGGCCAGGATCTGGGTTTTTTCATCGATGTCCACCCTAAAAGGGCGAACCGACAGATCTGCCGAGGTGGCAAGCCCGAAACGTATGTCGGTACCAAAACGCGCTGCCTGTTTTTGAAAATCCATCATCATATCAGGCCCTTTGACCCCATCGGGATAGCCCGGATAATTCTCTACATCGGTGGTAATGGTCAGCTGACCTCCGGGCTGCAGTCCCTGGTAGAGAACAGGCTTCAGATCAGCCCTCGCAGCATAAATAGCAGCAGTGTAGCCCGCGGGGCCACTGCCCAGGATAAGGCAATTTGCCCTTTCTTGTTGCTCGCTCATGTCTTTTTTTGTTGTCATTGGGGTGAAAAACATTTCATTTGGCCTGGCCAGTCGGGCTGGAAGCGAACCACAAAATTAGCAAAATGATCCGGAGAAAGCCCGGAGCACCCGATAATTTTTTTGGCCGGATAATTGCACCGTAAGTCCAAAGGAGAATGACAGAATTTTCGTGTATTTTTGTTATAGAGGTGGAAGGTGGAAGGTGGAAGGTGGAAGGTGGAAGGTAGAAGGTGGAAGGTGGAAGGTAGAAGGTGGAAGGTAGAAGGTGGAAGGTGGAAGGTAGAAGGTAGAAGGTAGAAGGTAGAAGGTAGAAGGTAGAAGG
>SL_3KL_010_SEDDRAFT_10004569_pt1 | contig 12485 bp, 12 predicted proteins | sample SodLakKL_010_SED_2_FD_10381 | JGI IMG/M metagenome (IMG submission 10381)
CCGGTCCTTCCCCGAAGGGCTTTTACTTTGCCCATGCTCCATAAATTATCGCGAATCCTATTCCATGAATTATCGTGATTCATCTCAGGACGACCTGGATTCCAATAACCTGCCATATTATGTCTACCTATCAGAACGGCAGGCCACCGGCGCACTCTTGAATTTTTATAAAACAGCGGCAACCGGTTCCTTTGACGCAGTCGTTGAGGCCGTCAGGCAATTTGCCAGAGCAGATGCCGCGCGCTTCCGTCTGCGGGATTCCCTGCGTGCCCAGGAGATTGCACTAAAGGCCGATCCATACGCTTCCATCTATGTGGAAGCCGGCACCATCCATTTTTTTCTTTGGCGGGAACTCCATAAACTTTTGTCGCATTCACACCGGGTGAAGCCGGTTTTCCTGGACCGCCTGATAGCAATAGACGCCGGGCCGCGTCAGAACCTTTACAGCCCTGGCGACCAATTGACACTGTTTTATATTTTTCACCCCCGAAAGGCAGCAATTGAGAAGGAAACACTCCTGGCCGCACGGTCAATCATCTATTCCAAAATTATTCATAAAGAAGAAAACACAGAGAACGGCAAATCGTTTTTTCACATGGCGGATGAAAAAGCCTGTATCCGGATGGTCAAGAAACTGTCCATCAACGATTGTCGGAGATTGTATGGGCTTATAAGGCAGGTCCGGACGATTGAAGCGCGCAGGATTGTTGAAAACTTTTTGGAAATGCCCCCCTTTCCTTCCGCAGGCCCCCCAATCGTGGCTTGATTTTCAGATAGCCCCTGTAGATGCCTCGTTCAGGCGCTATGCCCACGAATCAGACCTGAAGTCAATTTATGAGCATTGCATTCCGCCCACCGGCGGTGAAAGGGCTAACTGGTCGCCGTCCTTAAGGACCGTGTCGAAGCCGGCCACCCGGTTGTTGACAAAGATGATCTTGAATCTTAACACCTGTATCTATAATTCTCCGATGACAATTCGATGCCACGGACGGGTTATCGGTGAATGGTTGCGAATGGCCTATTTGCGAGGTATCGAATAGATATTCATAAGTATAGCAATGATCCGGCACTTCAAGGATCTCAAGAATATCCTTTTGCAGATCTGTAAGCTCGGATACGAAACCATAGGCTTCACCGTTGGGCAGAATCATTTCCCCGTGGACGATGTGCTCAAACTTCAGCTTGACAAAAGGCTTTTTTGCCGATTATGAAAGTTCAATTTGGTTTGTAATCGGGATCGACATACTCTGCATTTGGCTCTTTTATGCCCTAAAAAAGAAAGCAGGTAATCTTTTTCCCAAAAGGATCCTTGGCGTTGATCCCGCGGAAGTGGAAGAAAAGGGTACAAAAAGGGGCAAGCGGTCAGGCAAACGCAGGGAGATGACTTGATACGCTGGAGGGAAAATAATAATCTCGGAAACGGGCCTTATCCCATCGATATGGACAGCCCGGCAGCAAGTCAAGCCATCGGTTTTTTCGAGGGGCGGCATGTGTCCGTTTTGCGTCCCCGGGCCCCCTTGCCGAAGCAGAACGAGTCACATGCCCACGTGCACGATTCCTACGAGTTTACCATTCCCTATCGTTTGATCCGATATTCGCCAGACAGGTTCGTACCGTTACGAATCGATATATAAGGATCCTCCGGGATAACAGAAGCGGTTGTTCTCGCATTATACGCCTCCATGATTATTATTGTCGGTATTGTCGGCATGCGTAAAACCAAATCTTCCCCCGATTTTCTGATCGGGGGCGGTGTTTTTGATCCCTGGATGACGGCCTTTTCATACGGGACGGCATATTTTTCGGCTGTCATATTGTTAGGTTTTGCCGGTAGGATTGGGTGGGATTTCGGACTTTCTGCCTTGTGGATCGCTGTTTTTAAAGCTGTTATAGGCGTTAATATTGCATGGCGAATCATATGTCGGTTTATAACAGTTTGACGAAAAGCGTCATTGAAGTAATATTTTCCATATATTCCCGGCGACATTATGCGAATGCATCTTTACTTGAGTACTTGATGCAAAAACCACAATCAGGCATCAATCGGTGGATGATCGGACGATGCCCACGAAAGGAGCATGCAAAATGACAAAAGAGCAGATGCCCAAAAACTATCAGCAAATGCAATCCCATAACCCCAAGTTGATGCAAGCCGTGTCCGAGCTAGGCCGGGCAGCGCGTTCCGAAGGACCTTTAGACGAAAAGACGATTGAATTGATCCAAATGGCGGCGGCGGCCGCATTGAAGCTTGAAGGCGCCGTGCATAGTCATACCCGCAGGGCACTGGATGCGGGGGCTGCACCGGAGGAAATCCGGCACGCCCTGACGGTGCTGACGTCCACGATAGGTTTTCCAACGGTTGCTATGGCTATTAGCTGGATGCGTGATATTACCGGCGAGTAACCCCGAAAGTAAACCAGCCGCAGGAAGTACCGATGCCGGGTTTGAGGCCTTGTGCGCAAGCCCTTTCGACCGCACGCCGCATTGGGATATGTAAGTCCCGTGCATTATAAAAATTTACAAAGGGCAGCATAAACCGCTGCATAGCAAGGGCGGGGAATGGCCGTAACGGGGTTTCCGGGAAACGAGGTGAACGTCATGCCCCGCCTGAGCAGATTTCTTGTTCGTCGCAGAGGTTCGGGTAATGGAGTGCATCTATTCAAACGGCCTTTAGAAGGGGTATTTTAACCCGGCCATATCACATTGAAAGGCAAAAGCATGACGAGACAGTTTCACCACGAGATTATTGAACCCATACAGAATCGCTGGTCTCCGCGCGCATTCAGCACCCAGGCGGTTAACGATCAAGACATCCTGGCGCTGATGGAAGCTGCCCGCTATGCACCTTCCTGTTTTAACGAACAGCCCTGGCGATTTATTATAGCCAGGCAAGCCGATACCCTTGAAAAAGCAAGAGGCGCACTGACCGATAAAAACAGGCGATGGGCGGATAAAGCCCCTGTGCTGATTGTCGTGCTCGCCCGGAAAAATTTTGAAAAAAACAATGAGCCCAACCGCTGGCACACCTTCGATGCAGGCACGGCATGGGGGTTTCTTGCGCTTGAAGCGCAGCAACGGGGCCTTATCACCCATGCAATGGGCGGGTTTTCACCTGAAGCGGTGCACAAGGCCTTTTCCGTAAACGATGAGTACACGATTGTCACTATCATCGCTGTCGGCTATATGGGTGACAGCGATGAACTTCCGGAAGATCTCCGTGAAAAAGAAAGGCCGGGAACGCGCAAATCGTTGACAGAACTCGTTCTTGCTGGCTTATAGCATATCGTTTGTCACAAGTTTTTCAAAAACTCCTTTTTTCCAGCATCCGGGGACATAAAGCAATACCCCCGCACCGGCGAATCGCCTTGTTTTGCATGAACCGGACAATACCGGCAATACGGATTAAAACCGGAGAAACGGCCATTGTTCCCAGGTTGCAGTCATTAAGGGGCTGTCTGCATCATCCATTGACGATGTTCCGTAGATTCGGAAGCAGGCGCAAGGCGCTCTGTTTGCCGGTATTCGCGTCAATCAAGAAAGGTCATTCTCTGTTTTTCCAGGGCGTCAAGGTTTCTGCGCATGCCGACGATCCGAATGTGCCTTTCCCTTGGATCCTGAAGCTTCATGAGATTGTCGGTTTCCTGAACAATTACGCGGTCCGCCTCCACGCGGCACCGTTCGTAGTAGGCTTCCGGCGGGCTGAAAAAACCGTATTTTTCCCGTTGGTCAATGGTGAACTCAATGGACTTGTGAATCAACTCTACGATGGCACGGCGGTCGAGACGATCGGTTTCGTAATTGAGCCATTGGTGCCAGACCGGCTGCGAGAGTCCCTGGATATATTCCTCGAGGTTTTTGTACAGCAGGCGGTAGCCGAATTGCTCAGGGGCATCAAACGCCTGCGATCCCGGATCGAGCACGATCGGACCCATGACCTGCCCCCCGATGGGAACGCTATCGGCAATATCGCCGAAATCTCCCCGGGCCATGGCATCGTGATTCAAAGCATCCAATTGGGACCACAGCTCCCATGTTTGCCTTGCCTCCTGTTCGGTTTCCCCGGCCAGGCCCACGGAAAAAAAATTGGTGACAGGAATCCGGTACTTGTGACAAAGCCGGATGGTTTCAAGAAACGCCCGGTTCGAATAGTGCCGGCCCAGCCGATTGCGAACGGCATCGCAGCCGGTGTCCGGGCACAGGTGCAAAATGACCCGCCGATCGATTTTTGAGATATCCCGGATGAAATCTTCGTCGGCAGGCGCCAGAAGGTCGAGGGAGAGCCTTTCAAATTCCGGTTTTTCTCGGTTCAGAGCTTCCATCAGTTCCCGCCAGTATTGCTTCCCGGCCATTCGGGGGTCCTGGTAAAGCCCGATGAACGGAATCCCGCCGCTTACCAGCCGGTTCATGTCCGCCACGATTTTCTCGGGGCTTCGGAACGCGGGCCGGTCCATTCCCAAATACTTCTTGTATGTGTATGACGAACCGCCACAAATGGCACAGTTGTAGGTACAGCCCCGGCAGACCGCCAGGCTCCATCGGTTGGGAGCATCCGGTATGAAAATCGAGGTTCCCGGATCAACAAGGTCGAAACGGGTGAACTCGAAATCGTCGAGGTCCTTGCTGGCCGGCATCAGGGGGTTAACGCGAACGGCGCCGTCGCCGTCCCGGTAAGTCAGGTTGGGCGCAGCCGCAATCTTGCCGCTGGATTCAAGAGAGCGGACAAGTTCCAGCATGGGTTTTTCCCCCTCGGCGCGCACAACACCATCGACAAAAGGATATTTCGTAACGATCTCATCGTGAAAACGGGTGGCGGTCAGCCCACCCATTATCACCATGGCATCGGGGTGCAACGCTTTGCACAACCGTGCGATCTCGACGGCCCCCTGGGCATGCTGCTGGAAATTCAGACCAATTGCAAAAACCCGGGCGGAAGATGCCCCAAGATGTTCTTCCACGTCGAAGCCGGGAATATTGACCATGCGATCGCACAGGTTGTCCACGGTGGCTTTGTATCCATGGCGGTCAAGGTATTCGGCTATACTTATCATGCCGATGGGCACCTTGTTGAACTGTATGCCTTCCACCGTGCGCCCCATGGCGCCGGGAAAAAGCGGCCTTCTGCGAAAATCATAAACCGCGGGCGGGTGAATCAATGTCACGTCAAAATGGGTCATCGTAATTTCGAATCGCTCCAGGCATTGCAAAAATCAATCGACATCCGTCAGGATGACCAGTATCGAAGCCGGTTCGGTCCCCAGAACCTTGAAACCGCGTTCCACATGGGGCGGAATGTAGATCATCTGCCTTTCGTGGAGATGGTGCTCCTCGTCATGCCCGAATACCGTTATCCGGCCGGTAATCACCACGTAAACCCGCTCTTTGGGGGAAGAGGACATCGTGGCGCCACCTTCGGGAAGAAAATGGGAAACGCCCACTGATGTTCGCAGGGTGTCCTCCCCCATGACAAACTTCGTCATGCTGGAGCAATTGTAGTGGCCCGGAGCATCATATAAATTGCCGTCCCCGATTCTGACCAATTTCATTTTTGCCATTCGTATTGTACCCTTTCTTTTATGTAAAAAGCAAAAAAAGCTGCTTTCTTTTCTCGGAAAGCAGCCTTTTCGTTTACGCTACACTGTAAGTATGGTTGTGCCGCTGTTGCCCATCAGGCCGTACGTCTGGGCCATTGCAACCTTGCAGTCGGGAACCTGGCGTTCACCGGCGCGGCCGCGAAGCTGGTCGGCAGCTTCCACCACCTGCCAGATCGCCTGGGCGCCGATAGCCTCTCCGAATGAGGAAAAACCGCCGCTCGGGTTGACCACCACTTTACCGCCCATCTGGGTCTGGCCCTCGCGCAGCATCTTGTGAGCTTCCCCTTCGCCGCAGAATCCGCAGGTTTCGAGATACTGCAGGTAGTGCCAGGAGCTGTTGTCGGGAAGCTCAAGCACGTCCACGTCTTCAGGGCCAATGCCGGATTTTTCATAGGCCTGGCGCGATGCGGAGTAGCTCTCGCTCAACATCGGCGCTTCGGCTTTTGCCGGTGCGGAAAGAGCGGAAATGCGAATGGTGGGATCCCCGTACATGGCGCTGCCCATGGTGGTGGCGGCGATTTTTACAGGCTTGTTAGCAGCCTGGATTTTTTTGGGATCCGCCGAAAGGATCACGACGGCCGCCCCGTCGCTGACGGCGCAGATTTCATAGAGGCGCAGCGGGTCGCATACCATCTTGGAGTTGAGAACCTCTTCCCGTGTATATTCTTTCTTGTATCTGGCGTTGGGGTTCTTGGCTCCGAACTGGCTGAGCAGTACTTTGATATCGGCCAGGTCTTCGGGGGTGTCGCCGTATTTTTCAAACCGCTTGCGGCATTCCAGGGCCCAGTAAACCGGGTTGGGCATACCGGTCATCCGCCACCGAAGCACATCCCTGTCCTGCTTGGGATCGTCGGATTTTGCGGTAAGAAATCCTTTGGGCATCATATCGACGCCAACGGCCATTGCCGTGTCGGTCTCTCCCGATGCAATGCTGTTGTAGGCCATGCGCAATGCGGCGGAACCCGTGGCGCAGGCATTGTAGACGTTGACCACCGGTATGCCGGTTTCCCCGAACATCCCCTCGATGTACTGGCCGGAAAGATGGCCGGCATTGCCGCCGTAAATCAGAATACCCGACATGATAGCCTGGATTTCCGACCACCTGGCCCCGGAATCTTTGAGTGCTTCGGCCACGGCGACTTCGCCCACCTGCACAAAGTTCCTGTCTGTAAATTTACCCCATGGATGCTCGCCGGTTCCGACGATATAGACATCTCTCATTTTGAATACCTCATCTCGTTATAATTTGCAGATCCGAATGAACGGTTTATTTTACGGCGCGAAAAGCCCACGTTGCCACGTCATTGCCGTCTTCGTCTTTGTACATGACATAATCGATGGTCTCCATTTCCTGGCCGAGCGAAAGGGCGTCCAGGTCGGTCTCCACGATCAGTCCGGCCACGCAAATGCCCTCGGGGAATTCAACGAGACCGAGGCCGTACGGTGCGATATCACCGTCGGTCTTAAAAGGCGGGGGGCACATAAAATGTTGAATCGTGTACGTGTTCAGCTTTCCCTTGTTGGACAGCAGAACTTTTTCAACGTTTTCCCGGGGACAGTCCGGACGATGCTGGGCATGGTATTCCGGGAAAAAGTAGGTTCCGCAGTCATGGCACTTCGCGCTTCTGATCCGCACGCCTTCGTCTGTCCAGGAAAAAAGCTCCGGCAGCCGGGGTATTTTCCCTTCCATTGTATCCATTACTTCCATGGTTTCGCCTCCTTACACATTTAAGTATGATTTACCGCTTTTTCCGTTTATTTCCCCTTGAATACGGGGTCTCTTTTTTCCACGAAAGCGGAAACGCCTTCCACCTTGTCTTCCGTGCTCAGGGCAAGGCTGTACATTTCGCGTTCATAAGCCAGACCGGACTCCAGCCCGACCTGCATGCCGCGATTGATGGCCGCCTTGGCAATCCGCGTGGCCGCAGTGCTCTTGGATGCAATTTTCCGGGCCATTTCCATGACCGTGGGCATCAGTTCGTCAATGGGCACTACTTTGTTCACAAGGCCCAGCCGGTCGGCCTCCTGGGCGGATATGATATCGCCGGTGAGAATCAGTTCCTTGGCGCGGCAGACCCCGATCATTCTGGGCAGGCGCTGTGTGCCGCCCCCTCCCGGGATAAGCCCCAGGTTAATCTCGGGCTGGCCGAATTTCGCCTTTTCATGGGCGACAATAATATCACATCCAAGAACGATCTCGCAACCCCCGCCCAGGGCAAACCCGTTGACCGCGGCAATAACCGGCTTGTGGCAGTTTTCCACAAGCGCGCCCAACCGTTCGATCCTGTGGGCGTCGATAGGCATTGTCCGCTGGAGTTCCTTGATATCGGAACCGGCGACAAACGCTTTTCCCGAACCGGTAAGGACGATGACCCGGATATCGTCATCTGCGACGACATCAGCCATGGCCTCCCGGAACTCTGCGCGGGTCTGGTTGTTAAGCGCGTTCATCGCATCCGGCCGGTTAAACGTGATCGTGGCGATGTTGTCTTTTTTTTCAAGAATAATGTTCTGGAAATCCATCTTTCCCCCTTTTTGTCAGCCGGCATTCTTGTTTCGCTGCATACCGTATTTGCACAGTTTGCTAAGGGCCAGCACCCCGGATCGGATCGACGTAAATACGGGCAGATCCCGGCCCAGCTCTTCCATGATCCGATTTTTGTATTCATTGTATCCAACCAGCATGCAGATGATAACCGGTTTTTGATATTTGGCAGTGATCTTCTGAACAGTTTTCTCATCGAGTACCGGCATGGTATAACTCATACCCGCCAGAATGAGCACGGCCGCATCGATATCGGGGTCTTCCAGGGGTGCGGCCAGGGTGGTCTCCAGCGTCTTGACCAAGCCCAGCTTTTCAATGGAGTACCAGAGATCAACCGGGTTGGCGGGCGGCATATTGGGCGGGAAGACATCCTTGAGTCTCTCGACGGTCATGTCGGTCAGCTTCGGCATCTCCAGGCCATGCTCCGCACAGATATCGGAAACAACGACTCCCACGCTTCCTGCGGCGGTAACGATAGCCACACGGTTCCCCTTGGGAATCGGCTGGGTCGAAAACACCTTTGCCCAATCCTTGATATCGGTAAAATCCTCTGCCTGGATCAGCCCGGCCTGCTTGATGGCCGCCTCCACGATTTTGGTATCCGAGGCCATGCTGCCGGTATGGCTCTGGGCCGCCCTGGCACCGGCTTCGGTTCGTCCGCCCTTGAGAAAGATAACCGGCTTTTTGGCCGCCACGCGCTTGGCAATGGGTACGAAGCGGGCCCCGTCGGCGATGCTTTCAAGATACATGGAAATCACTTCGGTCTGGGGGTCGTCGCCGAAATATTCAAGAAGATCGTTTTCGTTGACATCGCACTTGTTTCCGATGGAACAGACCTTGTTAATGGCCAGGCTTTTGTTGACCACGAGGTCAGAAGACATCCCGGCCGCCAGCAGGCCGGACTGGCCGATCAGTACCGCATTGCCACGCGGTACGTCCTTGAAGGGGAAAAAAGAGGTGGTAATGTCCCGTGACACGATGCCGGAGCAATTGGGCCCGATCACCCGAATGTTTTTTTCCTTTGCGATTTCAACAATTTGTCGTTGCAGCTCCGTGCCTTCCCCGCCGACTTCGGCAAACCCCATGGCCTCGATAATCACGGCTTTTACACCCTTTTCGCCACACGCTTTCATGGCATCGACGCAGAATTTCGCGGGAATGATAAACACCGCGAGATCAACATCTCCGGGTACGTCCTTTACAGAGGGATAGGCTTTCAGGCCCAGAACCTCATCGGCTCCCGGGTTGATGGGGTAAATATCTCCAGAAAAATCACTGTTTATGATATTTTGCAGTATGATGTTGCCGTCTTTTTTCGGGTTGCTGCTCGCACCCACAACGGCAACGGATCTTGGTTTAAAAAAAAGGTCCATCATGGTCGTATCATCCTTTTATCGCTTATTTTCCAATCCATGTACAAGCGGCCGCACGGCCGCTGGCAAACGCTCCGTTTTTCAGCATTGCGAAGGCAAGGCCCGGCGGCCTTCCGCAACGCTTGTCCCCGGGTCTCAATCCTCGAGGATGATCCTTGCATCGACGACCACTGCGCCGTCTTCGTATGCAAAGAGCGGATTCATGTCGATCTCGTTGATCTGGGGCGTCTGATGGACAAAGTTGGAAAGCTTTACGAGCATATCCTGAAGATAGGCGACATCGGCCGGGGGTTGCCCGCGGTACCCTTCCAGCAGCTTTTTCCCCTGGATTTCATTGGTCATTTCAACGGCATCCGCTTTTTCAATGGGTACGATGCGGAACGACACATCCTTGAGCACTTCCACGAGTACGCCGCCCAGGCCGAACATGACCACCGGGCCGAAGGTATCGTCTTTGATCATGCCCATGATGATCTCAAGACCCGGTTTGGCCATCCCCTGAACCGAAATGCCCTCGATATCGGCATTCGGTTGGACTTTTTTGCAGGAGGCCATGATCTCGTCAAACGCGTTTTCCACCTCTTCCTTGTTTTTCAGATTGACTTTGACGCCGCCCGCATCGCTTTTGTGTGTTATGTCAACGGAAGAAACCTTTAAAACGACCGGATAGCCGATCTCTTCGGCAATGGCAACGGCTTTTTCCTTCGTCGGCGCCAGCCGGGTATCCGTGCAATTGATACCCGCTTCGAACAGGATTTGCTTGGCCTCGATCTCCGTCAGAACGGACCTGTTTTCTTTCTTGGCTTGGGCCAATACTTCATCGATAATCACTGGACCTCCTTTATACTTGGTAGCATCTGGCTCATTGGTGTAAACGTCGGCGTAAAAAACATCCGCCGGTGATTGATCCCCCCGGCCGGTTTTCCGTGCCGGGGGGAAGAGGCCGGCTGTTTTTTATGTAAGCCCTGTTTCAAACCGGAATGTCTGATCCGGGTCTGTGATCGCCAGGAGGCGAACGATCGAGCCGTCGCCGCCCTTCCACCGCCACGGCAGCACGATGAAAAAGCACCGCTTGCCGGTCACCTTGTCGATCTCGCCGCCCACGTTCTCGATCCCGGGGATGCCGCCTTTGACCATCAGCGTCTTGTGGCCGGTCTCCCAGCCCGGAAAATCCTCCTTGGGATCACGGCCCATTTCCTGCTTGTACTCCTCGATCAGGTGCGGCTGCGACGGCCCGAGTCCGTGGTCCACCAGCTTGGTGGCAATCGGGTGGTCGTTTGCCTGGCATCCGTAACCGACCAGCTTCACCTTGCGGTCCACCAGCCACTGGGCGCCCTCACCGTAAATGCCGCACCCGTAGGCGAAATAATCATCGGCATCCGCCCAGTTGTGGTGCATGCCCGTATTGATCACCACGATGTCGCCTTCCTTGATCTCCGGCTGTACTTTTTCAAGATCATCGGGCGTGATCACCCCCCACTTCCCCTTGGGAATGGACACCACCACGCCGGTGCCGCAAAGGCGCCACAAGGGGTAATCCATGATGCTGGGCGTGTTCTCGGTGACATGAATCGGCGCGTCCATATGGCTGCACCGGTGCATGATCCCCTCCCACTGCAGCTCCCACATCCCGTCTTTGGCATGAAACTTGTTGACCGTCAGGTTAACACTGGGTGAAGACGGCCATTCCGGCATGTGCTGATGAAAACGATGGCTCAGATCGTATATTTGTAGCGTCATAATATCTTTCCTTGTCTATATCTTTACAATTCCTGTCCAACCGTAAACCGGTAAAAAAACCCCGCGCCGGATACTAGTTGCCGGGATCAACCCGCACCTTGCCGCCGGGATCGGTGATGGCCACGACCCGCACCGGGCAGGCGTCCCCCGGCGAGAGCTTCCACGGAATCGCCGCAAGCGTGGCGCGCTTGCCCACCATGACATCCACGTCCCCGCCGACCTGCTCGATCGTCGGTATGCCGGCGCCCAGAAGCGTCTTGTGCGCCGCGTTCCACTCGCCGTGCTCCTTTTTGGGATCCTTGCCGGTCGCCGCCTTGTACTCGCCCGCCAGCCGCTTCATGGTCGGACCGCCGCGATGCGGACCCAGTATCGTCGCAAGGGGATGGTCGATCTGCGCCGTATCCACACCGACCATCTGAACGTTTTTGCTCANCAGCCACTCCGCCGCGTCCTTGGACAGACCCGGCGACTCGCCCCAGTACTCGATACTGTCCGAATACTTGTGATGCCAGCCCGTTACGATAATGACAATATCCCCCGACTGAACCTTGGGCTGGGCTTTCTCCAGGTCGGCGGCCGTTATAACCTCGTAGCTCTTCTTGGGAACACCCAGCACGACCCCGTTGCCGAAAAACTTCTCCGGCGGAATGGATGCCATGTCCGTCCCCCGCTGTATCAGGTGCAGCGGCGCGTTCATGTGGGTCCCCGTATGCATCACCGTGGTGATGCGGTACGCCAGAACACCGTGCTGCGCATGCTTTACCGCACGATACATCTTCACATCATCCTGCCCGGGCATCGACGGAACATCATGACCCCATACATGGCTGAGCTCCACCATCTGCAAACCCGAATAAGGATCAACCGTTACTTTTTCCATATCCATAATCGCTTCTCCCTGTATAAAACTCACTGCTTTGTTTGCAATACCTTTCCGGCATCAGGAGGCGGTCATGCCGCCGTCCACAAAAAGCGTCTGACCCGTCATAAAGCCGGAAGCTTCCGAAGCCAGGAAAACGCAGGTGCCCACCAGGTCTTCCGTCTGGCCGATCCGCCCCATGGGAACCGCCGCGGCGTATTTTTTAGCCAGCTCCGGGTTATCCTGGATATGCTTGGTACCCGGTGTAATAATGAGCGCAGGGCCGATGGCGTTGACGCGAATGCCCTCGGAAGCCCATTCCACGGCCAGGGTCTTGGTGATCATTTCAACGGCGCCCTTGGTGGCGCAGTACCCGG
>SL_3KL_010_SEDDRAFT_10004570_pt1 | contig 12484 bp, 5 predicted proteins | sample SodLakKL_010_SED_2_FD_10381 | JGI IMG/M metagenome (IMG submission 10381)
GGTAGGTAAGGATCTGAAGGGGCTGATACGCTCTGTCAGGTACACCACCATGCCTTTACTTTACTCGGCCATGTCCAAGGTGAACACGTTGGCATCATCCATGGAGGGTAGAGCATTCGGTATGTATAGGGAGAAAACGTTCCTGCATCCCGTAAGGTTCACGAAGTGGGATGCCTTACTGACGATATCTCTTATAATATTCAGCGTGGAGATATACCTTCTAAACCGACTTCTTTGATCTTTTCAGACCACCTTTTCAACTCTTCACGCTGACCACCGTATCTTGAATAGTGGTCCATGGCCTCCACAACACTATCCGTTATATCTAAAGGTCCCTTGGAGGCAAAATCAATGTACCATGCCACGAAGGAGCGCATCTGGGAGAACCTTTGATCGGTGAACGCCGGTTTCATCCGAAGTATGGATGTGCACATATCTCCCACGTCCCGGAGGTAGTTACCCTGTGACGATTCCTCAAGATCTATGCCGTATATCCGGGAATCATGCATGATAAAATTGGCGAGTATGCAGTCTCCCCTCCTACTACTATCATCAAAGGCTTCATGAAAATCAGCGAGCCATCCGGCGATACTCCGCAGTACATCCACATCCCCTCGGTCGAACAGAGTCTTGCAGTCATCCCCGGGGATGTACTCCAATATCAATAGGTCATCTGTGGAATCTACGATCTCAGGTACCTCTATCCCCATCTTTTCACAGGTCCGAAGGATATCTCTTTCAACAGTGAGACCAGGGACGAGATCTGGACTGAACCGCTTGACGATGAAGAGGTCATCACCACATTTTACCTTATGAACGGTGTTTTTCCTACTGTCGTATGTTTGGAGCACTTCCCATGAGTCCGGGTCGAACCTCATGGCTTCGGATGTCCCTCGAGGTATATGTATCTTTATCCACGATCCATTTAGAATCGTGTACATGCTAGTGCGCCTGATAAACGGTGGACTAGATGGGAGGATATGATTTAACCCAGTGATCTATTCGGGTAATAAATTGCTAAATTGTTCTGCATCTTTATAACAAAACTTTATAGGTTTTAATCGCTTCTTGGTTGTAGAGTTGAAAACAAGTCTGTTTTAAAGTCCCTAATTTTTTAGAAAGGATTGTTAAGTTATTAAAAAAGCGCTTTAATATAGAAAAAATTAATTGTATAACGATAAAATGAGAAGCAAAAATACAACCTTGAACACGACTAGGACAAGCATCTTTCTAATACTGATGTTTTTTCAGCTGATAAAAGATGTTTTTGTAGGCCCTTTAGTTGACTCGGATTTTCCCAGTAAAACAATAAAAGCAGAAATATCTAATCTCAACCTGATATACAGCCCTCAATCCGAGCTATACCTAAGAGATGCAACGGTCCTTAAATCCGTTGAAACGATCGCTATGGACCTCCTCGATATCTTCGAGGACGACATGTTAGTAAAACAGGGGATCCCCAGTTTCCTTGGAGGAGAACCAAAAATAAATCATGATTACCCACAATTATGCCCTTCGAAACTACAGAGTGAAAAATCCATCACGAGTATCAGAAATATACTGTCATTCCTCTCTAATTTTGATATCAAAAACGTGATCTATTATTATAGGGGACTAAAACCCATCGGCACCTCGGCCCAAAGTGTACGATGTACATGCGATGATTGCATAAGGACGATAGAAGAAAGGTTCGGACCATCACTCGAAAAATTGTTCAAGAAGGCTTTAGCCGGTACATCTCCTTTATCATATGAGGAACTGAACATAACAGATGATTCACTCAGTCAAATCGAACTGATCAATATTAGAAAGGAGATCGATCAAATAGATGAAGAAAAGAAACGAGTGTATAGTGTTTTGAGGGATGAATACTTCACTTTCCAGGGACTGCTAATAAAAGAAGCACATCGTACCATCATCCAATCGATCATTGACATAACCGGTGCGTCTGTAAAGATAGTATTACCCATAGTAGAGGGAGACTTTTGGGTAGACGATGACAGTTTTCAAAGTTATGCCGAGATATTGGGATTTTCTAAGGACATGGTAGAAGAGCTTGGAGTGAAGGTGGTTTTCGCTAGGTCGGTGGACCGAGGAGGAGATCTTATCGAAGAATTTCCCATGGAATCAAGAGGGATCTATATCTACTCCGATGACACGGATGATAAGCTAAATCAAAGATTGATATCTTATAATCCCCAAAGTGGAGAAGTATTCATCTTATCCGAGGACGAAGAATCCCTACTGAAGGTTCTAAGGACTTTATCGTTGTGGGGGGAAATAGATGGGTAAGGTAGCAAAGAGGGTAGTGGTTGAGGTCACCTCTGGAATAATGTCTAAAGAAAGTTTGATCGATGAACTAAAGGCTGGCCGCTTTTTACCGGACATAGGTGAGAATTTTAAGGTGAATACTACCGAATTATCGTTGAAGAATATCGAACCATCTGAAGCTATATTAACTGGAGAGAACACAGAAGTACAATTAGTTGAAGGAGCGTTTAACGGGAAGAAATCCTCATCGATAGGTGATGGGAGTAGTGTATTCGAGTTCATAAACAGGGATCTGATCGGAAATAAACAGGAACTTATCCTTGAGATATTAGACAACAAGTTACATGATAAAACGATTCCAGCACCATCCGTTGTCTTCCTCATAGGTCCACCATCCACATCTAAAACGGAGATCTTAAGAGCTGTAAAAAAGGCCGCCGAAAGTTGGAACAAGGATGTAGAGTACCACACGGGTCCTGGTTTAACGGAGAAATACGTCGGTAAAACTGCTGAGGTGATCGAGGAATTGAAAAATAAGGTTAGCAGTGAATTTGTCTTATTGATCGATGAAGTTGACAGTCTAGTCGGTACTCGGGAATCCCGCAATAGTTACATGCATCTACTCGAAGCTGTAACAAGTATGAATTTGCTCTTAGACTCGGTGATTGAACAGCAAGGTATAGCTATACTGGCTAGTAATGCCTCGGAAGTAAACATAGATCCGGCTATATTGAACCGTTCTTTGGTTATACGGAGGGGAACAGCCAGTGAAGAAAAGGTAAATATGTCTGTCGATATATTTGGAAAGAAATTTGGTCTATCAAAAGAGGATATCAGGCAATTAAAAGAGAAAAAACTTGGCAGTTTCAGAACGGTAAAAGTAGTAGCTCAGATGATGGCTTGCGGTATAGAGTTGGAACGTGCAATGGTACTAAAGGAATCTGAGAAAAGAGAGGTTTTTACAAGAGGTAAATACATACGATAAAAGGAGTTGATGATCATGAGAGAATCATTAAAAGATTCGACGCAGATATTTCTTGAGGAAAAGAGCGTGCCAATTTTCAGACCACCACACCATGATAAGGCCACACTGGAAAACCTAGTCGGTTTTTCTGAAGGATTAAAACAACTCCTTATAAGACCGATAATAAGCAGGATAGTGCGATCAAAAAAAGAAAGAACTGACTTATCCCCCCTCAGCTATACTTTCATGGGTCCACCAGGAACCGGCAAATCCGTAACCTGTAGAATGCTTGCCAACACTTTGGGTACTTCTATGAGAACACTTAATCTAGACCAGATCTTAACAAAGTATGTGGGTGAGGCTGAAACAAATTTCAAAGAATTTTTGTCTGAAAGCTTCAGCCAGGCTACATTCTGCCAACCCAAACCTCTGATTATAAGAGTTGAAGAGGCTGAAATACTATTGAGGAGTAAAAAGGATTTTTTTGGCCAAAACAACGATTGTGGTTATAGAGACCTATTACCTATCCTTCTTTCCCACCTTTCGGGAGATTATATGTCGAATCAACATAAGAGTATATTCCTGCTTTGGATATTTACCGTTAATGAGATAGATGTGGTGGGCAGAGCGATAAAAAGTAGGTCCATACCGTTTAACTTTCCATTGCCCGATTCGGAAGTAGCAACTAAATTGTTCATCTTCGGCAGTTTGGGAAAAGGATATCCAGTTAAAGATTTCAGAGATATCGATTGGGAGTGGCTAGGGAAGATCGCATCACAGGAGGGTCTGAGTCATCGTGAGATCATGAGGGCTTGCGAGGTGGCGAAGGCAAGGGGTATATTGCATGAATTGAAGAGAACGAATGGAGATATAGACATATACGAGATAGCGAGAAATTTGGATCTGTGTATGAGTATCAAGAACGATTACCAGATAAGAGAAAAAGATCTGAAAGAAGGTTTGCAGGAAGTGGTTCAACAAAAAGTTCAATCCAATTGAACATCACTTTACCCTAACCATTTTTTCTAACAGACCTTCTATTACCCTTTCCTTTACTATATTTTCTTCTTTGAATGTATTCAGAGTGTGGACGATCTCTTCTTTAAGCTCCCCCCGATCAAGCATCTTATCCATAGTAGTAACCGATGATCTGTAACCGATACCTGCGTTTTTAGCCATGGTTCTGTAAGCTTTCAGTATCTCTCGCTTGGTAGTCTTATCTGTTTTGACATCCAAACAACATTCGTTCAAACAGTCGATGATCTCTTCTTTTGCATTTGTTTTGACGAATCCATCGAGGTGAACGACTGTTGGTCTTTTAATGGTGATATTCTCTACATGAATAACATTTTCATCGCCAAGTATCTCCTCTATCTTCGTGTTTATTTCTTTTCTATTTAGGTTTTTGTGAGTTAGTTCGGAGATCCCTTTGATGGTGTGGTTCTTGATATCATCCTCTTCTTTCAAAAGCTCTTTGAGCAATGGTATACCATATTTATCGAGTGTAACTATCGAAGCAGCAGAAGCAAGACCGGCGGCTTTCAGTAGGGTAGGTTCTGATATTTCTAGAGATTTAGCTAAGTCGTATATTCGTTGGTTATCACATTCTAAGTAGGCTAGGTTGACCATTGTTAGGAAGAACCACCGATCCACATCACCGTCAATCTCCTCCACGTACTTCTCTAAAATATCGATATTGTATGCATCTGTGACTCCCTCGTAAGCTAGATTGCTCAAAGCATAGATAGAAGCCTCCTGCGTTTCTTCGTCACTGTCGAAGAAATCATCGAGGATAAATTCCAAAGCATTCTTAATTGCATAGCCTGAATAGGCAAAGCGTCCTAGGGCAGATATCAACGGTAGTTTGGTTTCGAACGAATCTGAAACTTCTCCTATTTGTTCTCTAACCAATTCAAAAGCTTGTTCTAGATTTAGGTCTGTATTCGTAGCGATATGACCTAATGCTGTTATAGCATATACTTTAACTTGAGGATTTTCATCATCAAGAAGTTCTATCAATTTAGGCACTGCTTTTTCCTTCACCTTCCCCTGTAAAGCGTAGTATCCTATAGCGAATACGGCCAACCTTTTAACTTCTGGATTCTCATAGTGTAGAAGCTCCATCAGAATAGATAATGCATCCTCATCTACAATTTCAAACATAGCATACAAACCTATTGCGTATGCAGTCCAGATTCTGACTTCTGGATATTTATCCTGTAATAATTCTATCAAGGCAGGCAATGCTTCTTCCTCAATCATCCCCTGTTCAGTGTAGTTTCCTATAGCCCAAACAGCTTCTTCTCTAACTTTGGGATCTTTATCATGTAGGAGTTCTATCAAGGCAGGCAACGCATCTTCCTCTATCATACCCTGTTCAGCGTATTTTCCTATAGCGTTTGCAGTCCACCTTCTAACTTCTGGATTATCATCGTGTAGAAGCTCCATCAGAATAGATAATGCGTCCTCATCTATAATTTCAAACATAGCATACAAACCTATTGCGTATGCAGTCCACCTTCTAACTTCTGGATCTTTATCCTGTAAAAGTTCTATCAAGGCAGGCAACGCATATTCCTTTGTTTTCCCCTGTGTAGCGTATTTTCCTATAGCGAATACAGTCAACATTCTAACTTCTGTATTCTTATCATGTAGGAGTTCTATCAAGGCAGGCAATGCTTTTTCCTTTGTTTGTCCCTGTTCAGCGTATATTAATATAGCGAATACAGTCCACCATCTAACTTCTGTATTCTTATCATGTAGGAGATCTATCAAGGCAGGCAATGCTTTTTCGTTTGTTTGTCCCTGTTCAGCGTATTTTCCTATAACGTTTGCAGTCCACCTTCTAACTTCTGGATTATCATCGTGTAGAAGTTTTATCAATTTAGTCAATGCTTCTTCGTTTGTTTCCCCCTGTTAGCGTAGTTTCCTATAGCGTACGCAGTCCCCATTCTAACTTCTGTGTTTCCATCATGTAGAAGTTCTACTAAAGCAGTCAATGCTTCTTCGTTTGTTTCTCCCTGTGTAGCGTAGTTTCCTATAGCGTACGCAGTCCACTTTCTAACTTCTGGTTCTTTATCATGTAGAAGTTCTACCAATACCGGTAATGCTTCTTTCTCAATCTTCCCCTGTTCGGCGTAGTTTCCTATAGCCCAAACAGTATCTTCTCTGACTTTGGGGTCCCCATCATTTAGAAGTTCTATCAATGCCATTAATGCTTCTTCCTTTGTTTTCCCCTGTAAAGCGTAGTTTCCTATAGCGTACGCAGTCCACCTTCTAACTTCTGGATTCTCATCATTTAGAAGTTCTACCAATACCGGTAATGCTTCTTCCTTTGTCTTCCCCTGTAAAGCGTAGTTTCCTACAGCGAATGCAGTCCACCTTCTAACTTCTGTGTTCTCATCCTGTAGAAGTTCTACCAATACTGGTAATGCTTCCTCGTTTGTTTCTCCCTGTTCGGCGTAGTTTCCTATAGCCCAAACAGTATCTTCTCTGACTTTAGGGTCCCCATCATTTAGAAGTTCTATCAATGCCATTAATGCTTCTTCCTTTGTTTTCCCCTGTAAAGCGTAGTTTCCTACAGCGAATGCAGTCCACCTTCTAACTTCTGTGTTCTTATCCTTTAGAAGTTCTACCAATACTGGTAATGCTTCCTCGTTTGTTTCTCCCTGTTCAGCGTATTTTCCTATAGCCCAAACAGTATCTTCTCTGACTTTGGGATTCCCATCATGTAGAAGCTCTACCAAGTGAGGCAACGCTTCTTCCTTGATCTTCCCCTGTACAGCGTATTTTCCTATAGCGTATGCAGTCCACCTTCTAACTTCTGTGTCCCCATCATGTAGAAGCTCTATCAAGGGAGTCAACGCTTCTTCCTTTGTTTCTCCCTGTTCAGCGTATTTCCATATAGAGTTTGCAGTCCACCTTCTAACTTCTGCGTTCTTATCATTTAGAAGTTTTATCAATTTATTCAATGCTTCTTCCCTTGTTTTCCCCTGTTCGGCGTAGTTTCCTATAGCCCAAACAGCTTCTTCTCTAACTTTGGGATCTCCATCATTTAGAAGCTCTATCAAGGGAGTCAACGCTTCTTCCTTTGTTTCTCTCTGTTCAGCGTATTTCCCTACAGAGTTTGCAGTCCACCTTCTTATTTCAGGAATCTCATCATGTAGAAGTTTTATCAATTTTGGCAATGCTTTTTCGTTTGTTTGTCCCTGTACAGCGTATTTACCTATAGTCCAAACAGTATCTTCCCTGACTTGAGGATCATCATCTTGTAGAAGATCTAACAACTTAATCAATATCTTCTCTTTTACCATCCCTTGACCCGCATAACATCCAATCCCGTATACACACCATCCCCTTACATCAGAAGATTTATCCCCAGTATAATCCATCATCAATTCAAGTGATTTGTCTGTTACACATACTTCACTAAGTTCGCTAAGAGCCAGAAGTCCCCAAATCACTACAAAATTATTCCTTTTGAATGAAGACAATTCCAAAGATGAAGATAATAACTCATTGATCAACTCGTTCACGTCATCATCTAATGAACTGGCTTCTTGTTCTTGGCTAAGTGCTTGATGTATAAGAGTACCTACCTGAGGATGTTTGAAACTGTAATATAGATGATGATCTTCCTCTTCAACGACTAAAAAACGCGTTTTTTCGAACTTATCGAGTATGTCCTCTATGTTATTGCTTTCGATCGCCGTATGAAATATATCACAGATCCCCTCGATCTCAAACTTTTGTAGGTAGCCAAGCAAATTTAACATGCTTCGAGCGGTCTTCTTGTCAGTAATGCTTGCGTTATCAATTTCCCTATCGATTATATGTTTTCTTACACTGCTCCAATCGACTTTCTTCTCATCCTTTTGGCGATCGACGATTTTATAAATTTCTCTTAAAACTACGAGATCCGTCTTTGCTAAGTATTTCAGTTTCTCGTTGTCGATCAGAGAAATGATGTTTTCTTCTGGCAGTTCCTTCAAGATACTATCTCGTAGAGCACTCACATCTTCGTTTTCGATATCGATCTTATTTGAATCCCTGATCATATCCCTAAAGAATCCTCGGTGGACTTTTCGAGGTCGTCTTTTTTCTAGCTTTTTAGAAACAGGAAAAATATCATCTTTCTTTTCCTTAGCATCAATATTTTTTATTTCACCTTTGTTAGATACATGATCAAGGTAAACATTGAGGTTTTCATCAATATCTTCTACAACTCTGAATCTCTGTTTCTCGTCCTCAATGAACCATTTATTACTTTTGTCTTGAATAACTTCCGTCTCTCTTAACAGGGGATTATCATGCTTCTCGAATACGTCTCTGATTTCTTTACCAACCTCCCCCTCAACTAAATATTCTCTAAATTTTGATTCCAGGGTGAATACACAATTTTCTAATTTTGCCTTCCTAGCATTAATAAGGAACCGGATATCAACCTTAACATCCTTAGTTATGTGTTCATACAGCTCTCCTATGTCTGCCCTGTTGAATAGATGAACATCTTCGATAACAACCCAAATGTCTATCTCTTCCTGTTTCTTCTTCTTATCAGCTAAGATCTCTAGATCTTTTTTTAGCTCATCACGATATTTTTCTAGATTTTTAGGATCACGATCCAATATGTAAACCCAGGTTCCTTTTTTCCGAGACAGCTCATTAGCTATCATCATAGTAACGGTTGTCTTACCGCTGGCTGGACCACCGATGATAAGTAAATTTGAACCGTCTTCGATCGCCTCTCCATACTCATTTCGTTCGGTTATTATCTTTAATAATGTATCGTCCAGTTGGTCGATGTTATCCAAGGATATATCTGCTTCACCTTTGAAATATCCCTCTAGTTTACCACTATCACCTTCGATGGTTGTAACGAGCCCTGATCTCAGATAGTCGCCTATATCATCTAATATATCCAAGGATGGTTTCGGGGGTAGAGATGGTTTTGTTTCTTCTCGGTCCTTTTTATCTTCGATAAAGCAGTTTTTGAAATCACGGATTAACAGGTCGGCGAATTTGTTTTTTCCACAAAAGGGACATCCTTTCAATGGGCACTTTGAAGAAATTTTTTTGTGGAATAAAATATCATCTTCTTTTTTCTCAGTTATATCAAATTTAAAATATCTTCCTTCATTAGGTTTGTTGCTTTTAAGAATATAAATATCATCTTTCGTATCATTTTGATTTAGCTTATCGAAATCTTTTGGCTCCAATTCAATCTTTACAGCATAATATCCAGAGGAAAACTTTTTGCCAGGATCTTTTACAGAGGGGATCTTATAAATGCCTATTTCGTCATCACCTTTTTCAAACGAAGTGCATCTGATAAAACCTAATTTTATCCCTTCTCCCTCCGTAATCATCGTAGGGATCTTATTCCCCCTATCATTTAACAAAAATATTACAGGCACGAATTTGTTTTCAAGTTCTTCTTTGGCCTTTTTTTTACCCTGTTCTGTTATACGGTAAACATTGGCCCTGGAAGCCGATCTACTTCCATCCAACTTTCCGAATGGTAATTTCTCTTTTTTAACGTCTCTCTTCTCGAGCTTATCCCCATCTTTACGATAATTTATAGCTTGTGTGCTCCTTTTGATCTTCTTCTCGATCACACGAAAGGTCAAATCCTCATCTTTATACTCACCTTGTCCGGATCTATAACGTAAATATTGAACAGCTAACTCCACGGCATTAGGTTTCCAAACTTCGGGTTCACTCATCTCCCATATCAATAGAACAACATGATAAAGCATTTTCGATTAGATATACATCTTCTATCGATTTGATCATGTATCAAAAGTCATGTTTGGCGATAGATACTGAAAAGAGGAGGTTTGAGACAGCTACTGTTCTAGGAATTTTACCTGCTATAGATAATCATGGCACAAACTACATCGGACCCAGAGGCAAACGTCTTTATGCTATTGTTCATAGTAACCCTAGTTTGACAGTAAGAGATAAAAGTTGCTCTTAGTTACGTTCTTTTCATGCAACCAAAATAACATCCCTAAGAGCAAGATAATTAACGAAAAAAAAGAATGACTTCATTTTCTTCGAATAACTCATCACATAATATGAATAACACACCATGTGGATCGTTATAAAACCGAACAACAATATATCTTTTGCGATTGGAGCGATCGCAACCGTGCAGAAGTTTCTGATATCACCCCAAATCAACAGTTAGATTAGAAGACATAACTCCGTAGGAAAAAAATTCTACTCTACTCGAAACAAGCTCTCATAATCATACCTATTTCGTTATGTCCTCCACTGCTAATTAAGGACATATCTGTATTACAGAGAGTATATGTCCTTAACTATAAACAATAGTTTCTGTTTAATATAGAGAATAATTTCCTGGTGGAAAGACTTCTATCAGATCCATTTTCATGATAATGGTAAAAGACACAGGTTTTACCAAATTAACATCTTTTATCAGGAGAGGAGACCGAAATACTGTTTTTAAGTATTCGTTTTCCTCTTAAATAAGCGGAGCTAAGTGTCAAACTTCCGTTGACATTGTGTTAGGGCGAGAGATACTAAATCCATAAAAAAACGTAATGTGGAGTAACAACAAGAATTTATTTATTATCAGCCTTATATGTACTAGTTATTTATTTGATGATATCTTAGATAATACCCCATCTACGATAGAAGGCTCTCTTGCAATCAAAATAACTTTATCTCCCTGTTTGAATCTATCGTCCTTTTTAACTCTAGCATCTTTACATATTTCTTTTCCATTTTGTAATTTTCCTTTTTCTCCTTGTCTTCTACAAGCTATTAAAAAATCATCGCCTTCGTACTTACCACTTAATTTAGGATTAATGGTAATTATGTTTCTTTCAACATGTATATGTTTGCGTATGTGTCCTACAAAAATAATCGGAAAACCGATAAGTTTTTTTTGAAAATCTACTATTTTTTTACCTAGAAATTTTTTTGGTACTTCCCGGATATAAAACTCGTTGCTTTCCTTTGAAAAACTCAATAAATGGCTTAATAATAAAGAAAAATAAGGTTTTAATAGGGTTTGCCCTAATAGTTTCTGAGATAAATCTTCTAGAGATATAAGAATGTCTATATTCGTGGCTCCTAGAAAACGGAAGTTTTTTGGTTTATTCACTTCTACTGAGGTAAACAGTTTTTTAGAGAAGTTATTTTCTATAATCTGTGATTGGTAAAGAACTCTGTTATCCGCTAAATTTTCATCTTCATCTCTATCGTCAGATAGTATTATAATTCTTGTTTCATCAGTTTTTTCTTTTCTGATACCAATTTTATCAAGAGTTTTTACATCTAAAGGTTCTTCAAAACTATCGACTTCAAGTTCGATATAATCTTCCATATATATATTTTCGCCAGGTGATCCTTTATTTATATATTTGATTAATTCATCTTTTCTGTCCTCTAGATATTTTATACTCCGTTTAGCCAAAATATGAACATTTAACCTATTTTTTATATTATACAATTCTTTTTCATCTCGTTTAAGTCTAGTGAGTTCCATCAAAATGTTCTTTACTTGGGGGAAATCCCAATTAATTATATAAATCTTATTTATTTCTTTAAAAAAGCCATCACCTTCCATCGATTCTTTGAAATTGAATTTGTTTAAATAATTCCTTTCCCTACTTCTATTCGAGTTTCTCTTTCCTAGTTTGTTTTTAACCTTTAGAATCTCTTTTTCGTTATAAGCTATTAAAATTAAAATATCTCCTTTTTCGATTTTTGAATCCCCTTTTAATGGATTTATAAATAATTTTGAACCATAAGATAATTTTCTGATAAATCCTATTAGGGTGGAGTTAGAATCGATCAAACTTGCTTCTAATTGATAAAAGCTCTTCCCCACCCAATTTTCCAAATTCTTATCAATTGTTAAATAATAGAATTCATTCGTATCTTTAAATCCAGGGGTCAATAAGCGCTGTATGATTTCATTCATATCTTTTTCTAGTATGGATTGAACAAAAAGATATGACGGTATATTTTCCATATGGACCGGTTCTATATTTAAGTGATATTTTTCGAGTTTATTGTGATATATCTTTCCCTCTTTGTCTTCCTCTTGTTTTTTAAATGGATGAATATTAGTATCAGGATCTTTTAGTTCTAGTATCGTGTGTATGTCATTCTTCATATTTTTATACTTATTATTTTCATGGATATAATTTTCTATTGACTTATATATCATGGTCACATGTGTATCGCTATAGTGTTTGTGGAGATTATCTGGAG
>SL_3KL_010_SEDDRAFT_10004571_pt1 | contig 12483 bp, 14 predicted proteins | sample SodLakKL_010_SED_2_FD_10381 | JGI IMG/M metagenome (IMG submission 10381)
TCGACGAGCCACAGCCGGCGCGGTTTCCAGTCTTCCTCGTAGATGATCTGGGTAAAACCCTTGTCGCGCTGTGCCTTGAGCTCCTCGGAATCCGGCTCTTGCGAAATCAGTGCCACGCGATCGCCATCGGGGCTGAAGCTGTAGCCCTGCACGCCTGTTCCCACCGAGGCAACCCTGCGTGCCTCACCACCGGCGACCGGCAGCTTGTAAAGCGTGGTCTGATCATCTCCCCTGCGCTGATCCAGGAACGTGATCGCGGAACTGTCGGGCAGCCAGCCGATCGATCGCACGTTGACCTCACCACCAATGAACACCCGGCTTTCGCCGCCTGGATCAACAACCCGCAACTCGCTCCAGGCCGCACCGTCGTCCTCCGTTTTCAGGTCACGCGGAATGACCTGGGTGTAGGCGATTCGTTCTCCGTCCGGGCTGACGGCGATCTGGCCGACCTGCTGCAGTCTGGCGATATCTTCCAGGGTCATGCCGTCGGCTGCAGCGGCCGGCAGGTAGACCAGTGCAGCCAGAAAGGCCAGGCTTCCCGTTGTGCTGCGAAACACTCCAATCATGTGATCTTCCTCTCATTCTGAAACTGGTTGAAACCCTCGAAAGATAACAGAACGCCTTCGACGTGACCATGAGCCATCCGGGTCGGTTAAACTCTCGATCAATGAAAGCCTACCTGACCAGAATCGTTTTCGGCATGACGCTGCTCCTGCTCCCGGTCATGCTGATCGCGGACGCCGACACGCCGCACTATCGTATCGAGGTGATTGTTTTCGCTCACGCTGACGGTCGCCCCGATGCACGCCATGTGCAGCATCTCGAAGACTTTTCCGCGCTGACTGATCCTCTCGCCCTGGCCCGAAAGGCCAGTGCAGCACCGGCGGAGGATCCCATCGATGAGCCGGTGCTGCCCGGATCCGCACAGGTCGGACTGCCTGCGGACGGCGCCGACGACGAGACCTTGGCGGGTCGGGGTTTCGACGAGATGATGGCGGAGAGAACCCGCCAGGCCGAACTGGAAGCCATGCTCGAACTCATCGATACGCTGGACGGGCTGGAAGAGGGCACGCTGATGCCTGAATTGCCGACCTGGCCCGACCGCTACCTCGCTCTCGAGCGGCTGTCGCCGAAAATGGAACGTGCGCTTGAAAGGCTGGAAAACAGTGCCGGTCACGATGTACTTGCCTGGCGTGCCTGGCACCAGCCCCTGGCCAGGGGTTTGGCAGGCGAACGTGTTCGCATCCATGATGACCAGCCAGTGGCCGCCGACTGGCTGAAACTGACTCCGGTCGGCTTATCCATCTCTGAAGAAAGGGACAGCAAGGTGTCAGAAACCCTGACGCCTGCGTTTCACTACCGTCTCGACGGTGGCATTCGCCTTCGCCAGCGGCAGTTCATGCACCTGGAAAGCGACCTGCACTGGCGCACTGAACAAGTGTCATCACCATGGATGCCGCGCCTGGAACTCCATGACGAACCAACCGGCGGATACCAGCTTCACAGATTGAACCAGAGCCGTACCGTCCGTCCCGACCGCCTGGAATACTTCGACTCGAGCTGGCTGGGCATGCTGGTGCTGATCGAAGCGATCGAGCCCCTGGACGGCAGCGACATCGATCATGACGATGACGATTTCGACACCGACATGGATTGATTCGGGGGCGGCACGGTGAGAGAAAAGCTGTTCAGCAGCTCCGGAATCGAGCGAGCCTACCAGGCCCTGGTCAACGAGGAAGATGCCCGCGTCTGCAAGGACATCAATGAAGATGCCTGCCGTGTGGTGCCGGGGAATTTCTTCCTGCAGGTCATCACGCAGTTTTTCACCAAGCTCGGCGACGCCATTGCCAACCCGAAGACCATTCTGGCCTGGATGCTCAGCGCATTGGGTGCTCCCGGCATTTTCACGGCCTTCCTCGTGCCCATCAGGGAATCGGGCTCACTGATTCCTCAGCTGATCATCGCCAGTTACGTTCGTCTGCAGGCCATCCGCAAGTGGACCTTCGTTTCCGGCTGTGTGCTGCAGGCCCTTGCGGTATTCGCCATGGCGGCGGTGGCGGTCAGCCTGACCGGCACCGAAGCCGGGCTTGGCCTGCTCGGAGCACTGGTCGTTTTCAGTCTCTCGCGAGGGCTGTGCTCGGTCGCCTCCAAGGACGTACTCGGAAAGACCGTTCCCAAGACCCGTCGCGGGCGTGTCAGCGGTTGGTCGGAATTCCTGGCCGGCCTGGTGACCATCGGCGTCGGCGCACTGTTGCTGATGGACATGAGAGATCCCGGCGACATGGGCACTTACCTCATCCTGCTCGCCATTGCCGGTGGCTTGTGGCTGGTCGCGGCGGCGACTTACGCCATGATCCGCGAGTTTCCGGGTGCCACCGAGGGCGGCGGCAACGCGATCACCGAGGGAATCGGCCGGTTGCGATTGCTGCGCGACGATCCCCCGTTTCGGAATTTCGTCATCGCCCGATCACTTTTGCTCTGCTCGGCCCTGAGTGCACCGTTCTTCATCATGCTGGCCCACGAACGGACCGAGGGCGCCCTTCTGGTACTGGGACTATTCGTCATCGCCGATGGCCTGGCCAGCCTGGTCTCGGCCCCGTTCTGGGGGCGTTTCGCCGACGCTTCCAGCCGCAGGGTCATGATATGGGCCGGTGGCGGGGCTGCCCTGACTGGCATCCTGCTCGTCGGCATCGTCAATGGCCTGCCGGCCCTGGCCGATAGCCAGTGGCTTTATCCATTGTTCTTCTTCCTGTTGGCCGTCACCCATGCCGGTGTCAGACTGGGGCGCAAGACCTATGTTGTCGATCTTGCAGGGGGCAACAAGCGAACCGACTACGTTGCCGTTAGCAACACGGTCATTGGCGTAGTTTTATTGCTGGCCGGTGCAGTGGGCGCGTTGACCACGATCCTGCCGGTCAGCGGCGTCATCCTCATCCTTGCCGGCATGGGATTGGCCGGTGCCCTGCTCAGCGCCCGACTGCCGGAAGTCACCTGATATGCGTCGCAAATTCCCCCTGTTCAAGGTTATTTTCACCCTCCTGGCACTGGTAACAATTGCCTCCGCCTTGCTGTATTTTCATATCACCCGCCAGGTCGAACGGGAACTGATCTCCCTGGCCTCGCAGGTCTCACCAGTCGGGAGCCTGGAGTGGGGCAGTATCCAGTTACACCCCTCCGGACAGCTCCGTATCCGGGACATCGGATTCCAGCCGCACATGGTCGCCGGCAATGTACGCATCGGCCAACTTGCCTTTACCGCGCCAAACCTGATCGATCTGATGCAGGCCACGCGGGAGTTCGGTGATGGCCGTCTCCCGGCATCATTGGGGCTGTCGATTCGTTCCCTGCAGATCCCGATCGAAGGCAGCGGCATGGACCGCCTGGATTCGCCATTTTCCAGCGGACTTCCGTTCGAGGCTGCCGGGTGCGCCGGTCGCGAGATGCTACGCATCACTGACCTCCCCAACATGGATATCTGGAACCTGACTTCAGACATCACCCTGGATTATCGACTGCTAAACAACGGCGAGCGCATGAAGCTTCGCATCGGCAGCCACACCCAATACCTGGCCGGCATGACGCTGGACACTCGCCTTCACCTGGGATCGGCGTCGCGAGATCTGGATCTGCTCGGTCGCGCCTGGGCCATGGCCCGACTGGAAAACGCGGAACTGACCTACCTCGACCTGGGGTTGCGCAATCGGCTCGATCGCTTTTGTGCCGGAGAGCTCGATATTTCCGTCGAGCGGTTCCACGACCGACACATCGAGGCCTGGAGTGCAGCATGGGGGCATCACGGTCTGGCACCCTCGGGGGAAGTAGTGAACGCCTACAGGCAATTCGTCTCCGACCCCCAGGTCATCGAATTGAAACTGGACCCCCGGCAACGACTGCCGCTGACAGCTTTTACCCGGCTGCAACGCGCGGAATTGCTTGAGCAGCTCGGTCTGTCCTTGCGCATCAACCAGGGTAACGAGACAGACGCAATGTTTGAGGTCGTACCTGTCAGGGCCCCGGCGATCGAAGAACCAGACAGTGCCCAGGCGCAGGATGAGGGCCAGCCAGAAACGCCTGCTCGTCAGGTCGGTTGGGTGGAGATTCCGATGGCCCAGGTACCGGGGCATGAAGGCGAGCGTTTGCGGGTAACGACCACTGCTGGCGACCGCATCAGTGGTGAGCTGGTCGAAACCGACGCGGAACACATTTACCTGCGTATCCGCGGCGTCGGCGGGTTCCATGTCCGCCCGTTTTCCAGGGCACAGGTGGCAACGGTAGAGGTACGGGGCTAATCAGCCGGGCGGCCACTTCATCTGCCGCCCCCCCAGCAAGTGCAAGTGGATGTGGTAGACCGACTGGCCACCATTTTCATTGCAGTTGAAGACCAGGCGGTAACCCTCTTCGTCCAGCCCCTCGTCAACAGCGATCTGTCGCGCGGCCAGCACCATTCGCCCGACCAGCCCGGCATCGTCGTCTTCCAGCGCGTTAAGCGTGGCGATACGGCGTTTCGGAATCACCAGCACGTGTACCGGTGCCTGTGGCTGGATATCCCGGAATGCCAGGATCTCGTCGTTCTCGAACACGATATCGGCCGGGATTTCACGCTCGATGATCTTAAGAAACAGGTCGTCGGACATGGCGTACTCCTCAAGTTAAACGATAGATCCGGGGCCGTCCCGCCGAGGCAGTGCAGCAAGCATTGCGTCTCAGGCACACACCCGCTCAATGATTTTTGCCGCGGCACTGGCCGGGGGCGGCAAGTCCCCCGGAGATTCCGACGGCCAGGCGGCGGTGCGCAATGGGCTGAAGAAAGGTCCAGGATCGACATCCATGAACTTCGGCCCATGCCGCCCGGCCTCTTCCTCCAGCGATCTCACCATCTGTCTGCGTCCGGCCTGGGCGACGCCGTAGGCAGCCCAGTTCGCCGGCTTGTCGAGGCAGTGCCCGTCGTTGATGAACACCACCCTGCCATCGCCACCATCTGCCAGAAGCGGCATCAGCGCAACGCTGAGCAGGAACGGCCCGGTCAGCCCGGTCTGAATGATCCTGAACCACTCCTCGGCCGGTTGATGCAACAACGGTCTCAGGGCCACGAACGTGGCAGCTCCATGGATCAGGCCATCCAGGCGACCGAATTCGGCTTCGATGGTCTCGGCAAGCTTGGCACACTCATCTGGACCGGCACCGGTGAGGTCCATGGGCATCAAGGCCGGTACCGGCAGCCCGTCGGCGACCAACTGATCATGCAGCTGATTCAGTCCACGGGCGTTGCTGTCCAGTGCAACGCAATCCTTCCCGGACTGAAGAAGCTGGCGCACCAGCTCCGAACCCAATGCGCCGGCCGCTCCCGTGATGAGCCACACTGGCCGGTCAGTTTGCTTTTCCATGAAGTGGTTGTCTCGTAATGAACAAATGCAGGCTGTGAATTGTCGCAGATCATGCGGCACGGCACGAGGTCGATGCCAAAGCGGTATGATGAACTCACTGACACGAACACGGTTGCCCCGAGTGCCATTCTACGAATACATTTGCAGCGAAGACACGGGTTGCGAGCATTGTCGTGAAGCCTTCACCGTGCTGCAACGAATCAGCGACGACCCCCTGCCTGCCTGCCCGGCCTGCGGATCGGCGATTCGCCGGGTGATCTCGGCCCCGAACCTGGTGGGCAGCTCGGCCTCGGACCTGAAACCCTCGAAGATCGAGCAGGCCGGCTTCACGCAGTATCGCAAGATCGGCAAGGGCGTCTACGAGAAGTCGGCCGGCAAGGGCCCCGGTATCATCAGCGCGGATTGACAGACCATGAACAAAGCGAAACTTTTCATTCTGCCCGGCCTGCTGCTCGGCCTGTCCGGCGGGTGCGCGCAAAGCCCGGTGGCCCCGCGCGATGTGCCTGTCGCCCCCTACGGGCCAGCACATGTGCTGTCCGGAGAAGCACATCAGGGCGAAACCGTGGTCTGGGGTGGTCGCATCGTGGCCATAGAGCCACTGGCCGACCGCACCGAGCTGATCATTGCCAGCTACCCGCTGGATCGTGCCGATCGTCCCCGTATCCGCGAGCGCGCCGGCGTGCGCTTTGTCATGGTCGATGCGCGTTTTCTCGAACCCGTTGACTGGTCACCGGGGCGTTTCGTCACGGTACTGGGGTCGATCGAAGGCATCGAAGACCGCTTGACGGGCGAACATCTCCATGCCCATCCCGTGATCCAGGCGCAGAGGGTCCACTTGTGGCCGGCTGACCCCGCCGAATGGAGAACACAACCGGTCTTCAATATCGGGGTGGGCGTCAGACTTTGATCCGCAAGCGTCTGGCCGTGCGCCAGGCCGTCCACGAATTGCCCAACTGGCCGGGCAGCATCCGTCCCTCCAGAATACATTGAGGGCGGCGCGCCAGACTTACGGCCAGGCGATGATCCAGCGCGTGCTGGATCAGCAGATGACGATGCCGCCAGGACGCATCGCTGTCCAATGCCTGGCGTGCCCCGGCACTGCGGTGCAGCCCATCGGCAAGCCATTGGCGCACCATACCGTTGAAACCGCCCGATGCCTTCTTCTGCAAGGCATCCTGCCGCGAAACCTGGAACTCCGCCTGTATATCCAGCGGCACCAGCCAGCGATTGGCATGCGCATCCAGACCCAGATCGCGAACCTGCCTCACCAGGCAGCCATTGGCACCAAGAACGGCAAGGGCATCGCTCTCGGCCTGATCGCCCCCGATCAACCCCGCCTCCAGCCTCGCAGCCGGAGCCCCCATCTTCATGAAGTACTCCCAGGCCAGCTCACGCTGCTCGAAGCGAGGATTCTCCAGGGACAGAGCAATGCCGTCGATGAGCTTCGCGAACCGGGCCTTGTCCAGCCGCTCGGCCGCACCGGTCTGTGCCAGCGCCCGAACGGCCGGGTGAGGCAATTGCTCGTCAAGCGCGCGCCGCCACCAGTCCAGCTTGGCCAGGGCGACATCCGGTTCGGTCACGGTTCCGGGGATACTCGCCACCTCGGTGATCACCGCGCGCAATGCCAGGATGGCATCGCGATGTTCGTGCGGCGCGAACGGCAGGGACGCGGTCAGCGGATTGCCTTTCACCAGCAGGCGTTGCCGGCACCATTCCAGCGGCTCCATCAGTGAACGGTGGGACTGTCGCCGGGAGCGTCCCCCTGGATCAATGCAGCAAGGTCAACCTGGTCGAAGCGATACCCCTGATTGCAGAACTCGCAGCGCACCTCGACGATCTCCTGCTCGGCCGCGAGGGCTTCGAGTTCTTCCTGCCCCAACCCCTGCAGCACCGCGGCCACGCGATCGCGCGTGCAAGGGCAATGGAAGTGCAAGTCGCGCGCGGGAAACACGCGGCGCTCCTCGGCATGGAACAGGCGGCGCAGTACCTCCTCACCCTCGCTGGCCAGCATTTCCTGCTCACCCAGTGTGTCGGCCAGGTGTTGAAGTCGGTTCCAGCCATCTTCGTCGGCCGTCTCTCCGGGTATTTTCTGGATCATCAGGGCACTTGCACGATCTCCATCGAATGCCAGGCGAAACCGGGTCGGCAACTGCTCGGACTGGCGGAAGTAGCTCTCGAGTGCCTGTTCCAGACTCGCTCCTTCCAGCGGGACGATACCCTGCCAGCGGCGACCATGCCGGGCAGGCTCCACGGTCAAAGCCAGCGTGCCGTCGGCTGCCAGCTCCTCGAACAGGGCCGTTGCGGTTGCTGGCAATTCCGCTCCCTCACGCACCCGGGCGATCCCCCTCACCCCGCCGTCATGGTCGCAATCGGCCATCAGCAGCGACAACGGACCATTCGACTGCAGTTGCAGCGTGATACGACCATCGAACTTGATGCCACTGGACATCGTTGCCGCAACCAGCAAAGCGCGCGCAAGCAAGTCGGCCACCACCGGGGGATAATCTCCTCGCGTCAGGACCTCACGCGTCACCGCATCGAGCTGAACCCATATACAGCGGGCATTGATTTCCTCGAACACCAGTCGTTGCAGGTGATCGTTTCGCATCATTCTTCGCTCTCCATTCCGCTTTCCATTGACAAGGTCGCCCACAACTCCTCCGGAGACCTCACCAACAGGTCGGCACCCCAATCGCCGGGATCGTCACCGGGTTCGATGTAGCCCCAGGCAGCCACGGCAGTCATGGTGCCGGCCGCCAGGCCGGCATCGATATCACGACGATCGTCGCCGACAAACAACACGTTCTGTGGAGCGATGCCCAGCACCTCGCAGGCCATCAACACCGGCTCCGGATCCGGCTTGGGATACTTGACGCGATCCCCTGTAACCAGACAACCGAAACAGCCTTCCCAGCCGGCGTGCTCAAGCACCGGGTCTGCAAACCGACTGATCTTGTTGGTGACAATACCCAGTGGCGTGCCGGCTTCGACCAGCCTCACCAGGAGTTGTTCGATCCCGGAGAACGGACGAGTTCGGCACCACAGCGCGGCCGCATAATCATCGAGAAACTGCCGCTTGACCTGCTCCATGTCCAGTCCCGGCCGTTCTCCAAGGCCGGCCGCCAGAATGCCGGCCGCTCCGCGCGAAGCGTGGTGCCTGAGTGAAGCATGGTCGGCCGCCGGTAGCCCCAGCCGGGCACGCGCGCGGTCAAGTGCAGCCAGCAGATCCGGCGCGCTGTCGATGAGCGTCCCGTCAAGGTCGAAAAGTACGGCCGACAGTTCCCTGGCGGGCATGGCGCACCTACTCCGGCTTGCGTGCATGAAGCAGATAGTTGACGCGCGGACGCGAACCGACATGCACGGTGTGGGAGAAAGGATTGTAGTCCATCCCGGAGATATCGAGCACATCCAGCCCGGCATTGCGACAGGCCCGGGCCAGCTCTTCCGGGCGAATCAGGCGGTCATAGCGGTGGGTTCCGCGCGGCAACAGCCCAAGCACGTACTCGGCCCCGGCAATGGCCGTCGCCCAGGCCAGCGGGGAGCGATTGATGGTACTGAAGAATAGATCACCGCCCGGCTTCGCCAGTTCGGCACAGGCCATGACGGTGCTGACCGGATCCGGCACGTGTTCGAGCATCTCCAGGCAGCAGACGACGTCGAAATGTCCCGGCGCCTCGGCCGCCAGTGCTTCGGCCGTGATCTGGCGATAATCGATCTCCAGACCGCTTTCCAGCTGATGCATACGGGCCACGGCCAGGGGTCTGGCCGCCACATCGATACCGGTCACCCCGGCACCGGCGCGGGCCAGTGCTTCGCTGAGAATGCCGCCACCGCAACCGACATCCACGACGGTTCGATCGCACAGTTCGGCACGCCTGCCGATGTATTCCACCCGCGGGCCATTGATGTGATGGAGGGTGCGAAATTCACCCTCGGGGTCCCACCAGCGCGCCGCCAGGGCGTCGAACTTGTCGGCCTCGCGTTGATCGATATTGCCCTGTCTGTCTTTCACCGAATCGGGTGTCATGCGCTATTCCTTCACGGACAGTCGCGCGGCCCACTGGTGCGCCGAACGATGGACCTCATCTGTGTCCAGGGTTTCCACTTCGCGCTGGCGCACCACGCGACGTCCCTCGACCCACACATCACTGACCTGGTTGCGACCGGCAGAATACACCAGGTGAGAGATCACGTTATGGACCGGGAGTGTACCGGACTGGTTCAGCGCCACTGCGGCCAGGTCAGCTGACTTGCCGGCTTCAATCGTGCCAATACGGTCCTCCAGCCCCAGCGCGCGGGCGCCGTTGATCGTCGCCATTGATAGTGCACGAGTGGCCGGCACCGCCTCCGGATTACCACTTGCACCCTTAGCCAGCAAGGCGGCCAGGCGCATTTCGGCAAACATGTCCAGCGTGTTGTTGCTCGCTGCCCCATCGGTGCCGATGGCAATATTGACGCCGGCGGCATCAAGTTCGGCGACCGGACAAATGCCACTGGCCAGCTTGAGATTGGAAGCCGGACAGTGCAGCACGTGCACCCCAGCGCGGGCGACTCGGCGAATGTCATCGGACCCCAGTTGGGTCATGTGAACCGCAAGCAGGCGCGGCCCCAGCAAACCGAGCGCATCGAGGCGATCCAGCGGCGTTTTACCGTGTGCCTTGAGGCTGCCGTCGATTTCACCCGCTGTCTCCAGCAGGTGCAGATGAATAGGAACATCCATTTCCTCGGCCAGGTCGCGCATGCGCTCGAATGCTTCGTCACTGACCGTGTAGGGCGCATGAGGTGCGAATGCCGTCGTCAACAACTCTTCACCGACCAGGTCCTGATGCACCGCGAGGCCACGCGAGAAATACTCGCGTTCATTCTGTGCCCAGGCGGTCGGAACGGAGATGACCGGGAGGCCAAGAACGGCCCGCATGCCCGCCCGCCTGGCCACGCCTGCGGTGACATCCGGGAAGAAGTAGTTATCGTTGAAGCAGGTCGTTCCGCCGGCCAGCATCTCGGCGATGGCCAGCTCGGTGCCGGCCCGCACGAAGTCGGGCCCCACCCAGTGCTGCTCGGCTGGCCAGATGTGTTCTTCCAGCCAGGTCATCAGCGGAAGATCGTCGGCCAGCCCCCGCATCAGCGTCATCGCGTTGTGCGTGTGGGCATTGACCAGGCCGGGAATGAGCACGTGATCGGGCAACTCGATGCGTTCGGCCTGACCGAACTGCCGTTCTACATACACCGCCGGCACGACTGCCTCGATACGCCCGCCGGCGATGATCACGGCATGGTCCTCGAGCACCTGGCCCTCCGGATGAACCGGCACCAGCCAACGCGGCATCACGGCCAGCAGGGCTTGACTCATGCTCAATCCTTGACGCGGCCGATGTACTCCGCCTTGCGGGTATCGACGCGGATCACTTCCCCTTCCTGGACGAACAGGGGCACCCGCACCACCGCACCGGTCTCAAGCGTGGCCGGCTTGCCGCCGCTGCCGGAAGTGTCGCCCTTGAGTCCGGGGTCGGTCTCGGTCACCTCCAGCTCGACAAAATTGGGCGGCAGAACAATCAGGGGGGAACCGTTCCAGAGGGTTACCTGGCACATGTCCTCTTCCTTGAACCATATCTTGTTGTCGCCAATGATGTTGGCATCGGCTGCAAGCTGCTCGAAGCTTTCCGGGTCCATGAAGTGCCAGAACTCACCGTCGGTGTAGAGATACTGGACTTCCTTCTCGAACACATCGGCAGCCTCGACCGAATCACCGGACTTGAAGGTCTTCTCGATCACCCTTCCGGTCTTGAGGTTGCGGATACGAACGCGGTTGAAGGCCTGACCCTTGCCGGGCTTGACAAACTCGTTCTCCACGATGGCGCAGGGATCGCCGTCGAGAATGATCTTGAGCCCGGACTTGAATTCGTTGGTGCTGTAAGTTGCCATGTTGACTCCGGATTACAATGACGCCCCGACCGATGGCCTGGGGCGAGATTCAATTCTTGATTGATGAAATGATGATGCAATCCGATAGTTTAGCGCGAACTGCAGACTTACCCAAGCACCCGGGCTGGCGGGAACAGATCCGTCAGGCCTTCCGCGACGCCGGCACGCTACTGGAATTTCTCGAACTGCCTGCCGAGCCGCCGGACACGCCGCGGTTTCCCATGCTGGTCCCGAGGGCTTTTGCACAACGCATGGAAAAGGGCAACCGCGATGACCCGCTCCTGCTACAGGTTCTACCCGATGCCCGTGAGCGTCTCGTCGAGACCGGCTTCGTCGCCGACCCGGTCGGAGACCAACAGGCCAGGGTCGGCCGCGGACTGCTGCACAAGTACCATGGCCGAGTCCTGCTGGTTTCGACCGGCGCCTGTGCCGTGCACTGTCGCTACTGCTTCCGTCAGGAGTTCCCCTACCCTGACAATCATGCCGGCACCGGGCAGTGGCACGACGCCGTTGAATACATAGCCGCCACCCCCGACGTCGACGAGGTCATCCTTTCCGGCGGCGACCCGTTGATGCTGCCCACCGCCAGGCTGCAGGAGCTGACAGATCGTCTCTCCGGCATCGAACACCTTCACCGGATACGTATCCACACCCGCCTGCCAGTAGTGTTGCCGGACCGGGTTGACGATGAACTGGTGACGTGGCTCGAAGCCCTGCCCTGGCCGGCGGTCATGGTGATTCATGCCAACCACGCGCACGAGCTCGATGGCAGCGTCGAGCAGGCAATGAAACGCTTGCGTGGTGCCGGCGTACACCTTCTGAACCAGGCCGTCCTGCTCAGAGGCATCAATGACAGATTTGAATCCCAGCGAGACCTTGTCAGGCGCGGCCTCGACGCCGGGGTGATGCCATACTACCTGCACCTGCTCGACCGGGTTGCGGGAGCGAGCCGGTACGAAGTAGACGAAGCGGCAGCGACTCGCCTTGTCGAGCGCATGCGCCGGGAGCTATCGGGCTATCTGGTACCACGCCTGGTACGGGAGATCGCCGGCGCCCCCTATAAACTGCCAGTGCTGTAATTTACTAAGGAGCCTCTGAATAACTCTGCGCGGAGCGCGTTTTGTCGGAGAAGCCGCAGATCGTGTGGTGCGACGCGAGTGACAGTAGCCGTAGCTAC
>SL_3KL_010_SEDDRAFT_10004572_pt1 | contig 12482 bp, 8 predicted proteins | sample SodLakKL_010_SED_2_FD_10381 | JGI IMG/M metagenome (IMG submission 10381)
ACGAAGTTGATCACCCGGTTGGGCACAAAGATCTCCTTGACCACCCGGCCCTTATCCAGGTGTCTGCTGACAGCCGGATCGTTTCGGGCCGCATCCAGGACAAAGTCCTTATCGGCGGCGCGGTCGGCCGGAACTTCCACCTGCCCGCGCACCTTTCCGTTGACCTGCACGGCGTAGGTCTTGCTGTCGGCCCTGAGCAACGCTTCCTCGAACTTTGGCCAGGGCTCGTAGGCCAGGGTCCGTTTCGGGCCTTGTGTTCCCTCCCGGGGCTCTCCGGAGGACTTTTCGGAGGATTTTTCGTCAGCCATTATGGCATCATTTGCAAGTTCGCCAAGCTTTTCCCACAGCTCCTCGGACAGATGCGGCGCAAACGGAGAAAGCATGAGCAGAAATGGCCTCAGAACCTCAATAGGACGCACGTCCCACTTCATTGCTTCGTTCGTGAAGATCATGAGCGCCGAAATGGCCGTGTTGAACCGGTGCCCCTCGATATCATCGGTAACTTTCCTGATGGTCTCGTGCAGGATCTTAAGCTGCGCCCGGTCCGGCTCCACAGATGGAGACCCGTCACTATTCACCGAACGCGCCACGGCCTCGTTCACCTTGCCGGTCTCCTCATCCATCACCAGCCGCCAGACCCGCTTCAGAAACCGGTAGACCCCTTCCACACCCTGCATGCTCCAGGGTTTTACCTGCTCAAGCGGCCCCATGAACATTTCGTAGAGCCGGAGCGCATCGGCGCCGTATTTTTCAACCACATCATCCGGATTGATCACATTGCCGCGCGATTTGGACATTTTGAATGAACGCGCATCCACCACCGTATCGGTACCCTTGATCACAAAGCGGTCACCCCGTTTTTCAACATCCTTTTCCTGCAGTTTGACACGCTCAAATTCCTCGCTCATGCCACTGCGGTCGGCAGAAACATAATTACCCGCTGCATCCTTGTAAGCCGTGAACTCAAGCTCGCCAAGGATCATGCCCTGATTGACCAGTCGCTGAAACGGTTCTTTTGTGGATACGACCCCGATGTCATAAAGCACCTTGTGCCAGAACCGGGCATAAAGCAGGTGCAGGACGGCATGCTCTGCACCGCCTACGTACAAATCCACCGGCATCCAGTATTTTTCCTTTTCCGGATCCACCGGCCCCTGCTCGTAATCCGGACTGATGTAGCGCAGATAATACCAGCAGGATCCGGCCCACTGCGGCATGGTATTGGTTTCCCGTACGGCCGGCTTTCCCGTCTCCGGGTCGGTCGTATTCACCCACTCCCCGGCCTTGGCCAATGGCGGTTCTCCGGTTTTGGTCGGCTGGAAATCGTCCATTTCGGGAAGCGTGATCGGCAGATGATCTTCCGGAAGCGGTTTGGGCTTTCCGTCCACGTGGATCACCGGAAACGGTTCCCCCCAGTAACGCTGCCGCGAGAAAAGCCAGTCGCGCAGCTTATACGTCACCGCATATTTGCCCAGACCTTTCTGCTCCAGCCATTCCGTGATCACTTTCTTGGCCTCGTGAACCGGCAAATCATTTATGGAAACCTCTTCATTGGCAGAATTCACACAGATACCTTCTTCCGAGTCGACATATGCCTCTTTGGTGACATCCCCTCCTTTGACGACTTCAACGATTGGCAATTCGTACTTCCGGGCAAATTCCCAGTCCCGCTCGTCGTGACCCGGAACCGCCATAATGGCGCCGGTGCCATAGGACATCATCACGTAATCCGCAATCCAGACAGGGATCTCCTCATTGTTGACGGGATTGATGGCATAAGCACCGGTAAAGACCCCGGTTTTGTCCTTATTGAGGTCGGTCCGGTCCAGGTCGGTCTTCCTGGCAGCCGTCTCACGGTAATCGGCCACGGCCTGTTTCTGAGCATCGGTCGTGACGCGGCCCACCAGCGGATGCTCCGGGGCCAGCACCATGTAGGTGGCGCCGAAAAGGGTATCGGGACGGGTAGTGAACACTTCAATGGTTTCTTCTGTTGCCTTTCTGTCGGTTTTCAGAGGAAAAACCACACTGGCTCCTTCCGATTTCCCTATCCAGTTGCGCTGCATTTCCTTGATGGATTCAGGCCAGTCCAGATCCTCCAGGTCCTGCAGCAGCCGCTCGGCGTAGGCCGTGATTTTAAGCATCCACTGGCGCATCGGCTTGCGTTCAACGGGAAATCCACCCACCTCGCTCTTGCCGTCGATCACCTCCTCATTTGCCAGAACCGTCCCGAGTTCCGGACACCAGTTCACCGGCACACTTGCCTCGTAGGCCAACCCCTGCTCGTAAAGTTTGAGAAAGATCCACTGAGTCCAGCGGAAATACGCCGGATCCGTTGTGTTGACCTCCCGGTCCCAGTCATAGCTGAACCCGAGCGCCTGCAGCTGACGACGGAATCCGTCGATATTCTCATTTGTCGTTTCCCGCGGATGAGTGCCGGTTTTGATGGCATACTGCTCCGCAGGGAGGCCGAACGCATCCCATCCGATCGGATGCAGCACATTATAGCCGATCATCCGCTTGTACCGGGCCAGGATATCGGTAGCCGTGTACCCCTCGGGATGCCCCACATGCAGACCGGAACTGCTCGGATAGGGAAACATGTCCAGGACATAGTACTTCGGACGTCCCCGGTCGTTGTCATCGGTTCGGAAGGTCTTGTTTTCAAGCCAGTACTGCTGCCATTTCGGTTCAATCTCTGCGGGTCTGTATTCGCTCATGTCAGATTATCTGTGGGATGTTCACTGATGCAGGATGACGGTGGATGCGGCCCGTAGCGGTGCCCCTATCCGTTAATTGTGAACAGGTAGCCGGACAGACCGTTTTGAGATGGATGAAGATACAGCTTTTTTTCGGCTAATTGAAGCTGCAACAGACCCTTTGCACTGCCTTTTGATTCTATATTACTTACTTTGAGAGGCAACACCTTGCTCATCTGGTGGTTGTAATCTCATTCTCAACTAACCAAGTAACAATCAGCCATGGCACCTGAACGAATGGAAAACAACGAGACTTACAGCGGGAAAACTGTCATAGTCACCGGTGCGGCCAATGGTATAGGCCGGGCCGTCGCCAAAGCATTTGCCGCTGAACATGCCTGGGTGATCCTGGCGGACATCGATGAACCGGCAGGAAGCGGGCTGGAGCGTTCGCTCAACGCATCGGGCGGCACCGCCTGGTTCCTGCGCACCGATGTGTCCGAGCCCGATTCCATCCGTCGGATGATTGCCGAAACAGTCACAAGAACCGGACAAATCGATATCCTGATCAATAACGCAGGGATTTCTGTGCATGCATCCTTTGATGAACTGACTATGGACGAGTGGGACCGGGTCCTGAACACCAATCTCAGAGGTGCCTTTCTGTGCTCACAGGAGGCCATACGACATATGGCCAATGGCGGCGCAATCGTAAATATGGCATCCACCCGGGCACTGATGTCCGAGCCTGACTGGGAGGCGTATGCCGCATCAAAAGGCGGGCTGCTCTCGCTTACCCATGCCATGGCCCTGTCGCTTGGCCCGAAAAGGATTACGGTAAACGCAATCTCGCCCGGATGGATCCACACCCGAGATCCCGAAAACCTCCGGAGTATCGATCACAACCAGCACCCGGCAGGACGGGTCGGCAAACCTGAAGACATTGCAAGGGCTTGTCTATTCCTTTGCCACCCGGAAAACCGGTTTATCACAGGAGAGCAGCTGATCATTGACGGAGGCATGACCCGCAAGATGATCTATGAGGATTAGCACCTAAATCAGGGATCCCAAAGCCATGCCAGCACATCGATCCCGTCCGGCTGCCAGTCGATGGGCGGTGACTGTGCTTCGGACAACGGCTCCAGGCGGATCTCCGGAACATCAGACAGCGGACCAGCACTATTTTGGGATAGCGTCTCCCGTCCGGCATACACATAAACCTGCTGCAGCTGCGGACCAAATTGACGGGCCAGGCGTACCACATCTTCCTTATTACCGGTCAGCCAGCAGATCACATCCTCCCTGCCCATCAATTCATGATCATCTGTAATGATTTGGCTGCCAATGTCATATACTTCTTTCCCTGTACTCTTCAGATAGCTTCTCCAGTAACTGACACCGGGCTTTCTGTAATGTGACGGGGGATTCTTGCGTACGAATACTTCTGCGGCGTCGGCCAGGGATCCGGCTACTTCAGACAGGCTGCGCGGGGCCACGACGACAGCCAGCGACCGGCAACCCCGCCCCTCATAACGCAGCATGGCTTCGATCAGACGTTGGCTCAACCGTACACTGTCCAACTGGAAATCCTCCTCATCCAGCCACGCCATCGAAAACCGGGCTGTCCTGGGCAGGAAGCGTGCTTGAGAAGATGCCAGCCCGAGTTTATGGATACTCTGTTTCACCTCTTCGACGGATGACTCTGCGCCTGCAAAAAGCACCTTATCCACCCTGACCTTGTCCAGTTCTTCCAGGCGGGACGCCCATCCACCCAGCTGATCCGGCAGCCGTTTGCGCAACAGCCGCAAGAGCCCATCCGCCAGCCAGGGATCCCTTCGGGACAGCTTTCCATAGTAGACGGCTCCGGAGAGCAGTGTCGCGATGATATCCTGCAGCCCAACCAGCGGCAGATTGCCGGCATGCAGGCAGAGCACTTTCGGAATCTGCGCGGTTAGTGAGGGCATGGTCCCGGTGGACGTCCCCCTGTCCACACGATCCACCCAGTCCTGCAACGCTTGCGGAGTGACCGTGGCGGAAACCTGCTTCAGCATGTGCATCACATCGTGACGTGGAAAAAGGCCCTCTGTGGCGGTACGGTCGACTGTGATATCCAATATGCCATCTTCATTGTTTAACCAGGTATCGACNCCGTCGCAGATGCGTGCTATTCGTTCGGAAATTTGGTCAGTGGGTGCGGACATAAGCGACTTGCAATTATGTTTTAAATACAGACACTATCGTTTGAAATACAGAAACCATTTTTTTAGAGACAGACACTATTCCACAAGAAAATTACATCCGCGCAGTTCGGCATGATCCCACCGTCCAAGAACGCGGAAGGAACCGTCCGGCAGTGCCACACCGCGATCCTGTGTCAGGAAAAAAGCGAGCGAATGTACATTTGCCAGGTCCATGACCCCAAGCAGCCCCTCCTCCCCGGACGGCTGCACCTGTTGCGGGTTCTCCGGGTTGCGCACCGTGATCCGCAGCCATGGAGGACAGTCGAAGCTTCCCTTTCCCGTATCCCAGGCCTGGCTGCACATCTCGGTCATTCCGTACTCCGAGTGGATGGATTCCGGCGGGAGGCCGAATCCATCAGATAATCGCTTCCTCAGTTCCTCTTTTGAAAGCTCGCGCCGGTGGGTCTTCATTCCGCCGGTCTCCACAACGACGGCATCTTCGGGCAACTTCGGGGCGCCGGCGTCAATGATGTCCAGCAATCCGAATGCAGCCCCAAAAAGCATGATGCGACGTTTTTTTGCAGGGGTGGCACCCGGTTTTTCGGTTGCATTGGGCATTCTGCCAGAGCGGCGGTGGCGGCGTGTATTGAGGTACGTGACGGTGTTCAGGTTGGACAGGGTTGTCAGATCAGCGCCGGCCAGCGGTTGATCAAGCGGAAGGAACCGGCTTTGTCCCGTACCGTCGCGCTGGATCAGATGGTCGATCATGGCCACAAGCGATGATTCCGGGTTGTCGCTGTAGCCGGGAAGCCATGCAAGCAGTACAAATTCATGCGGATCGTAAAATTGGGAAAAGCCGCGATAGCACGACTCGTAATAGAGCCGCAGGTCAGCGACCTCATGGACGCTCTGCTTCATGCCCGTGGTGCCGCTGCTGCGAAAGACGGCCTGCGGCGATTCCAAATAATCCGCCTGCACAACCGTATCCCGAAAGACCTGAACCGGGATCAGCGGTATAGAACTGTTGTCCAACCCGTTCATGTTTTCGCAAAACCGCCGGTAAACGGGCTGATGTTCCAGTTGGTGACGGTACACGGTCCTCGCTTTGTCATCAAACGGGATATCCGTGTTGAACAGATAATTNCGCCAGGTAGTGTAAGATTGATTCATGAATAAATAATGGTTCTAGCCGGATCAACGGTCCACCATAGAGCCGCTGAATCGGATGGATGCGGCCCGTGCCTTACTCGGTCAGTGCCACACGGACAAGCATTCTGCTTGAGAGTAAATAAATGATATCATCGCGCACATCAAAACTGTGCCAGCCGGCATAGGGACCGGGACGCTCACGTTCCCGCGCGTAAGCGGCTCCAGGAGCTGCCGGCAATTTCTGGAAACGTATCACCTCACCACCGGTTCCGATCTGCAGCACGTTGTCAGTGCCCAGCATCCAGAGTGATCCACCGGAGGCCCGCAGCGACCGGACCGGTTCCGGGGCATAGATGAAACCGAGATAGGATCCCCTCGTGCTGAACCGATGGATCAGCTCTCCCCTTTCACCGGCCACCCACAATTCATCATCCAGAATGGCCATGGCTACGGGAATGATGCGGCCCTCTTCACCGAACAGCCCAAAATCGAGCTCGTACTGGCCATGGCTGTCAAACCGATACAGCACATGCCGGTCCTCATCAAAAAAGAAAATCGTGCCAGCGGGATCCACGACCAGCCTGGCAGGCATGTACCGCGATGGAAGTCCGGACCGTTGCGGCATGCGCAGGGTCGAAAGATACTGCAGCCTCCGGTCAAACACCTGGATGCGGCGATTGTTCCGGTCGGCTACGTAGATTTTCAGTTCGTTTGTGGGGTCAATTGTGACAGGCAGATCGAACTGGTAGTCGCCGTTGCCGAGACGACCAACAGAGTCCAGGCGCACTCCGTTCCGGTCGGTTTTCAGTATCCGGTGACGCCCTGTTTCCGCAATGAAGATATTTCCGAGGGTGGATGTGCGCACGCTGCGGGCATCATCCAGTCCGGTCAGCAGCACTTCGGGCATGGCGACATCAGCAGAAGCAACTTCAACACCAGAACCACCAGCATCAGATGCAACACCAACTACAGGAGCGGGAGCAGCAGTTGCAGCAGCAGTTCCGGCAACGACAGCATCAGCCGGCTGCAGCGCCAGCGGGAACAGCTTCACAGGAAACAGCACCAGCAGAAACAGGGCCAGTGGGAACAGCCTCCGCGAAAGCAATGCCGGCGGGAACAGTTGCTTCCGGACAGCGGCCTGCTTATGCTTTTCCAGCACTTCGGATATTTGTTTTGTTATCAATGAAATACGGGTTTTATCCCGGGTGGATGTCGCACTGTTATCAATATACCCACTCGGCAGATTCCTTGCCATGATGCCGTTCAGATTGTCATGATCGTTCAAGGCCCTTGGCACCGATGTCGCGGCGATAGTATGCGTTCTCAAAAGAGACCTTCCCAACTTCGCGATAGCAGTTGTCAATAGCTGTTTTGAGATCCTGGCCGTGTGCCACCACGCTCAGGACACGTCCACCATTAGTCAGCAGCTTGCCATCGGCGGACCGTGTGCCGCTGTGAAACACCAGCGCCTCTTCAGAAATGTTCTCAAGTCCGGCAATCTCCTTGCCCTTGGTGTACGCTTCCGGATAGCCACCGGATGCGAGCACTACACAACAGTAATGCTCTTTTGACATGACTACCTCGGTTTTTTCAAGCTCGAAATTCACGGTTGCCAGCATCACTTCCAGCAGATCGGACTCCATGGCAGGCAGCAGCACCTGGCACTCCGGATCCCCGAAGCGGCAGTTGTACTCCACCACTTTCGGGCCCTCTTCGGTAATCATAAGGCCAAGGTAAAGCACGCCGCGATAGGCATGGCCCTCCAGCTGCATGGCGCCAAGGGTGGGATACAGGATGGTATCCTCAACGAGTCGCAGCATGCGCTCATCGATTACCGGTGCCGGCCCGTAGGCGCCCATCCCACCGGTATTCAGTCCCGTGTCACCTTCCCCGATGCGCTTGTGGTCCTGAGCTGAGAGCAGCAGATGCGCATTGCGGCCATCCGTAATAGCGAAAACCGATGCTTCTTCGCCTTGCATGAACTCCTCAACGATCACCCTGCGGGCGGCCTTGCGCAACGTGGCATCCTCACGGATCCGGTTGAGGTGGTCCAGAGACTCGGCCCGGTCGCGACTGATAAAGACACCTTTCCCGGCAGCGAGACCGTCGGCCTTGATGACAATCGGCCAGTTCTGGTTATCCACGCTGAGCCATGCTTCGAGATCGTCCAAAGCCGTTTCACTACTGAATTCGATGGATTCTGCCGTCGGGATCTGGTATTTGTGCATCAGCCACTTGGCAAACGTTTTGCTGCCCTCAAGGCGCGCGGCCGCTTTTGATGGACCAAACACCTTGTGTCCACGCGCTTCCAGATAGTCGGTGATACCATCGACAAGAGGCTGTTCGGGTCCGACCACCGTAAGTGCAATGTCCTTTTCACGGAGAAATTCCGCTACCGCTTTGAACCATAATTCGGATGCGGATTTGGTTTTAGTTTGTGAGCCGTGGCCTGTTTGTGAGCCGTGGCCGGACTCAGGTCCGGGTGCCGTATCGGCTGGCGCAGCGATTTCGACATTTTCACCATGCACCGCTGTTCCGGGATTGCCCGGTGAGATATAGAGTTTTCCCAGGAGCGGGGACCGGCTCAGGGACCACGCCAGTGCGTGTTCCCTTCCACCGGATCCGAGAATAAGTACATTGTATGGAGCCATTGGCTTGCAGTGAGATTATTTTTGTCCGGCAGCTATGGCCACAAGCTGGCTGAAATCGGCCGGTTTCAGGCTCGCGCCGCCGATGAGTCCGCCATCCACATCCGGTTTCTGAAGCAGCTCGCCGGCGTTTCCGGGCTTCATGCTGCCGCCATAGAGGATGCGTACCGTGGCAGCGGCATCTTCATTGAAAAGAGCTGTCAGCTGCTCGCGGATGAAGGCGTGCATCTCTTGCGCCTGCTCCGGAGAAGCGGTTTCACCGGTGCCGATGGCCCATACCGGTTCGTAGGCAATGACGATTTTCGTGAGTTCGTCAGCTGAGAGTCCGTCCAGGGAACCGGCGGTCTGCTCTTTCACCACATCGAAATGGCGGTCTTCCTTACGCTCGGACAGCACTTCACCGACGCAGACAATGGGGGTAATGCCGTCTGCAAGGGCCTTTTTTACTTTCTTGTTGACAACGGCATCGTCTTCGCCAAAATACTCACGGCGCTCAGAGTGGCCCAGGATCACGAAATCGCAGCCAAGTTCATTCAGCATGGCGGTACTGACTTCGCCCGTGAAGGCGCCATTATCTTCAAAATGGACATTTTGCGCTCCAATTTTAACAGCACTGCCGGATTTGCGTGCCGAAAAAGCGGATGGAAGTGATACAAACGGCGGGCATACGGCCGCTTCCACTCCTTCAATATTCTTTTGTGCGTTGTCGTCGAGTTGCGCGAAAAATTCAGCCGTCTCTTTCGGGCCCATGTTCATTTTCCAGTTCCCGGCTATCAATATTGTTCTCATGAGTTATCTCCGTCGTTTATGATGTTATTCAGTTCTACAAGTAGTTCGTTTATATTATGACCATGGAGTTTGCGGATGATACGCCCATCGCTGTCGATCAGGAAGCGAACAGGCATTTCGTAGATATTCCAGCGCTCTTCCAGGTCGGATTCGGCGTAGGCGCCCGCCTTTGCCACGGGCCAGCCCTGACCCCGTTCTTCAAAAAATGCTCTTACGGCTATGGGACTCCGTTCTACCGGAATGGTTAGAAATTGTACATTTTCCTGGCGATACAAGAGATGCAAGGTATACAGCTGCAGATAGTTTGCCTGGTATGTGCGGTCGGCCAGCGACACTACCTCAATCAGTGCCGGCCCACCGCGAAGATCCTCCAATGTCATGGTCCTGATATCCTGCCGTACACCGGATTCCGGCTGTCCTTCAGATTCCGACTGTACTACAGATTCCGGCTGTGCTTCTGTATCCACCGCTCCCCCGGTTTCCGCTGCCGGAACGTCTACCTCCAGCGTAAAGGAAGGAAGTGGCATGCCGGGTGCGAGCTGCTCCACATCATAGCGCATGACCGAGAGCCATGCATCCGCTTCGGCATCACTGCCAAAGCGGGACTCGTAATCACGGATTCGGGCACGCGCCTGGTCTATCCGGGAGCTGTCGTACAGCACTTCGATCCGGTTTTTTGAAATCCGGAGCCGGGTTTCAGGGGCAGTCGATGCCGCTTCCAGCGAATCAGCCCAGGCAATGGCTGCATCCAGCCCCTCCCGCTGCAGTATGGACATGAAGCCAAACCGTGCCGCCAGCTGGCGAATATCTTCGTGGTCACCGTATTCACGGAGCCGCTGCATCATGAGGTCATCGTTGCGGCCTTCGAGCATGCGCATCGATTCAAGGGCGGCAATACGGGAGGCAATTGTACCGGGCCAGTTTTCAAAAACCTGCCAGTATATGGAGCTCCAGTTGTCGAGTACCTGGGGGATGGTGTCCCGGGCAATGCCACCGGAAGCCGCGATCTGCATGACTCGGTTATACTGCCGCTCCAACCGCGTCAGCGTGCGCATCGCCTCGCTCTCGTCGGAGTGAAAACGGGCAGCCCCGGAGAAACGGGGCAGTGCTCCTTCTATGCGGACCGAGTCCTGAGGCGCCAGAAGCAGCGTGGTGTCTGCCATGCGCCGCTCATTCCGGTACAGACGGAGCGCATAGGCCCCCTGGCGCGGAAATACGACCTCACCGTCAAAGGTTCCCTGCGTGTCGGTCCTGGCATGGAACAGCGTATCCGGTCCGCCTCTGAGATTCAACACCAGCAAACGGGTGCCCTCGAGCCCGAGCGTGTCGTCCGGCATCGGCTTGAAATCATCATCAAGAGTGATCACGCCATATATCCTGGTTCTGTCTTCCGTTGGCTGCGGTTCCTCCCGGCTGCAGCTGCCGCACCCGGAGAGGCCAACAGCAAGTGCGAATAGCAGCAGAAGCGGCATCCAACCGGACAAGGGTCCTGAAAAACAACGTTTTCCAGCGTAAAAATCCGTATTTCTGTCCACCATGTTATTCAAATCCCCTGATTTTTTTCTCGACCATTTCCCGGACCATGCCCGGATTTGCCTTACCCTGAGATTTTTTCATGATCTGGCCCATGAAAAAACCTATCAGGCCCTGCTTCCCACCCAGGTAGCGCTGCACTTCCTCGGGGTTGTTCTGAAGAACCTCTTCCACAATAGGTTCGAGAAAGCCGGTATCGGAAACCTGCAGCAGGTTCATCTCACGCGCCAGATCTTCGGCCGTTTTGCTGCTCTCCGGTCCCGCATCCACCATGGCATCAAGCAGCGACTGCATGGCCGACGAGCTGATCTTGTCCCCCTCGCGCAGTGCAATGAGTCCGGCCAGACGTCCCGGGCTGACCGGGAACTCCGTGATGCCGATCCCTTTCTCGTTCATGATGCGCCGGATTTCGGTGATGATCAGGTTGGCTGTTGGTTTGGCGGTCGCCCCATGTTCCAGGACCGATTCGAAAAAGTCGGCGAGCGGACGGTCTTCGGTCAGGACGGACGCATCGTATCCGGTAAGGCCGAATTCGCTGATGTAGCGGCGGCGGCGGGCTTCGGGCAGCTCCGGTATTTCCCGGCGGATCTGATCGAGCATCTCGTCGGTCACCACAACCGGGGGGATGTCGGGCTCCGGAAAATAGCGGTAGTCGTGCGCCTCTTCCTTGGAACGCATCTGGCGTGTCCGCATTTCGGCGGGATCCCATAGAAGCGTCTGCTGGATGACCGAACCGCCTGAAAGCACCAGCTCCTTCTGCCGCTCTACCTCGAAGGCAAGCGCCCGCTCCACATTGCGGAACGAGTTGAGGTTCTTGATCTCGGTGCGTGTGCTGAACTCTTTTTGTCCGGCCGGACGGATGGATATGTTCGCATCACAACGCAGGCTGCCTTCTTCCATGTTACCGTCACTGACGCCCAGATAGCGAACGATCTGCCAGATCTTGCGCATGTAAGCGCCGGCTTCTTTCGGACTTCGGATATCCGGTTCCGAAACGATCTCCAGCAACGGTGTGCCCGCACGGTTCAGGTCGAGCAGCGTGTTGTGCGGATCCTGGTCGTGTATGGATTTGCCGGCATCTTCCTCCATGTGGATGCGGGTGATGCCGATGCGTTTTGTGCCGCCATCCTCCAGGTCAATATCCAGGTGTCCGTCATAACAAATCGGTGTTTCAAACTGGGAGATCTGGTAGCCCTTGGGCATATCCGGATAGAAGTAATTCTTGCGGGCGAAAATCGAGCGCGAGCGGATCGTGCAATTTGTCGCCAGGCCCAGTTTTACGGCATAACGGATCAGGTTCTCGTTCGGGACAGGCAACGTGCCCGGATGACCGAGGCAGAGCGGGGTGACATTGGTGTTGGGCGCCGAGCCAAACCTGTTGGAAACCGGGGCAAATGCCTTGGATTCGGTAAGGAGTTGCGCGTGTACTTCCAGTCCTATTACAGTCTCAAATTGCGTATCCACGCTCATAAATAATATCAGACAGT
>SL_3KL_010_SEDDRAFT_10004573_pt1 | contig 12479 bp, 8 predicted proteins | sample SodLakKL_010_SED_2_FD_10381 | JGI IMG/M metagenome (IMG submission 10381)
CCTCTTTCGAGAGCCATCACCGCCTGTTCGCGGGTCATGGCGGGTCCCTTGGTCATGTTGCGCGTCCCGTAGCCCACCTTGCAAGGCAGAACCTTGCCCTCATATGAAGTGTCAAGGTCGGCGCTGACGCTCAAATCCATGATGGCGTCGGTTCCAGCGTCGACGGCGGCCTTGATTTTCTCCAGTTCTGCAGCGACAGGGGCGCCTGGACCATGGAGGCCCACGCTGGCGCTCACCTTGGTGCGCAATCCCGCACCGATCCCCGTGGGCTTCATGCCGGTGTGCCGTTTGTTGCAGGGAATGACCAGGGTGCCTTCCGCCAAGCCCTGTCTCACTTGTTCTGGCCTGATTCCTTCTTGTTGCGCCACCTGTTCCATGGCTGGTGTGATGTTTCCCTCGAGCGCTTCACTCAACTGGGTCATCGGTTTCCTTTCCTGGTTTCGATGTTCTCCAAGAGTGCACGGGCTCCTTTTCTGGAAGTTTGAGAACCTTTTCCTTCGGGTTCTCTTTCCCNCAAAAAAAAAGCCCATGCCGTTTCCGGCATGGACTTTTCCATCATCCATGGATGTTTTGCACAACCCCGGTGAGGGTGGTGCCTTCTCAAGTTTCCAGGCAGGTCTCCTGGCTTCCGGAATGGCGTCCGATCCTCCCTTCCCGCCTGCCTTGCCCAAAAGGGACGACCGACGGTGGCTTCGAGGGGGACTACCGGTTACAGTGGCGGGACCGCCCGGGATTTTCACCCGGTTCCCTATTCTCCCTTTGGGGCACCTGGAACATGTTCGGTTTGATTCATCGGTCGTTTTTTATGCCTCATTTGACCGTTTGTCAAAAAGAATCAGAACAGCCTCCTCCTTTCCCATGTCTGCAGTGATTTGCGGGAGCAAAGAAATGGAAGTTTTCAAGATGCCCAGCTTTCCAGCAACTCACGCGCCCTGTTCCATGTGTTTCCCTTGAAGCTTGCGCAGTGTTCTGAGGTTATGAACCATGATGTCGTTAAAATCGAGGGTTTGGGGGTGATGGCCTAACGGCCTGCGAAGACCGGCGGATGCCCAGTGAGATCGGTGGAATGGCCGACTGCGGCACGCACTGGCACGAGGTACTCACGGACAATTTTTCCCATCGATGCCAAAAGAAAGAACCGTCCCATGAAAAGGCCTGTCGGTCCACCCCGAAAATGACATAATGCAATTATTTGATTTGTGATGTGATAACAATCACATTAAATCTTCAATGGTTTAAGGATTGCTCCACTGCCAGTCTTTCATAGGTGGCTTTTCAGGAAGATGCGAGGCGAAGTCTTATTTTGGATGGCAACACGACACTTGAACGTTTTTTGCATCCTTTGGTCGAATGACTCGGCTGACAGTGGTTTTTTTGCATGCAAAGGGGTTTGTGGGAATGGTGAGTGGCAGAAGCAACGAACAGTGGCAGGATTTCTGGAACATGGCACCTGATGTTAGAAGGAAAAGTTTTGAGGAAGCGCTGCTCTCGCTGGATCGAATGGCGGCCAGGGCTGCTTTGAACCTGCACAATGATGAAGAGGGTTCCTTGCAATTTCTGGAAGACATTGTTGTCCCTGCCCTTGAAAGCATTGGGAAAGGTTGGGAAGAGGGCCGGATATCCCTGGCGCAGGTCTATATGGCGGGAAGAATCACTGAAGAATTGATGGAGGAGTTGCTGCCCCTCAAGGCTGCTCCCCATAGTGGCGCTGAAATGGCCATTGCCGTGCTGGAAGATTACCATTTGCTGGGAAAGCGTTTGGTCTGTTCCGTTTTGAGATCAGCCGGCTTTCATGTGGCAGACTACGGGCGCATGAATGTGGATGATCTTGTGCAGCGTGTGAAGTCCGAAAAGATTCGAATTCTCCTGATTTCTACCCTCATGCTGCCCTCCGCCCTGAACGTGAAGGCCGTGCGGAAAGGGCTCACCCGGGCGGGGGCGGACGTGAAAATCGTGGTGGGGGGTGCACCCTTTCGTTTCGATGACCAGCTTTGGTTAGAAGTGGGGGCCGATGCCACTGCTTCAACAGCCTCGGGAGCCATCCATGTGGTCCAGGGCATGTGGAAGGAGCTCAGATGAAACCAGCGAAAATGACTTCGATGCAACGGGTGCTGACGACCCTGTCCCATGAAGAACCGGATCGGGTGCCCCTTTTCCTCGCTCTCACAATGCACGGAGCGAAGGAGCTGGGAATAAACATCCGTGAATACTTTTCGAAACCACAGAATATGGTGGAAGGCCAGCTTCGCTTGCTCTCAAAGTATCAGCAGGACTTCATATACACATTTTGCTATGCCCCTCTGGAAATGGAAGCCTGGGGAGCTCAAGTGATCTATCGTGAAGATGGCCCTCCCAATTCGGGGCCACCCCTTCTGAGAAAGCTTGAAGACATTCAGGGACTCAAGGCTCCCAGGGTTTCAGAAACTCCTTGCCTGCTGAAAGTCCTGAAGACCATCGAACTTCTGAAATCCCGCGTGGAAACAGACGTTCCCATCGTGGGGGTGGTGATCTCCCCTTTCTCTCTTCCCATCATGCAGTTGGGGTTTGACGCCTACATTGAACTTATTTATGAGCGCCCGCAGCTGTTTTGGCGCCTCATGGAGCTGAACAAGGCCTTTTCCATCCAGTGGGCCAATGCTCAGCTGGCCGCTGGTGCGACAGCCATCTGTTATTTTGATCCCGTTTCATCCCCGACCATAATTCCCCGAGACATTTACCTCAAAACGGGATTCGAGGTGGCCAGAGAAGCGATCCGCGCCATCAAGGGACCCACGGCCACTCACCTGGCCTCGGGGCGCAGCCTGGGCATACTGGACGATCTTGCCGTGACGGGAACCTCCATGGTGGGGGTGAGCTGTGAGGAAAATCTTGCCGAACTCAAAAGGGCTGCATCTCAAAAATTAACGATTCTTGGAAATCTCAATGGAATCGAAATGCGCAGGTGGACCCCCCGGGAAGCAGAAACGCAAGTGAAAAGAGCCATTGCGCAAGCGGGGCCCGGAGGGGGATTCATTCTGGGGGACAACCATGGGGAAATTCCCTGGCAGGTGGAAGAAGAGGTCCTCTTTGCCATAGGGGATGCCGTGCGCAAGTGGGGTGAGTACCCGCTCAATTGGGTGAAAGATGAGCGGTGAGTTTTGCATTGGTCTGTGTGAGAATTTTGGCGCTGAAGGAATGGCTGCTGCCCGTGATCTCCATGAGGACGGCGTCCGCCTGAAGCTCTTTCCTTCGCCCTGCACCGGGCCTCGAGGGATGGACCAGGGACAATGGGGTTTTCCTTCTCGCTGGGCAGATGCCCCAATGTGCAGCGTGGTTTTGGGGGGTGCCTGCCTGGGTGTCAGAAATTTGAACCGCACTGGTGAGACACTGCCTCCTCTTCAAAAGTTTGAGCAGTGCTTTTACCTTGTGGCACCCAGGGAGCTGGTGGATGATTATCTCCGCAAGGGTGTTTATATTTTGACGCCCGGTTGGTTGCTGCGCTGGAAGGAAATGCTTGACCAGTGGGGGTTTGACAGGGATATGGCCCCGCAGTTTTTCGAGGAGTCCTGTACAGGGCTCGCGCTGGTCGACACGGGGGTTGTGTCCGGCAGCCTTGAGCGCCTGAAAGATTTTGCCCGTTTTGTCAAGCGCCCCTGGGAAAGGGTGACCGTTGGCCTGGACGTTTTGCGCCTTCACATGGAAAAATCCCTTTTGCACTGGAAAGCTGAAACATGCCGGGAGCAAAGGCACCTTGCGGAGAGGCAGTCTGCAGACTACGCCATGGCCTGTGAACTCACGGCACGCATGGCGGAAATAAAAGGGGAAAAGGAAGCCATTGACGACATTCTGGGTCTTTTCAGGATGCTCTTTGCGCCGGAAATCCTCCATTACACGCCCATTGTTGAGCCCGTGAAAGCACATGAAGCCGCCTTTTCAGAGGATGAAGGGGACACACGGTTCCCTTTGGAAAATTTTTACGGGGATCACATGGTGTTGGAATCGGGGAGAGGGTTTCTCATCAAGGTGAGTCACAGGGAGAAAACCCTGGGAGTGGTTCTGGTTGATGGTGTGGCTTTTCCTCAATATTTGAGCCGGTACATCAACCTGGCGATGGACGTGGGAAAAGTGTGCGGCCTCGCCATTGCCAACGCTCGAAGTTACGAAATCATCAAGGGCACGGAAAAAAGTCTCCGCCATGAGATCGAGGAGAGAAAAAAGGCCGAGGATGCCCGCAAGAGAATGGAGAAAGAAGTCCTGAAGCTCCAGAAGCTGGAGGCGGCGAGCATTCTGGCGGGGGGCATAGCCCATGATTTCAACAATCTCCTGGGTACGATCATGGGGAATATCAACATGGCACAGTTGTCAATAGAACCCCTGGAGCCCGTCTCCCATACACTGCAGGAAGCTTACAAGGGAACTTTGCGGGCGGCGGAACTGGTGAAGAAGTTCCTTGTCCTTTCCAAGGCTGGAATGATGAGCAAACTGGCAGCGGACATCACCACCGTCCTCAGAAACTCTGTCTATTCAGCCCTGGATGGATTCCGTGTGGAGAGAAGGGTCTCCATTTGTGAAAATCTCTGGCTTGTGGAAATGGATCCTTTTCAGATAAGCCAGGCCCTGTGCAGTGTTTTGGAAAATGCAGGGGAGGCCATGCCTTTTGGCGGCGCCGTAGACATCAAAGCTGAGAATGTTGAGTTTTCCTGCAAAAGAGAAATGGGCCGGTTTTCCGCCATGAAGCCCGGAAAATATGTGAAGATTTCCATATCCGATTCGGGTCCGGGAATGGAATCCGAGCACCTTGACAAAATTTTCGATGCCTATTTTTCCACCAAGCCAAGGGGCGCCCAAAAGGGAATGGGAATGGGGCTCACCCTGGCCTACTCCATCATCAAAAGGCACGAGGGTTACTTGACGGTCGCATCCAGGCCAGGGGAAGGAACCACCGTGGAGATTCATCTACCCGCCCTGGACAAGGCTGAACGTGCTAGGTGAGGGTCATTCTTTCCTGGAGAGTTTTCCGCTGCGCCCGGCGTTCGCTGTCGCCTCGGGGTATGTGAATGGGTTGGCGGCTGTCGCGGTCGAGGCCAGCCACGTACATGGCTGTGGAGAGGGTGCCGGGGGTGGGGGTGAAATCCTGGAATTGCCGCAGGGGCAAACGGAGCTTTTCAAACTTTTCCGCCAGACGTTTCATGTCTTCTGATCGACAGCCGGGATGGGACGCGATCACGTAGGGTGTGAACTGAGCCCTGATGTTTTTTTCGCGGGCGATACGGCGGGCCAGTTTCAGGAACTCTTCCAGCACACTGGGGCCGCACTTGTGCATGAGGCGCAAAACATGTGGTTCCGTGTGTTCCGGGGCGATTTTCATGGCTCCTGGAGTGTGCCGCTCCAAAAGCCGGGCCAAAAGGCGGGGGGTTCTCAGGAGAAGTTCCATGCGCAGGCCCGAAGAGACGAAGACATGTTTCACGCCCTTCAAAGCCGCAGCGTCCTCCAGCAGCTTCAGCATGGCTTCTTCATCGATTCGAAGGTGGCGGCATATCCGGGGATAGAGGCAGTCCCGGCGTTTGCAGGGGGCGTTTCTGGAGCACGAAACCCCGAACAGGTTTGCCGTGGGTCCTCCCAGGTCGCTGACAGTCCCTCTGAAATCCTTTTTTTCCGACAGCTCCTTCAGTTCCTTCAGGATGGAGTCAGGGGTTCGGCTGACGATCACCGGTCCCTGGTGCCGGGCTATGGAGCAGAAGGAACAGTTGCCCACGCACCCTCGCACAATGGTGACCGAGTTCTGAATCATGCGCCATGCGGGCACATCCCCCATGGAAGGATGGGGAGCCTTCTGGAAGGGGAGTGCATGAACCGCATCCAGTTCGGCGGGTGTGAGAGGAGGAGGCGAAGGGTTCTGGAGCACCCACATGCTTTGCTGTTTTTGAAGAAGGGGAGTTGCAAAAAGTCCTCGCGCATGACGGTCCACGGTTCGTTCCCCATGGAGAAACTTTTTCCTTTCATGGTTGATGTCGTCCCAGGAAGGCAGCTGAACCGCATCTGGAGGAAGGTCTCTTGCCCTGAGTTCCCCTTCAGTGAGTCTTTCGCAGGTTCCTTCAATGGATTGAAGGGATCTGCCCTGTGAAAGCCGCTGAGCGATCTCCAGGATGGCGCGCTCCCCCATGCCATACACCAGCAGGTCTGCTTTGGAGTCGGTCAGGATGGACCCCCGGAGCTTATTCTGCTGATAGTCGTAGTGCACAAACCTTCTGAGGGACCCTTCCAGGCCGCCGAGCACCACGGGGACTCCCTGAAAGGCTCCCTTGCACAGGGAAGTGTAAAGGATGGAAGCCCGATCGGGCCTGCGGCGGTTCCGGCGCGAGCGCTCACTGCCGAAATAGGGATTCCCTTGAGGTGAATAATCGTCCTCGTCTCGAACCTTCCCGTTCCCCGTGTAATTGGCCACAATGGAATCCAGGTTTCCGGCGGTGACGCCGAAAAAAAGCCGGGGGCGCCCAAATTCCCCGAATGCATGGGGAGAATCGTACCGGGGCTGAGAGAGGATGGCTGTCCGGAACCCGTGAGCCTCCAGCCATCTCCCGATGACCGCCACGCCAAAAGAAGGGTGATCCACATAGGCATCTCCCGTGACGAGGACGATGTCCACCTCGTGCCAGCCTCTGTCCAGCATCTCCTGGCGGCTTGAGGGAAGGAATGGGGATCGTTCAGGGGATGCCTTGCGCCGTTTGTTCCTCAAAGGGTTCATCTTCTTGGCCATGAGGGCGGTCAATCCACCTGGGGCCTTGGCAGCAATCGGGCCCGCTCCATGATTTCGGGTATTTTCTCCTCCCATTCGATGGCCATGATGTGAACCCCGGTCACTCCCTCCATTTCCTGCAATTCCTGAATCTGTTCCAGAAGGATGCGGATGCCTTCTTCCCCCTGAGCGGATTTGGGAACACCCTTGATGCGTTCCAGGATTTCCTGGGGAATGCTGATTCCCGGAACGCTCTGGTTCATGTAGCGGGCCATGCCCAGAGACTTGAGGGGAGTGACACCGGCCAGAATGAAGCATTTTTCATGAAGGCCCATGTGGCAGGCCATTTTCATGAATTCCCTGAATCGGCCCATGTCGAAAATGCACTGTGTCTGAATGAAGTCCGCTCCCGCCATGATTTTTTTGGCCATGCGAATGACGCGAAACTCGAAGGGATCGGCAAAAGGGTTGGCCGCGGCCCCAAGAAACATGTTCATTTTTCCATCGATGGGCTCTCCGTTGTCCATTTTTCCTTCGTCGCGAAGGATCCGGATCATGTGGAGGAGCTGCATGGAGTCTATGTCAAAGACGTTCTTTGCATGAGGATGGTTGCCGAAAGTCTGATGATCGCCGCTCAGGCACAGCATGTTCCGAATGCCCAGAGCGTGGGCGCCGAACACGTCGCTCTGGGCTGCAATGCGGTTGCGGTCGCGGGTCACCATTTGCATGACCGGCTCCACACCATGGCGGGACAGGATGGCTGCAGCGCCGATGCTCGACATGCGCACCGATGCCGTTGGATTGTCCGTCACGTTGACGGCATCCGCAAATCCCTTGATGTGATCGATCTTGCCTATGAGGTGGTTCGGGTTCGGTCCCTTCGGAGGGCCACATTCACAAGTGACCGCGAAGGAGCCCGAACGAAGGACTTTTTCCAGGTTGCTTCCGCATTTCATGGTTTGATCTGCGCTCATGGATTCCTTTCCATGGGGTGAAAAAGCTGACCCGGCAGTTGTTCGTTTCTTGCCGGAGTTTTCCGGGCCGGTGATGGGCTTTCTCCGGCGAGGGAAAGGCGGGTGATGTTCCCCTGGGTCAGGGGTTTTTGTAATCCAGCCTGTAGATCCTCTCCCGCACCGTGTGGCGCACACCCCCGTCCAGGGCGGGCCGCCAGTCTTTGGCGGGAATGAAGTTCTGCAGGTCATGAAGCCGCCCCAACTGTTTCATCCGGTCAAGAATGAGCTGCCACACACAGGGCGTGTTTTGGGGGTCCACTTCACAGCGTCCTCTTTCCGAACCTCCGCAGGGCCCGTTGAAAAGGCGTTTGGAACATCGCGCAATGGGGCAGATGCCACCCGTGAGATGGGTGATGCACTGGCCGCATCCTGAACACATTTCGGCCCAGAGTCCCGGCTCCATCACCGCGCCGTAAAAGGTGGTGTTCACTCCGGGAAAAACAGGGATGTGCCCGAGCCGGTCCGCCAGGAAATTCACCCCGACGCCACACGCCAGGGTGATGACCGCATCGATGTTTTCCCCTTTGACCCGCTGAAGCAAGGGGAGCACAAATTCTTCGTCACACTGGCGCAGCACCGTGTCCTCTTCAATGGTTTTGGTTTGGTTTTCCCGCTGAAAGGCGATGCGAAGTCCAGAGGCCAGGAGGCGGGCCTCCGCGGCGCCTCCCGAGAGACAGACCGTGACGCAGGTGCCGCAGCCCGCCACGAGGATGTTTTGGTGTGCTTCCACAAATCCTTTGATTTCATGGAAAGGTTTCTGATCCGCAACGATCATTTCAGCGACTCCTTTTCGCTCTCTGGAGCTGTTTCATGCTGAACTTCCTTCCAGATGGCCGGCCAGGAGGCTTCGGCACTCCCCCGTGTTTGGCGAAACTGCAAACTGGCCTTTTCCAACCCGATTTCCTTGAGAAATTTCTGTGCGTGTGCCACGCGCCGCCCAAGAAGCTCCTCAGAACCCATGTATAGACACCCTTCTTCCTTGCAGGCGATCACCACCACGCGGTCGGCGCCCATTTCGAAGGGTTCCACCAGGTCCAGGGAACTGAGCCGCCCCACACAGGGAACCATGATGCGCAAGATGCCGGAGCCTTCGATTTCTTCCAGGGATTGAGGTTTCAGGTATTTCCGGCTGGTGGTTTCATAGAGGCAGCAGTAGGCGACGAGAAAGGGCCTCCATATCTTGACGGCACGGGCGGGTGCAAGGATTTCCCCAAGAGTTTGTTTCATCTGATTGGTGGCGAAGCGTTTCAGGGCGATGCCCGCCGCAGGGCATTCGGCGGCACAAAGACCGCAAGCCTGGCATTCCTCGGCGGGCATGGCCGCCGTGCGGTCCACAGTGGCCACACCAAAAGGGCACACGCGGGCGCAAGTGAGGCATCCCGCGCATGCCTGAGAAGATTCCAGCCGGGCACCCGTGGCACAGGCCAGGCAGCGTCTTGCTTCCTGAAGAGCTTCCCGCTCGTTGAAGGGGGATTCAATTTCCGAAAAATCCCCAATCCTTTCCCGGGGGTCCAGCAGAGCCGCCTCCCTGCGGGTCATCTTGCGGGCCAGGCTGGCGACCCTTTGGGGCAAAAGGCCCAAAGACGGGACATCTTCCCTGGGCAAGACAAGTCTTTCCCCCGTTTGCAGGTAATGGTGCACCGCCTGGGCTGCCCGGTGGCCGCTGGCGATGGCATGGATGGCCGACCCCGGCCCCGTCAGGACCTCCCCGCACGCGAAAACCCCGGGTTCCGATGTGGACAGGGTATGAGAATCGCACATCAAGCGCCCCCTTTTCACCGCCAGTTCCGTCTCCTTGACGCAGGACAGGTCCGCACGTTGACCGATGGTCATGATGACCTGGTCCACGTCCAGGGTCATGGTTCGGGCTTCGTCGTATTGAGGGGCGAAGCGCCCGTGGTCATCAAAAACCCGGGTGCAGCGTTTCAGCTCCATGCCGGCCACTTTTCCCCCACGGGAAAGAACAGCTTTGGGTCCCCATGAATTCAAAATCTCTATGCCTTCTTCCCGCGCTTCCTGGATTTCCCATTGCCAGGCGGGCATCTCCTCCGGTGTTTCGAGGCATGCCATGAAAACCTGGCCCACCCCCAGTCTTCTTGCTGTCCTGGCCGCATCCACGGCCACATTGCCGCCCCCTATGATGAGAACCCTGTCTCCAAGGGGAGGCGGATGACCGTTGGCCACGTCCCATAAAAAGGTGATTCCCGGAAAAACCCCTTCGCTCTCCGATCCGGGAATGGGCAAGGTGACGCTTTCGGACAACCCAATGGCAAGCACCACGGCATCATGCTTTTTCCGAATTTCCTCCAGTGAAATGTCCACCCCGACCCGGCAGGCGGTTCTCGTCTCCACACCCATGGCCAGTATGTCGTCGATGTCCTCGCGAAGGGCATGGAGAGGAAGGCGGTAACGGGGAATGGCGTGGGCGAGCATCCCCCCGAGCTGGCTGTCCTGTTCGAAAACGATGGTGTGATAGCCCAGGAGGGCGAGGTCGTGGGCCACAGTGAGCCCAGCGGGCCCCGACCCGATGATGGCGACTTTTTTCCCTTGAGTGGGCTCGATCCTTTGACGGCGCGCACGTCGATATTCCCTGGTGTTTTCCACCACGAAACGTTTGAGCATGCGCAAGCTCACGGGGGCATCCACTTCTTTTCTTCTGCATTCCTTCTCGCAGGGGTGGTGGCAGATGCGCCCGCACACGGAGGGAAAAGGGTTGGCTTGCAGGAGGAGGTCGAGAGCTTTTTCGTAGTTCCCTTCACTGATGGCTTCCGCATAGCCGCGGGTGTCTGTGTGAACGGGGCAGGCTGCCGAACAGTTCGGCAGGGGATCGCCCGGCAGGATGACGCTCCGATTGTCCATGTTCTTTCCTATGCTCCTTGCTCCGGTTCCACTCATGTTTTTCACCTTCGTGCCAGTGAAGTACATGAATAACAGATCGAAGCCGTTAAGGGAAACAGGGTTGGCTTGCTGCGGCATTTGGTGGGATTGGAGAGCAGGCGCCCATTGCTCGGCCGGGTGTGGAAAAAAATCGATACGCGGCATTTCCCTGTGAAGTAAAACAGGACCCGCAGGTTCAGGGCTTCGACGTGACGAAAAAGAAGAGCAGGCTTCTCACCAGTTCGGCCATGAAGGGCATGTCCAGTTTGTCCATGGTGTCCGTTGGAAGATGGTAATGAGGATTGCGGAAGAAGGCCGTGTCCGTGATCATGACGGCCTTGAAACCCTTGTCCCAGAAGGATGAGTGGTCACTGAGGCGAACGGCGGGAAGCACCCAGCCGTTGAAGGGCACGGTGAGGGAGATGGCCGGAAGATTCTCATTCTTTTCGAAAGCACTCAAAAGAGATGCGGTGAACCTTCTCGAAGAAAAGTTGCCCACGATGCCTATGAAATCTCCAACCTTTGGATAGTTCATGAAATTCAAGGGAAAGGGGTAGGGCTGACAGCCCTCCTGGTGGCAGGTGTAACCCACCATTTCCAGGCAGATCATGCCCTCGATTTTCTCATTTCTCTCCCGCGCGGCCTTGGCGTGCACCCTGCTTCCCATGTAAGGGGTTGAAAAAACAGGGGGTTCTTCAAGCGCGAAGGCCACAAGGCGGACGACCAGATCCTCGGGCAGGAGCGCAAGGTTTTTTTGAAGGTTGGACGCCAGCTCCAAAAGAACGCTCACGCCACTCCCGTTGTCGTCGGCACCCGGTGTTCCGTGCACGGTGTCGTAATGGGCCCCCACGATAAAGAGCCGGGAAGGGTTCGGCCCTCTTTTGATTTCGGCCACCACGTTGGAAACGGCATTTCCTCGATAGTCGTAAGTTTCGAGAAAAGGTTCCAGTTTCAATGCCTCAAAGGTTTCCTGAATGTAATCGCGAGCCCTGCTGTGATTCTCCCAGTTGAAGACGCTTCGCTCTCCGATGTCCACGGTCAGAATGCGCAGGTGTTTTTCGATGTTTTGAATACTGGTGGTCTCATGGAATTGAACATGGGGCATAGAACTTTCACTCCCGGCGGGATCAGGGGCACAGGTGAAAAAGAGCAAGAGAAAGAACAGTGTGGAGGTTTTTTTTGTCATGTCCAGGCGCTGACAGGGTGTTTGGATGCCCGGCAACGGGGCGCGGGCAGCTCGCTTTTTCCAGGGGCCCGGGCCTTGAGCGCCGCAGATTCTGTTTCACTGCGCTGCTGCAACAGCCCTTTTTTCATTTCCGAAGGAGCCGATGGACGGGTGCTGAAAATGGCTCCCCTTTCAGCGCCCCATGGGAATGAGATAGAGGGGTGTTTCTGCTCCATCGAGATGCATGAGCTTTTTCACTGCATCGTCCTGAAAGGCTCCTATCATCACCGATCCAAGGCCCAGGGCTACGGCCTGCAGCGTCACATTCTGCGCCGCATGCCCCGCTTCCATGTGCGTGTACTGAATGCCCCTTTGTCCATATCTTGCCATGGTGCGGTCGTAGACCGCTGAAAAAACCATGGTTGCCTGCGCCATTCTCACAGAAGATTGGCCGAGAGCCGCCCTTGCGAGCTGGTCACGTTTGTCTCCATCCATCTTCAGTGTGAGGGAGTGACTGTGAGGGGCATAATGGTAAATGCCCGGCTGAAGGTCTTTCACGTTGCCCACCACCACGTAGGTTTCCAGGGGATAGAGAGCTCCCGCGGAAGGGGCGGTCCTGAATCCTCTGGCATGAGTGATCCCTTGAGCTGCCCAGAGCAATTGGGAGACTTCCTGCAGGGTCAGTGGTTCAGGGCCGTATTGGCGGACG
>SL_3KL_010_SEDDRAFT_10004574_pt1 | contig 12479 bp, 7 predicted proteins | sample SodLakKL_010_SED_2_FD_10381 | JGI IMG/M metagenome (IMG submission 10381)
AACCATTTTTGGGACAACGCAGCTCACAGCTAAATTTCGCAGCGTTTGACAGGGTGTTTTTTAAAAAAAGTTTATATTGAATTATAAGTTGATAACAATTAGGTGCATATCGTTTTCAAATAATTTCAGTGTGAGAAATGCGGGCTATGCAGCAAGAGTCGCGGGGCACTGCCTTAAAATGACTTAAAGGCAACCATACCCACAACACTGCCAGGAATTCACTGCGTGTTCAAAAAATGAGCGCTCCGCTCAAACTCTGGCAGGTTGTTTTAGTAGCGAAATGTAAAAGCTGCGGCACATTATTCACCGTATTTTTCGTAATTTCAGGCCGAATAGAAAATCCATTAATCCAGAATTTCACATTTCTATATGTACACCAATCTTAAAAAAGATCTCCAAAAGGAACTCAATCAAATCAAGGCAGACGGGCTCTACAAAGAAGAACGCATCATCACTACGCCTCAAGGGGCTGTCATCAAAACCACTAAGGGTGAAGAAGTCATTAATTTTTGCGCCAACAATTACCTGGGGCTCTCTTCCCACCCAAAAGTGATTGAAGCCGCCAAAAAAACGATTGATGAGTACGGGTACGGGATGTCTTCCGTCAGGTTTATCTGCGGAACGCAAACCATCCACAAAGAACTGGAGCAGAAAATTGCTGAATTTTTAGGTACGGATGACTCCATTCTCTATGCCGCTGCATTTGATGCAAATGGGGGTGTTTTTGAACCGCTCATTGGCAAGGGCGATGCCATTATTTCTGATCAGTTAAATCATGCTTCCATTATTGATGGTGTTCGCCTCTGCAAGGCCGATCGCTATGTTTACAAACATAATGACATGGCTGACCTTGAAGAGAAACTGAAAGAAGCCCAGGATGCACATATACGTATCATTGCTACTGATGGAGTTTTTTCTATGGACGGGACCATTGCACAAATGGATAAAATATGTGATCTCGCCGATAAGTACGATGCTCTGGTGATGTCAGATGAGTGCCACTCAACGGGATTTGTAGGCAAAACAGGCCGCGGTGTTCATGAATATCACGATGTAATGGGACGGGTCGATATCATCACCGGAACGCTGGGCAAAGCTCTTGGCGGAGCTTCGGGCGGATTTACAGCTGCCCATCAGGAAATTGTGGACATTTTAAGGCAGCGTTCGCGTCCCTACCTTTTCTCAAATACACTGGCTCCGGCTATTGCAGGAGCATCCATCGAGGTGCTCAAACTGCTCAGCGAGACCACTGAACTGCGCGATAAACTGGAATCGAATACAACCTATTTCCGCAAAATGATGACTGAAGCCGGGTTCAAGATTAAACCGGGTACTCACCCCATCGTGCCTGTGATGCTCTATGAGGCCAAACTGGCCCAGGATTTTGCCGAAAAACTCCTGGAAAAAGGAATTTATGTGATCGGATTTTATTTCCCGGTGGTACCGAAGGGGCAGGCACGAATCCGCGTACAGCTCTCCGCCATTCATGAACGCGAGCATCTGGACAAAGCTGTAAACGCCTTCTCGGAAATTGGAAAAGATCTTGGAGTAATTCCTTGATATTGGATGAAAGGCACATAAAGGCACATATCAGTACGTGAGTTGTTTGCTCTTTATTTGATCGGTTGATGAGTGCCTTTTCATCAGTATAAGCGTTCAAGAGTCATCAGACGAGTCGAACCGGGATTTTTCCATTCAACTGAATGGGTTCTTTTTTCGAAAAACTCGTCAGATGACTTAACAATCTTTTTACTTTTTTGCACTCTAATCGACTGACGAATCTTTTCTCGTCTGTCGAATTCGCTGATTATATAAAGGCCTGTCGAAAATCTCCCCTTGACCTCCTCTTTCTCGTTTTATCGCTACTTGCCATTTATTTCAATAACAATCATTTTAAACGAGGGTCATTATTTTAACCACTCAACCTGATAAACGGAGGCAAACCATTGGCGAATCACGAACTGGCAGGCAAAAAAGCTCCCTACACCATATTAGAAAATATTCCGAGACTGATTACATCCTACTTCAGCAATAGTCCCGATCCGGCGAATCAACACCATGCCATTCGGTTTGGCACATCCGGACATCGCGGGTCATCGCTCGATTTTACCTTCAACGAAGATCATATTCTGGCGATCAGCCAGGCTGTAGTGGATTACCGGCAGAAAAAGGGAATCAAAGGGCCTCTTTTTTTAGGGATTGACACGCACGCTCTTTCAGAACCGGCAATGGTTTCTGCCCTCGAAGTTTTTGCTGCCAACGATTTAGAAGTGCGGTACCAGGAAGGGCTCGGCTACACGCCAACACCAGCTATTTCCCATGCGATTTTAACCTGGAACCAAGAGAACTCAAAACCCAGGGCGGACGGAGTGGTCATTACCCCTTCACACAATCCCCCATCGGACGGTGGGTTTAAATACAACGCCACGCACGGTGGTCCGGCCGGAACCGAAATAACCAAAGAAATTGAAAACACCGCCAATCAATATCTGAAAAAAGGCCTGACCGGGGTCAACCGCATTCCATACGAAAAAGCACTTCGTAAACCGTCCATCCGGGCATACGACTATCTTCATCCATATACCGATGACCTGATCAACGTTGTGGACCTGGAGATCATCCGTGAATCGGGCTTGAAAATCGGGGCCGATCCCATGGGCGGTTCCGGCATCGCCTACTGGGAGCCCATCGCTGAAAAATACGGGCTCAATCTCGAAGTGGTAAATCCAAGAGTAGACCCAACCTTTAGTTTTATGACGGTAGACAAAGATGGTAAAATCAGAATGGATTGTTCTTCTTCCCATGCTATGGCAAGCCTGATAGAACTGAAAGACAACTTCGATATCGCCTTCGGTAACGACACCGATTTCGACAGACACGGAATTGTCACCAGCAGCGGATTGATGAATCCCAATCACTACCTATCCGTAGCGATCCATTATCTTTTTCAAAACCGGAACGGCTGGAGAAAAGATTCTGCTGTTGGCAAAACACTGGTTTCGAGCAGCATGATCGACCGGGTGGCCCGCTCCATCGGACGCAATCTGGCCGAAGTGCCGGTGGGTTTCAAATGGTTTGTAGACGGCCTGCTTAATGGCTCCTACGGGTTTGGAGGTGAAGAGAGCGCCGGGGCATCCTTCCTGAGAAAAGACGGCACAGTATGGTCAACCGATAAGGACGGAATCATCCTGAACCTTCTGGCAGCCGAGATTACCGCAAAAACTGAAAAAGATCCCTCTGAGCACTATGTGGCTCTCGAACAAAAATTTGGCAGCCCCGTGTATGAGCGGCTGGATGCACCCGCCACTCTGGATGAAAAAAAGATTCTTGGGAACCTTTCACCCGAGCAGGTAACTGCTGACACGCTTGCAGGAGAGCCGATCCTGAAAAAGCTGACCCGCGCTCCCGGCAACGATGCCCCCATTGGTGGATTGAAAGTGGAAACGGAAAACGGCTGGTTTGCCGCACGTCCTTCGGGCACGGAAGATATCTACAAAATCTATACCGAAAGTTTTAATGGAACCGATCATTTGAAACAGATTCAGGAAGAAGCGATCGAGATTGTAAATGAAGTACTCGGAAAATAGGTCATAATAACGAAAAACGAACCATCTCCAGAGCTTGTATGAAATGGAAAAACTCAAAAATACTGACCTCACCTATTTAGACACAACACCTGATTTATTAACTCGCAGGTGAAGTGAATCCTGTCAATTTCGAATACGATCAATCACTTCCATATTTTCGATAGAGTCTTCGAGTGAAATGGGTACAGGAGTACTGTCTAAAACAGATCTTGCAAACGCATCGCCCTGAAGCGTGAAATGGTCGTATGGAGAGAACTCTTCCATAAATAATTCATTTCCGATTTCCCCTTTCAATACTGTTTTTTTTGTGAAGTCAGGATTAAATGGCCAGTCAATTTCCAGCTTTCCGTTCGTTCCATAAATTTTTACATATTGATCTTTATGGCACTGTGTTGCACAGGTAAAAACCGAAGTACCGGTTCCGAATGTCATTAAACCGGAAGTAAGCCGATCGACCTTGAAATCCGGATCCAATTCCATAAAACCGGTAACGAAGTCCGGTTTGCGTCCAAAAATCAAACGGGCTACTGAAACAGAGTAGCAGCCGATATCCATAAGTCCGCCGCCGCCCATTTCTGCACTGTTCCGGTAGTTTTGCGGATCGTCGTTGTAATAAGAGAAAAAGGAGTGAACCGCTTTGATTTCTCCAAGTTTACCGGAATGAGCCAACTCCGCTGCACGTTTCCAACGGGGATGGTGGCGATACATAAACGCTTCCATCACTTTCAACTCCGGAAACTGTCGTGAAGCATCCAGCAGTCTTCGGGCATCATCTGCGTTCAGTCCGACCGGCTTTTCACATAAAACATGTTTTCCTGCCATCAGTGCTTTTATTGACCATTGTACATGCAAGTGATTGGGCATTGGATTGTAAATCGCGTCAATTTCCGGATCGGCCAAAAGTTCTTCGTAAGTGCTGTGAATATTTGGAACAGAGAGCTGTTCTGCCACTTCCCTGGCTCTATTCTCGTTCCTTGAAGCGATTGCCGTTACTTCACAAAATGATGATTTCTGCATTGCAGGAATTACTTTTTCGCGGGCGATTTTTGCGGTGCTCAAAACTCCGAAACGAACTTTTTCCATAGGTTATTTAATATTTTGCATATACAATTTGTCAGGGATGTTACTCCGTAATACAAATAAATTTTGCATTACATGCAATGGATAATAAACGGAAACATTGTGAACTCAAAAATAGATTTTTACGACTGTATGTACGACTAAAAATACACCTAAATCTGAAACGTCTCTGATTAGACACTCCGTAATTTCAGATTTAAAACATATAAGCATTTTGAAAATGGTTCAACAGTAAATGTTGTGGGAAAATAGATAAGATTGTTTGTTCAGCGACCTAGCAGTCACAATTTCTCGAATATCCTTCCTGACCTGCGTAAATAGCCATATCCACATAACACTGACAGATCCGGCAGGTGTTGTCAGGTTTTTTAAAAAAAGCAATACACGTACTACATCAAACCTGCCCTCAGTATTTTAAGAATGTGGGCCTGCCCCTCAAAGCCTTGTGCGACGTGGGACCTGCCTCTCAAGGTCTTCGGTGGCCTGAGGGTTTAAAACCCAATTTGCTATCAAAATTTATTATAAAATGGATGATTCCTCTTCCTACAAGTTCTTGCTTTTTTTTTGATTTTTGTTAATATGTATATGCTAAATGAAACCTGGATATTTTACCAAGAGATCTCTGGGATAGTTGTCTTTCATTACAATACAATACGCATATCATTACTTGCTGTGATTCAACTGAAATTATATAAAATGTAAAAGCCATGAACCAATCCGAATTTTTTCTGCCATTTTTGATATTCCTGCTGCTTTTTTCCGCCTGTGAACAAGAATCTCCTTTCCCGGAGGATTCACTGATTCTGAGCAACGTAAATTTACTGACAATGGAAGACGAAGAAATTCTTAGGGGCCAGACAGTTGTTATCGTAGATGGACTCATCGAATGGATTGGCGCATCCGATGAAGCGATTCTACCCAACGGAGCTACCGTTATCGAAGGTGATTATTATGTGATGCCGGGACTGGCAGAGATGCACGGACATATACCAGGTGCAGGGCAAGGCCGACAATTTGCAGAAAATATGTTGGCACTTTATGTAGCCCAGGGGGTTACATTCGTGCGAAGTATGGCCGGTAATCCGCTGCATCTGGAACTTCGCGAAGCTGCGGAGCGGGGAGAGATTATCAGCCCCAGGATCATGTCTGCAAGCCCTTCCTTTAGCGGTGGCTCCGCACCGGATGTCGAAACAGCCCGTGCCAGGGTTAACGAACATTATGAAGCAGGTCATGACCTGCTTAAAGTAGCAACAGGCATGAGTCTGGAGGTCTTTAATGCCATGGTAGATGAAGCTAACGCTCTTGGAATCGAATTTTCCGGGCACATTCCCTTTTCTGTGGGCCTGCTCCGTGCCCTTGATGCACCTTACGGCACCATAGACCACCTGGATCGCTACATGGAATTTCTGGCCGGTGATCCGGAAGATCGGGAAGACCCGCCAACAATCTGGTTTGGCTATGATCTGACTCCACAGGTCGATGAAACCCGAATTACTGAAGCGGCGCGACTGACAGTTGAAGCAGGTGTAGGTAATGCACCGACCAATACACTTCTGGAAAATGTTTTCAACCCGGACCTGTCAACTGAAACAATGCGTCAGTGGCCAGGTATGGATATCCTGCCTTCCGATATGGTGCAAAACTGGAGCGAACGTGTCGATGAAATTCGTTCTGTACCAGAATATGACCCCGAACAGGCCCGTCGTTTTCTCGAAATCCGCAAGCAGCTGACACGCGCCCTTTACGAGGAAGGCCCGGACCTGTTACTTCTCGGTGCCGATGCCCCGCAAATTTTTAACCCACCCGGCTTTTCGGTCCACCGTGAGCTTGAAATCAAGATCGATGCCGGCCTGACTCCATTTGAAGCACTGCGAACAGGCACGGTGAATGTAGGACACTACCTCGGTGAGGAAAACCTGACGGGCAAAGTGTTACCAGGTTTCAGCGCCGACATTCTGCTTCTCAGTGTCAACCCGCTGGAAACACTTCCCTTCGGCCACGCCATCGAGGGAGTCATTCGGCAAGGAGAGTATCTGAGCCGTGAAGAGATTGACGAACTACTGGAAGAGATCCGACACCGGCTGAACTGATTATATTCCATAATCACGATACCGGGTTTTCATACTCAGTCTGAATACAAATGATGGCGTCTTCGAAGACCTGAAAGAGTGCTGGAAGCACATTCAATTAGCAGCCAGTGGTTCGGTTCGCCTCTGTTTAGCGACCTGACTGCATGCCCGGTACCAGTGTTTTCTTGGCCAGGTTGTGTATTTTAAAGGTACAAGCCACCAACAAAAAAGATTATGATGAAAACCAGCCTCATTCATTCTCAAACCTCCATAATACTGCTAATTACCTGCTTATTTTGGATCAGCAGTGCGAAATTTGCTGATGCTGAAGGAATCAAACCCAAACTTTCAGGCCAGGCCACGGAGCAGAAAAAAGATTTAAAACCCGAAGATTATGCCCAGTGGCAGCGGATTGGCACGGCTCAGCTTTCACCCAACACAGACTGGTTTGCCTGGACCATCCACCTGGTAGAAGGAGACGGATGGCTGATGCTTCAGCAAACGGGAGAAGACCCCGATGATGGCCAAAAATATGAGCACGCCCTGCGCCCCGGTTTCAGTGCAAACAACCGCTGGTTCGCATTTCTGATCGGTTTTTCGGAAGAGGAGAGAAGGCGGATGTCTGATCAAAACGAACGAATCAAATATCAGCTTGCACTCAAGGATCTTTCCACAGCAGAGATTGATACGTTTAACAACATTTCAACGTACGAATTTTCTGAAGACGGCCGCATCCTGCTGATGAGAAAATACCGTCCTGAAAATTCAGAAATTCGCGGATACGATCTGATTCTCCGTAACCTTGAAGCCGGAACCAATCAACTGATTGGAAATGTGGCAGAATACGAACTTAATGAAGAGGGAACCAAACTCGCTTACCTTATCGATTCTCATGACCAGATCGGCAACGGTGTTCACCTGATCAATCTTGAAACGACGAGTACCCGTGTACTGGAAAGTGATGAAGCGGAGTATGAAAAACTAACCTGGCACGAAGATGGCACTGCACTGGCTTTCCTTAAAAAATTCGATCATGACGATTTTGATGAAACCAATTTCAAGATTGTTGTAATTGATAATCTTTACAATACTCCCTCAAAAAAAATATTTGATTCATCTGAACGTGATGATTTTCCCGGAGAGCACCGGATCGTCAACTACCGCAATCTGATTTGGTCGGACGATGGGGAACGGCTTTTCTTCGGCATCAAAGAATGGACAAAAATAGAGAAGCCTGACAAAGAGCCAAAAGAAGAAGATGAGGAGGAAAATAAAGAGGAACCGGAAGATCCAGATGCGCATCTTGATCCAACCAATGTAGAAATCTGGCACTGGCAGGACGATCCTTTGCAGTCGCGTCAGCGGGTAATGCAGCAGCACCTGGAACAGGCCAATTACCTATCGGCCTGGCATTTAAATGATGACCGCTTTGTTCAGCTTACCGATAATCCGGAGCATATACTCAGCCTTACCGGCAACCAGCAGCATGCCATTCTGCGGGACCCAGAACCGTATAAACCCCGTCTTCGCGAATTGTGGAACGACATTTGGCTGGTGGATGTAGCGACCGGTGAACGCCGTCCTGTTCTGGAGCGGCAGGAGTCTGCCTTTTCCTCCGCGGCCGGAAAGTATCTGATCTACTTCCGTGATAATAACTGGTGGAGTTACGACATTGAAAACGACCGGCATATCAATCTTACCGAAGATGCAGATCAGCCCTTCAATAATTTCCGCAGCATCACCGGCCGTGAATTTAACCCTCCATTCGGACGCGGCCAGTTCGCAGAAAACGATGAATGGGTGTTGCTCTACGATGAATTTGACGTATACAAGGCATCCCCAGACGGCAGTCGTATTGAACGGATCACTGACGGGCGCGACCGGGAAATTCGCTACCGTCAGCAGCGTCTTGATTTTGAAACAACCGCAATTAACCCTGAGGAACCGTTTTACCTGAATAAATTTGGAGAGCGCACTAAAGATCGCGGTTACGCAAGGGTAAATCTGAATGGTGAAGTTGAAACGCTCATCTACGAATCGGCGGCTATCTCAAACCTGGCAAAAGCCGAAGACGCCCCGCGATACCTCTATCAGCGACAAACCGCCGTGCATTCACCCAATTACTACCTCACAGATGCAGAGTTTGGGAGCCCGGTGGCACTTACGAATACCAATTCCCAACAGGAAGAATTTTACTGGGCGGATGATGAACTGATCCACTTTACAAATCAGCGCGGTGAAGAACTGGAAGGACGCCTGCTCTACCCGGCCAACTACGATCCTGACCGGCAGTATCCCATGATAGTTCTGATCTACGAAAGGATGTCTCAGACTCTACATGATTACACCCTTCCAAACCGGACCAGTGCTTACAATCCGCGGAGATTTTCATCGGAAGGCTACTTTGTTTTCATGCCCGACATCACCTATGAACTGAATCGGCCTGGAATGTCGGCTGTGGAAAGTGTCGTGCCAGCTGTAGAAACAGTTCTTGAAACCGGAATGATCGATCCCGGCAAAATCGGGCTTACAGGCCACTCATGGGGCGGATACCAAACCAATTTTATCATTACTCAAACCAACCTGTTTTCATCAGCCGTAGCTGGTGCCCCTCTGGTAAACCTCATCAGTATGTACAACTCCATTTACTGGAGTTCAGGCTTTCACCAAGGGTATATTTTTGAAACCAGCCAGGGCCGTTTCCCCTATCCCTGGTGGGAAAACAAAGAAAATTTTCTCGAAAATTCACCTCTTCATCAGATCGAAAACAGTGAAACTCCTCTGATGCTGATGTTCGGTACAGAAGATGGAGCCGTACCTTTCAACCAGGGAGTGGAACTCTATACAACGATGCGCCGGATGCATAAAGAGTTTGTGATGCTGGTATATGAAGGCGAAGGACATGGGCTGGGCCGCCGCGAAAATCAGATCGACTATGCGAACCGGGCGATGGAATGGCATGCACACTATCTGCTGGGCAAAGAACCCGCTCCCTGGATTGTTGAAGGGGTTCCGTTTATCGAACGGCCGGAACTGCAGAATCGATAGGCATTTTATTCAAAAAACCTTCAGGATTTCGAAAAAATAAAAACCTCCTCTTAAGCATTAATCTAATAGAAATTCTGCAAGGTTATACCTAATGGGTTTGCAAGCACGCCCAGTGACGTAAGCCAGGCATTCTGCAACAGAATCCGGCAAAACTTAGTACAGAATATTCTGTTAACACTTAACATTCTGAATCATGCGGATTGGCACCATTATACCAGCCGGTTTTTTTCTTTTACCTTTAACTCTCACGGCTCAATCAGAATTCGAAACGGCACCAGAGATTGAGTATGAAATGATTTATGTTGAAGGAGGTGAGTTTTTGATGGGTGACCTCTTTTTTGAGCATAACCCCGATGCCCTGCCGGTGCACCGGGTTCGGCTGGATGATTTTTACATCGGAAGATACCCCGTTACATTCGCTCAATACGATGAATTTGCCCGCTTGAAAAGCTATACGCTCCCGGCCGAATGGCAGAAGCAACGGGGAGACAGAGCTGTGGTGGATGTATCGTGGAATGAAGCCCTGGCGTTTTGTGAATCGCTCGGTTTCCGGCTACCGAAAGAAACAGAATGGGAGTATGCAGCAAGATCAGGAGGAAAAGTGGAGATGTTTTCGGGGACGAACATCCGCGACAGCCTCCATTACTATGTTCACTTCCGCTACAACAGCCCGCCTGTCAGCCGCACAGTAGGCACCAAAAAACCGAACGGACTTGGCATTTACGATATGAGCGGTAATGTGTATGAATGGATCGGCGACTGGTATATGCAGTACCAGGGTGACCCGATCAGAAGAGTCTATTACCCAATAGAGGAGAAAGATCTGAGAGTGATCCGCGGAGGAAGTTCATTCCAATTACCGTTCACCATCCGGACCTACTGGCGGGTCTATACATTCCGCCACAACAGAAGCAGAGAAATCGGTTTTCGGTGTGCTCAGTAAACAGAATTAGAATGGAAATATCAGGAACCGCCACAGGCCGGTAAATCCATCGTTTCGATCCAATCGCGAATCAAATCTACAGCTTCTTCATGAACCACAGTCCGTCCGATTTCCGGCATTCTTTCCTGCGGTTTTACCGATTCCATTCTGTAGAACAGGATAGATTCATCGGGACTTCCCGGTTCAATACTGTACCTTAGCCCACCCGACCCAGAACCGGCTGCCACCGGTGTTTTACAAACACCGATATAGTAGGGATCTTCCTGCGTGTATTCAAGAAACAGAGCTGAATTTCGGGCCGAACCTGCAGGATTGTGGCAGCTTGAGCAGTTTACATGCAGGTAAGCACGTGCGCGATTGTTCAGTGTTCCTGTGGAAGGATCATCCCAAACCGGCATTTCAGAAAGAAAAGCCAGTTCTGTATCTGCAGATAAGAAGCCACGGCTTCTCCATTTTTCCAATTGGTTCTCCCTCCCGCTTCTGTAGGTATATTCTCTGTTCAGATTGTCAGCTTCCGGACCCAGCGGAACCAATTTAGACTCCTTGGAATGACAGGTACTGCAATCATTCACAGAAGGAATCCGGTAATTGACCATACGCTCCACTCCCTTGTAATCGAGCCATGATATTTCCTGATTGGAACCGGTTTGTCGTAAAAACGCTTCGTTTTGTTCTTCATTCCAGACATAGGTGTTTGCTGTCCAGTTGCCCTGCCTGAGCTTCAGGAGGCGTGTTTCAATAAGGGTCCGGTCAAGGGCAGGATCACGTTCATCGTGCGGGTAATAAAAATTTTTAATCAGTACCGAACCATCCGGGAATTCGAGAGTATTATTGCCCGTAATTTGTGCCGGCTCTCCTTCGGGAATGTAGACAAACCTCTGTTTTTTGGTATAGTCAGAAAAAAGCTCTGTATTCAGGTCATATGGCAGCAGTGAATCCACGGGATCTAAATTTCTCATCACACCACTGAAAAAACCATATTCAGAAAGATTAGAATGATAGCCATGTGGCGGGATATTGAGACCGTCATTGTAATTTTCTTCTGAATCCTGGCAAGAATATAAAGTCAGAAGGAGTAAACATAAACCAGCCCAGAAAAGAAAAGGTGCGAACAGATTCGCTCCAAACTCTTTATACTGATTCGAAGAAACTGATTTATTCATCTTTTCCATTATATACAGGAATTTCAACCTGAACCTCCGGAAGCGGCTCCAGGCTGCAATCGTGCGGACTGGAATCAAAACTTATATTCTCTGGAAAACTGAAGGGAATATTCAGATTCACAAAACTGCTGCCGATATTATTCTGAACGCAAACATCACCGGATTCATTTTCTTCAATAGACAAAAAACCATCAAGCATGATATCAGGAATTGGATTTTCTCCAAAACTCTGAATTAACAGATTTCCGATCGTATTTTGATCTTCTGGTGAAACATATGTGTTACTTCGACTGTAGCTGTTACCGTGAATGTAAACATTATTCGTGTTGTACGATTCATCCATCTGAACGCTTGAAGGAAGTTCGCCAAGTTCAATCATCGAATTAATGCTGAACACTCCGGTTCCGATGACGTTGTTTTCTTCAATTTCGTTATCAAAAACTTCTACGTTGTTTGTGCTCATCACCAGAATTCCGGTACCGGCAGGTACCTGGGCTACAATATTCCCGGCTGGGGCAAAATTGACTCTGCCGTTATGCTGAACTATGTTATTGAATACTCTCACATGGCTGCCGCTTACAGAAAGCCA
>SL_3KL_010_SEDDRAFT_10004575_pt1 | contig 12476 bp, 13 predicted proteins | sample SodLakKL_010_SED_2_FD_10381 | JGI IMG/M metagenome (IMG submission 10381)
ACATTTTTAAAGATGAATATTTTGAAGAAATAAGAAAAGATTTACCGCATATATTAGATTTAACAGTAGAAATAGTTTAAAATGAAAAAAAGAGATACTTCTTTTATTGAGAGAGATTATGAGGGATTAAAAAATGAATTATTAATATTAGCTAAAAAATATTTTCCCTCAACATTTCAAGAATTTAGCGAATATTCCATAGAGACTATGTTAATGGAATTAATAGCATATACAGGAGATATTACTAATTTTTATATAGATGACAGATTTAGGCAAAACTTTTTACAATATGCTACTGATTTAGAATCTATTTATAGAATAAGTAAATCTCGTGGATATAAGCCACAAACAGTATCTGTTGCTTATGGTAATGTAGAATTTTCTCAGTTAACAGGAGCAAAATTAAATGTTAATATGGATCATGTTCCTGATGAAGACGATTGTGCAGTAATAAAATCAGGGGCTATAATATCAGATGTTTCAAAAAGTGCTACTTTTACTACATTAGAATCATGTGATTTTAAGAATTATGATAGATATGAAGTCGTTGAAAGAACTAATAATGTACCTGTAAAATTTAGAGTATATAAAAAAGTAAAAGTTCGCTCTGGAAATGTTAAAACAAGACAATTGGATATTGGTACACCAGATAAATATCCTTCATTTTTTATTGATAATAATGTAGCATTTATAATTGATATAAGCGATTCAAATGGAAACCATTGGTATGAAGTAGATTTTTTATCACAAGACACTATTTTTGAAGGGATTGATATTGAAAATCATACTGAAGAGTATGAACAATATAAAAATCAAACACCTTATATTTTGACTACTAAAAAAATATCAAGAAGATTTACTACTGATCATACTACCGATGGAAAATGTTATATAAAATTTGGTTCAGGTGTAGATGGTATTGATAATAAACTTAGAAATTTATCTTCAGAAGACTTATTAACAACTAATGATTTAAGTAAAATAACAGAATCGGAAACATTTTCTATTGAAAATTTTTTACGATCTGATTCTTTTGGATTAATACCTACTAACACAACTCTTTATGTAAAATATGTAAAGTCTAATGGTAATGAAGAAAATGTATCAAGTAATACTATAACAAATATTGTTCATATAATACCTACATTTTCAACAGCAGTTTCTGAAGAAATACGAGATTCAATTGAAGTAAATAATGATGAATCTATTCTTGGGGGAGCATTTAATAATAATATTGAAAAAATAAGAAACGAATCTCAAGAGGCATTTTTCACACAGAAAAGGTGTGTAACAGCTAAAGATTATATGATTAGGTCTAAAATGATGCCATCTAAATATGGTAAAATTTCTAAAGTGTTTGTTGAAAAAGATCATATACATTCAGGATCAAAAGGGGTTAATATTTATGTTTTATCTGAAGACATAAATGGTAATTTAGTACTGGCAAATAAAGCCACTAAACAAAATTTAATTAATTACTTAAAAGAATTTAAAATGGCTTCAGATAGAATTACTGTATTAGACCCCTTTATAATTAATATAGGTGTTGATTTTAAATTTATGGCAAGTTCTGGATATGATAATGATGAAGTATTATTAAATATTTCACGTAGAGTAGAAGAATTTTTACATCATGATAACTTTGAATTAAATCAGCCTATTATTGTTAGTAAATTGATTCAAGAGATGGATAAAGCTGAAGGTGTAGTATCTATTACAGACTTAAATATAGTAAATAAATATAATGAAGGGGAAGGATATTCTAATGTAAAATATGATACATCTATTAATGGTGAAAATTATGATAATAATAAACGAATATTATATCCTGCATTAGACGTTTCTATTTTTGAATTACGATATCCTCTTGAAGACATAACAGGTAAACCAATTTAAAAATGAATAGAATTTTAGATATTAATCATATAACATTTATTTCATCAAAATCACCATTTCAAAATTATGGCGGTTCAAATCAGGTGTATGCATTTTCAAATGATAATCAATATAGAACATTAATATGGTTTTATGTTTCACAAAAACTGATAGATTTTAATAATGAACCAAATACAAAAGTTATCATTCGTTTATATAACTCAATGATGAGACCGAAAAATGATGCTTTTGAATTACAATGCAGTCCGATATTGAAATCATGGGTAGAAGGGTTAGGATCTGTATACAATGATATATCTGGTGTTAATTGGGTATCTACTGGGGGAACAGATGGAGATTGGGATAATGAGGGGGGAGATTTTAATGAAAGTATTCAATATAACGTTTCTATTAATAAAGAAAATTTTTACACTGAAATAGATGTTTCTGAATATATTACACAAATAGAAATGGGGGCAGAAAATTATGGTATAATGTTATATAGTAATCAGAAAGCACATAATTTTTCATTTTATTCAAATATGGATCAATCTGGTTTTCAACCTATGCTAATTCAGTTTGATGATACATATGAAATTGATCCAAATACTACCGCACAAGAATTTAATGGTGAATTTCCTGTACGATTTAAATTTTTAAGGGATAAATATGATTTTGAACAGGGTGATATAATAATATCTCATATTAATGTAATCGAACAATATAGGCGAGATCATTTGTTTACACCAGTAAAAGATATTTTTTATTTACCAAATGTAAAATTTAAATTAGTTGATGAATTAAGAGGAAAAGTAATTTACGATTACTCAGAATATACAAAGGTTCCAATTAGAAGTCATGGTATGATGTTGTCTATTATTACTAATAATTTACCAAAAAGTGTATATTACGTCGTTTTAAAATACGAAGACGAAGAAAACGAAATCTATTCACATAGAGAAACGTTTAGAATAGTATGATATATATTGAAAAAACAGATGAAAAAAATATTATTTTTTTAAATGGTAATTTAATTGAAACTAATATACCAATAGAATTTCGTACAGATAAAATTGAAAATGTAAAACCTGAAATATTAGAGAAATCGCCATTAATTACAAATGAAGAAGAAGATGAAGATGAATGGGAAGATTTTTTAAATGAAGAATATTCATTAACAATATCGTCTACTAATGGAGATATTTTAGATGGTAATAATGATAATACAATATTAATACCGAGGTTATCAAAAAATGGTATACCTCAGACTATTTCAAAGTTTAAATGGTATAGAAATGATGTTTTTTTATCGGATGAAAAGTTATATTTAGATATAACACAAGAAGATATTACTGATATGAGTGATATTTTTACAATAGAAGCCTTTTATATGGATAATGGAATTGAAAAATCTATTGAAAGTGCAGTAGAAATAATTAATTTATATGGTCTTAGAAAACATATTGATGAAGATGATGAAGAAGAAATAAATGATACATTTGATCCAGATGAAATTTTTGAATGGGGAGATTTAGGCACTTCTTTTGTATTAAGTGATGATTTTAGAGAAAAAGATATTTTTAATATAGCTAATAATATTCGTGAAGGAATGAATAAAAAAGTTGCTTTTATTACGGCTTTTGAAGAAGTAATTCAAAGAATATTCAGTAGTGTGGCAAGACGTGGTGATAGAAGTACAAATATACCTATTATAGATGTATTTTATGATATAAATATTAGATTGTATGAACGATATCCAGATGTATTTGAAATTCCAAGTAATATTATGACAGAAGACGATGCTAATTTATTAGCAAGATTATTATTAAGACTCAGATCGATTTTTTAAATAATGGAACATATTAAAACATATTATAAAATTGATAATAAAATAAATTTATTACAAGATAAGTATATAAATAATAATGAATTTAATATTGATTTATTTATTAAAAATAAAAAAATATCTGAAAGTTTTAATATTAAATTTTATAATATAAAAGAAGAGTTTACATTTGAAATAAAAGAAAAAAGTGATAATTTAAAAAATATACGTGTATTAGGAAAATTTGAAAATTCTAATAGAAAAGAAAGATTTGAAAATATACTTAAAGGTTTTAATAATTCTTCTTTATATATTATATCTGAAAATAAATTTAATCGTATAATAGGATTTATAAACGATAGAATTTCTAATCAGTATATATTAAATTTAGAAAGTGAATTTGATATTGATAGTGATTTAATTGTTATAAATAATGTTAATGGTATAAGTGATTATATTTCTATAGAAATAAATGATAAAAGAGTTGATGAGGAATTAAATCCAGTTATATTAAAAGGTCATAGAAAAGATGGATTAAAAGAAATATATAAAAATGAACCATCTGTTAGAAAAAAATATAGTGATGTAATATCACAAAAAAATGAATTATCTGTTGAAAATTATTTAGCAACTAAAGATGATATAAATATAGATTATTCTATATTTGATACACATGTATTTTTTGGGTCGGCTTATTCTAAGGTACTTAATGTTACTAAAAAAATTGACGTTGTTAACGAATTATACGAAAAAAAGGAAACAACAGAATCAGATGATGATAAAAATAAATTAAAGGAGAAAATAAATAATATATTAGATGAATTTACACCATATGAAAAATATGTGTATAAAACGACAAAAAATTTAACCCCAAACGAGTATAATAAATGGATAGAAAATCAAACAGATTTAGCAGAATCATATGATGCCAAAAATAATAATTTTTTGTTATATTCTGTACCAGAGGCGTTTATAGATGCGGATGAAAGTAATATATTTACAAATTTTATTTTATTAATTGGTGAATATATGGACTCATTGTGGTCAGCCACAAGAAGTATTCAAAACTTATATAACTTTGATATCCATTCAAAAGAGATGATATCTGAAAAATTTATAGATACAATACTTGAAGATTTAGGGTTTGATTTAGATTATAAATATACAGATGCTGATTTCGAGTCATATTTTGGCGATGAAAAAAATCTAAAAAAAGTTTCAAATGAAATATCCAAAAGACTTCTCTATTCACTGCCTATTTTAATTAAAGAAAAAGGTACAAATACATCAGTTAGACATGTTTTAAATACATTTGGGTTACCACCAGAATTGCTACAAATTTATGAATTTGGTATAGTTTCAAGAAAAAATGATTTAAAAAGAAATATACAAGAAAATGATTGGTATGTATCAGTTGATACTGCTAATTTTTTTAATGTGGAATATAATAGCTCTGAATTAAATCAAGAAAATTATACAATTCAATTGGTAGTAAGAAATTTAATAGGATCGGGTAGATTAATTGAATTCAATGCGTCAAATTATATTGGTTATGAAACTAATAATGATGCATACAGAATTATTATAGTTCAGGGCGGTTCTACTATTTATACATCTCCATACTTTAAAAATAATGATTTATGGGATTTTTTGGTAATACAAAGAGACGAATTAGATGGACATTTTTTAAAATACACTTTGAATAATTTTTCAGAGAATATAATTGATAAATATGAAGAAGATTACAATTACTCCTCTTCAACAATGAATTTTACTGATATAGATGTATTTTCAACAGGCGGGGGAGATATTTCAGAATTTAAATTATTTAATTCTACACTATCAAAAGATGTAATAGAATATCATTCTTTAGATATACGTAGTGTGGCAGAAGATGATGATGCTAATACATTACAGTTTAGATTTAAATTTTATAGACCCGATGATGATCCTGCTGAAATAACTTCTTCTGATAATAAACCATATGTAATAACAAGTAATATCGATAGAAATAGATTTGATAAAGCGCCATTTTCGTCTATTTCTATTTTAAAAACTTCGTTATCAAGTTTACATTCTACTAATAAAACAGATTATTTTGAACGGGATCTCGAATATGAACTTTCTTCAAAAAGAATTTCAACTAAGTTTAAAGATGTCGAGTTTTTATTAGATCTTCCGTTTTTTGGTGTATTTATTTCACCGTCTGATTTATATGATAAGAATTTAATTCGTAAGGCAGGATATACTAATGATTTTGTTTTAGATGATAATACAGAATATGATTATGTTTTTGAAAATATACTTAACAAACAGCATCTTAAAAATAGAATAGAATATAATTTTTTTAAAGATTCCACGTTATTTAAAATTCTCGATTTAATTAATGTTAAGATTTATAACGTTTTAAAGGAATTCGTACCATCCTCTTCTAAATTATTAACAGGTCTATTAATAAAAAATAATTTATTAGATCGAAATAAAGTTCTTAAGAGAAGATCATCATTAAAACACCACGGATTACCTGTAAATAAGTTTGATACTGGATTAATTAATAAACAATCATATGCAAACCGCGTTTCAGGAAAAATAGATGTAGAACCAAGAATAGTGTCTATACCAAAAGAGAAATTAGATGCATTACTTGAGGTTAAATTTGACGGCAGTAATTCAAGTGTTCAACATCCAATTGAAACATTTAATATGTTTAAGAGGTCACCGTGGTTACGTAGAGTAATTTTAGGTAACAATCGTAGAACAAGAATGTTGTCAGCAGAAGAGATTCAGGAATTATTTAATAGAGGCGCAAGAATTTTAGTAAAATAAAATATTTAGTATAATTAAAACTGAATGTATTAATTTAAGATAATATTATGGCACAAGGTATTCAAGATCAAAATGTACAAAAAGTTGATTTAATTTTTACAAAAAGGGGGAGATTTTATAAATCAATTAACAGTGATAAAGTGAAAATTACAAAATTTGCACTGTCGGATGATGGAGTTGATTATGGACTGTATGAAGAGGGAGCAGAGGATAATGAAAAGGCAATTAAAATTTTAAGAACTCCGCAATTTGAATCTTTTACATCTGAGACAGGACTAATGAGAAATAAATTAATTTCTCTCGAAAGAGATACAACTGAAACAACTACTTTAGATGTAACTCCTGAACGAATTGAATTTGAAGTTGATCCTAATTCAACACAAAAAGTTATGGTAGAATCTGTAACAATTAGAGCAGGATTTCCAGTACCAAATGGCTTTATTGTTTCATTGGATAATGCTGAGTATGTTTATGTAAATAACCCACCAAAAGACGAAATAGAGGATGAAGATGAAGATGACGACGATGATATTATTGGAATTCCAAGAAATGTACAATTAAATCAATCATCATTTCAGTCGCCATTACGAACTACAGTAACATGGGAAAATACTCAAAGTGGCGGGGTAGAAGTTCAATATAGAATTAATGGAACAATACTACCATCTGCTACAATGGGCAACGATACTCGACATGTAAGGTCATGGGATGAAGGTGATAGAGTTTCAGCGCGAGTAAGATATATTAATCAAACATGGACGAATTGGACAACTGATATAGAAATTAGAAGATCGGGATCAGATGATACAGGTGATCCTACTTTACCCCCACCTGTAATTCCCCCACCAAGAACAGGCGGTGGTACACGCGGAGGAGGCTTCGATCCAATTTTGCAATAATTAAATAAATTATATTATGCCAAGAATAAATACACATATTAAAAATGATAGATCTCAGAAATTAATAGTAGGTAAAAATAATACGGCTCCTAATGAAGCCATTATTCGAATTTATTATTCAGATTTATATAAAAAATTTGATAAAGATGAACCCTTTAAAACCCGTGTAGTAATAGAAAGTATTGATGGGGGTTATTCTAAAGAAGTTGAAATAGTTGTTAAAAAAGCACAATAAAAATGACAGAAAATCCAGTATTTAAAAATCTTGATAAAGAACGTGATGTGTTATACATCCAAACAATTGAGAAGGAAAGTTTATTTTACCCTTTTCAAGCTATAGTTAAACCCTACGATAGTAGTAATAATTTAACTATAGAACAAATAAATGAACCAGATCCAGAAGATACACTACCAAGTATATATTCTCGTGTAGATGTAGTTAAAGGTGATACGTCGGCTGTACCGTTTTTTTCATATGGGTCGGCTGATAAAAATGATACAGATGAAACAGAATTATTATATCATAAAGTAAAGCAATTAACCAGACCTGATATGAGCGATTTTTTTATTCAGGAAGGTAATTCTATTGACAGGTTTGATGTAATAGCTTTATCAAGAGAGTTTTATAAAGATCAAATAGATCCCGATTTCTTTACTGTATTTATTAATACAGAAAGTTCAACACCCACAACATCAACACCACCAACGTTTTCTCGTGTAAATGATATACTTGCTTTAGTTCCATCATCAGAAGTACAACAATCAAAAATAGGAGAAAAAAGATATTTGTATCCAAATATGTCAACTTCTACATATTATACTAAATCTTCTGATTCTATCGATGGAAATGTTGTTATGGATAGAGAATTATTAGATTTATCAGTGCCATACGGTGAAGTTTTTGTAGATGCGGGTATTATTGTATTATTTACAGAAGTTATTGAATTAGAATATCCTAATATTAGTACTTTAAGCACTCTCCATTTTGTAGCAGGTATTGGTGGAAGAAGTGAAATTCAATTAAATTCAGCATTATATTATTTAAGATTATATAATCAAGAGTTTAATTATACTACAAATAGATCGTTTTATGAAGATGATAATGAAAATATTATTAAAAGGGAATTTAGAGAAGACCCTGTTACATTTATTACAACAGTTGGTTTATATAATGATAGTGGAGAATTAATAGCAGTAGGTAAATTATCTAAACCCATTGAAAAATCATTTGAAAAAGAGGCAATCATTTATGCTCAATTAAGTTTATAAAAGATGAATGAAAGAGATAAAAGAAGAAAATTTAATAAAAGTTGTTAATGAGTATGAAAAAAATATATCTTATGATGATATTGAATTTGAGTCATATTTAAAAAGTGATGATTTCACTGCATCTGTAAAACAATTATTTTATAGAGATGACAGTGATTTTGCACAAGAATATATTTCAGAACAGAATTTATTATTTGATAACAATGAGTACCTTTTTTATCAAATACCTATAAGAGATAGAGTGTATGGAATTGTTAAAGAATCAATTTCAATTGAAGTAGGTGATTATACTATAATAGATGATGGGCATGGAAATTTATTTGAAATTAATGATACAGATTTTGAAGTACAAATAGGAAATATTTTTTATGATACAGGTTGCATTTTTATTACTACAGAAGATGATTTTTTAAACACTGGTGATGATCCAATTTTTTATTTACAAAGTAATACTGTAAATTTAAAATTTCAAAAATATGTTCAGTTTATTGAAAAGTCTATCATATTAGATATATCAGAAAGTGATTATTTATCAACTACAAATAAAACATGGGATGGTGAAACGCCTTTATTTTTTAATAAAATTTATTTATATAATGATGATTATGATGTTATTGCGGTTGGATATTTATCAAGAAATGTTCCTTTTCGAAAAAACATTACAGTCATTTTAGATATGACAGAGGTTTATTAATGAGTTTAAAAGATATTGCAAAGAAATCTGAATCACCTAAAAAAGAGCAGACTCGTACAGGGGAACCGTCTGACGATTATGAAAAATTATTAGCTCTTTCATTTATAGAAGGATTAAATCAATATTTATATGGTATGTATGTTACATATCAAAAATTAAATAATTTGGAATTATTAGATGGTGAACAGTTTATATTGGAAATGAAAAAAATTCCAGTATTAAATGAAGAGAAAAAAAGAAAAGAATATTTAAAAAATAACAGTAAAATAGGAAAATTTTTATATTGGTATTTATATGAAACATAACGTAGTAGGAATCGATATTAGTTCAAAAGTAGCAGGTGTATCCATTTTAGATGAAAATAAAAAATTATTATTTTGGGAATGGTATACTTTTGATGATTATGAAGAAATTAATGATATAATTGATATAGGCTTCTTTTTTGAAAATAAAATTTTAAATGATATAATGGTAGGTGAGCCATATTATTTTTCTCTTGAAGATAGATTAAAATCGTTTTCAGGTGGAAGAACATCAAATACTACTATTATGAAATTAGCGAAAGTAAATGGTTTAGTTGAATATATTATTTCTAAAACGTTTGGAAAGGGTCGCATTCAAAAACATCATCCTATGACGGCAAGAAAAAATTCTTTTCTTAAGTCAGGTAGATCACCCGATGGTGTTGATGTGAAAGATTGGATTATTGAAAAAACAATGGAACAATACCCAGAATTAAATTTCCCAGTAAAAACTCGATCACGGAAAAAACCTAAACCATTTATAGATGAAGCGGGTGATGTTTGTGATAGTATTGTTTTAGCGTCTGCCTTTCAATTTTAATTGACTTTATATTTTATTATAATTATATTTAATTAGTTAAGAAATTTTTCTACGGAAAAATAATTGCCTTACCCTAACAGAACGAAAACTGAGAGGCTTAAAGAAGGGTGACTATCAGGAAAGCACTGATTATATTTTTAAAACCCGATGAAGCTAAACGCAGTACAAGCTATCTAAGCAGTCAAATCCTCTTTGGAGAAAAGTGCCAAATGAAGGCTGTAGAAATGGGTAGATGAAAAATACTGTAGCTATAGCCAATAGCGTGTTTAGTGGAATGATTAGGGAATACCTACTATGGTGTAGTACCTAATTCCCTTTGGCAGAGGGCGGGTTTCTTTTTTAATAATATACAATGAAGAAAAAATGAAAGCAAAACACGAGGAGAAAGATCATGCCTAATTGTACAAGTTGCGGATCTCCAATACCAAAAGGACAGGGTAAAAGCTGTTCGATGTGTATGGGAGATATCAGTCATGGAACAGATGGATATTATGAAGACTGGGCTCGTCGTCAAGAAGAAAGACGAATTAGAAACGAGGAGCTTGAAATCATTGAACGTCAAGAACGTCAAAATCTTGATTAATTTATGACCCGATGAAGCTAAACGACAATCCCCGAGGCTTAAATGCGGTAAGGATTAATTGTAGCTATTGCCAATAGCGTGTTTAGTGGAATGATATATAGAGTTAGGTTCAAGTCCTATGATGTGTAAGCATAACCTTATACAGAAAGCATAGCATGGACGATGCTTATATATTCCCTTTGGCAAGGGCGGGTTGTGGGAGATACTGACCACATTAAAAAACGCAACAGTAAGTGGATGAGTTGCAGGTATCTCCTATTTATTTTAATAAACCGAGTGGCGGAATTGGTAGACAATTAATTATAAAATATTTAAAGTAAAATAATATTGATTTTAATTTATTTAATTTTTATATTACATTTAGATTGAAGGGGAAGAAGCGGGAGTTATTGCTACTCATATAGTAGAAATACCAGATGATTATACCCCCATTGATATTTCAAAACTTTTAGACTATCAGCAGAAACTTATTAATGAAAATGTCGAAGTTTTGTCAGAAGAAGTTAAAGATTAACCCATAAACCAAAGAAAGATGAAAACGATATTCAATACCTCAATATTTATGATTTATTTTGGATGGTTTATTTTCATGTGGTTTGCCTTACAATACCCCAATATAGAATCCGTAACTATTCGGTTGACTATTTTATTCGGAGCCTTTTTGATATGCGCCTTAGCAGGAATAGGGTTTACACAATTAGCTCGAAATGGGGATTTATTTAAATCTATTAAAGAACTACGAGAAGAGCGACAAAAATATGCAGAAGCTACTCGTAGATTAAATAAAAAAATAAGGGAATTATAGTTATGTATCAACCAAAAGTAACTCAAACAGAAAAATATACTGATAATCAGGGAAACATTCATACAGTATGTAGAGGTAAGTTGGTTTTAGTAGAAAAAGATGCCGAATCTAATTCTTTACTAACTAAATCATCTATTGGGTATATATCTAAAAGAGAAGGAGATATTATATATGATCCAAAAGGATTAGATCCTATCATCATCTCTGAAACAGAGGAGATTGAAGTGGGAGATAAGGTCTATGATGATTTACATAAAGAACAAAGAGACCATTACAATAAAAACAAAAAAAGGTTCTTTAAGGTATTATCTCTACCTGAACATTTCTCTGATAAACATTTACAAGCTATTGTAGATGGGAAGTTGAAACAAGGTAAGGTGTTGGTTAAGTGTACACCTGATTATGATAACCCTCCTGAGGGATACTATACTCACAGAGGCTCAGGAAAGTACCATGAGGATGAACCAGTAATTATGAAACGAATTTTAACTAATCCTGATAAACCTATACCGTTTCTTGTAGACATAGATATAAAAGACCACATCACTCTATTTCCTGCTCAACAGTCTTTGGAAGAAGCCTTTAAACAATATATGAAAGAAAACCATAGATTTAAACAATATATGAAAGAAAACCATGGAGTTGGTTTTATTGATTCTATTATTGAAAAAGCTTTCAAATCGGGTGCAGAATGGGCTAAAAAGAATAACTACTAAAACCAAACGAAGATGAAAGATCAATTAGTTACATTTGAAACAGCTAAATTAGCTAAAGAAAAAGGATTTGATTGGGAGTGTCTTCAATTTTGGGAATATGATAAAAAACATAAAGAATATTATCGTGTTTTTACGAAAGAT
>SL_3KL_010_SEDDRAFT_10004576_pt1 | contig 12475 bp, 8 predicted proteins | sample SodLakKL_010_SED_2_FD_10381 | JGI IMG/M metagenome (IMG submission 10381)
GCGGCGCTGCCCTTTTTCCCGGCCATCCTGAACAATGTGCAGGTGCAGTTCTTCATCGTCTACAACCTGCCGGAGGATGCGCGCCGCACGGCCATCGACCATGTGCAGACACTGCTGGAACGCGGGGCACTGGATCTGCGGATCGCCGCGCGGCTGCCGCTCGAACGCATCGTCGAGGCCCATGAGCAGGTCGAGTCCGGCACCGCCATGGGCAACGTTGTCCTCGACATCGACTGACGGGGGCGGGCCCGCGGTTGCAACTCACCCGTAGGCGATGCTGCGGGTGTATGCCGGGTCGTCGTGCAGCGCCCAGTAGGCGCGCCGCAACTCCCCCGTGATCGGCCCGGGGACGCCATCACCCACGGGCTGCCCGTCGACCCGGGTCACGGGCATGACACCGCCCGCCGTACTGGTCACGAAGACCTCGTCCGCGACGCGCACGGCCGCTGCCGGCAGGGTCTCAACGTCGACCGGATAACCGTTGGCACGCGCCAGTTCGAGCACCGTGCGCCGCGTGATGCCCTCGAGTACGCCGTGCGCGGGCGTGTGCAGACGACCGTTGCGCACAGCGAACAGATTGAACCCCGGACCCTCGACCACGTTGTCGCGCTCGTCCACCGTGACGGCCGTCTCCCCGCCCCGTTCATACGCATCGAACAGGGCCATGACCAGATCGAGCCAGTGATAGTTCTTTACGCGTGGATCGACCGAGGCCGGGGAAATCCGCTGACGCGCGCTGATGACGAGATCGAGGCCCGTTTCCTGGCGTGTGGGATCGGCGATCCAGATGAAGGGGACGGCAAAGGCGTAGAAGCGGTTGCGGCAGGTGCGCGGATCACGCGAACCGGGCGCCGGCTGGCCACGCGTGCAGATCATTTCCACGTACGCATCGCGCAGGCCGCTCTGTGCGACGAGTTCGGCCAGGATGTCCGCGACTTCACCGCGGTCGTGAGGAATCTGCAGGCGCAGTGCATCCATGCCGGCGAAGAAGCGCTCGATGTGGTCGTCGAGGCGAAAGAAACGCCCGCGCCAGACGTGCGCCACGTCATATGTGGCATCGGAGTGAAGAAACCCCCAATCCAGCAGTGGCAACCGCGCCTCGCCGACCGGCACGATCTCGCCGTCCACCCAGGCACTGCCATCGGCAACCGCATGCCCCGCCATTCCGCCTCCCCGTGATCTCCGCGCCGGATCGTCCGGCCCGGCGGGCAGGTTACGCCAGCCGCCCCGCCGGCGTCACGACAGGCCGAGCTGCACCTTGCGCCGCTCGCTCCAGGTCCGGATCAGTTGGTCGACAATGATCCCGATCATGGCCATCAGCAGGCCGGCGGTCAGTCCACGGCCGACATCGGCTGCGGATAGCGCACGGTTGATCTCCTGCCCCAGGTCGCTGGTGCCGATCAACGAGGCGATCGCCAGCATGAACAGGCCCAGCATGACCGCCTGATTGATGCCGAGCAGAATTTCCGGCATTGCCATCGGCATGCGCACCTTGCGCAGCAGCTGGAACGGCGTGCAGCCGCTCATGCGCGCGGCCTCGACCGTGCCCTCGGGCACGCGGCGCAGGCCGAGGTTGGTATAGCGCACCACCGGCACAGTGGCGTAGATGGTCACCGCCAGAATGGCCGCCATGTCGCCGACACGAAACAGCATGATGGCGGGGATCAGGTAGACGAAGGACGGGAACGTCTGCATGACATCGCAGATGGTGACCGCGACCCGCCCGCTGCGCTCGCTGATGGCGGACAGCATGCCCAGCGGGATGCCGATGGCGATGCTGATGAAAATGGCGACGCCGATCATGTAGACCGAGGTCATGGCCGGCTGCCAGAACCCCACGAGCGCGGGGATAGCGGCCAGCCCGCCGACCACCAGCGCCAGGCGACGCCCCCCGATCATGTGCCCGATCAGGGCCACGACCGCGACCACAACGACCCAGGGCAGCCCGCGCAGAAAATCGCGGAGCGGGATCAGGATCTGCGACGTGGCGAAGAAATTGAAGCTGCGCAGTGGCGCGAACATCTGGTCCGTGAACCAGCGCACACCGATGTCGATCCAGGGCGCGGCGTAGATTCTCAGGGCATCCGGCGTCAGTGCCAGCCGCGGCCACAGTGCCGCCACCAGAACGCCCAGCGCAAGGATGCCGAGTGCGGTGCTGATGTGAGGGTGACGGGCGGGCCAGAACCGTTCCGAGCGCGCATGCTGATACGGCATTTCCGTGTAGGCCTGGCCGAGACGATCAAGAATGATCGCGATCAGCACCACACCGATGCCGAGTTCGGTAGCCGTGCCGATCTGCAAGCGCTCCAGCGCGATCAGGAGTTGATAGCCCAGCCCCGTCACGCCGATGAGGGAGGCGATCACGACCATTGCCAGCGTCATGTTCACGACCTGATTGACGCCCACCAGGATCGTTTTCTGTGCTTCGGGCAGTTGCACCTTGCGCAGGAGCTGCCAGGTTGTGCAGCCGGCCATGCGCCCGGCCTCCACCGCCTCCGGCGGCACGGTCCGCAGGCCGAGAATCGTGCAACGGACCATCGGCGCGAGGGCGAAGATCACCATCGCGATCAGGCCTGGTGCATTGCCGAATCCGAACAGAATCACCACCGGCAACAGGTAGGCGAACTGTGGTGTTGCCTGCATCAGGCCGAGCACCGGTGACAACGCCGCTTCCAGCCGGGGGTGACGCGCGGCGGCGATGCCGACGAACAGGCCGATGAGTACGGTGATCGGGGCCGCCACCATGACCAGTGACAGCGTTTCCATGGCCCGCGGCCAGATGCCGAGCGCTACCAGTGCCAGCGCACATGCACCCACGAAGGCCGCCTTGCGCCAGCCGCCCGTGTAGTGGCCAAGAAGTGCGATGATCGCAACGATGCTCCACCACGGCAGAGACGCCATGCCCGCATCCGGGAAGCCCCGGTAGAGCAGACCCGCGGTCAGCCACAGCGGATATCGCAGCAAGTCGACGACACCATCCATGAGCTCGGAGAACGTGAAGAAGCCGAGGCTCAGGTCGTCCACCAGCCAGGCAAACAGGGTGGAAATCCACTGGGCCACCGGTATGACGGCGGTCTCCGGATAGGCCTGCAGGGCGGGCCAGGCACGCGCTGCAATGAACAGCCCCACCAGGATCAATACCCCCGCCACGGCGGTGGTCACTGAAGTCGAACGCCCCTGGCGGATGCCGGCCGTGCTCGAGGTTCCCGCTGCAGCCGGTGTGACGGCGGCCATCATGCCCTCCGCGCGAGGTCTTCGGGGAACAGCGCGCGGATCAGGGCGCCACGCTCGAGCCGCCCGACCGCATTGCCCTCGCGATCCACCACCCGAATGACCTCATCGTCCGAGCCGAGTACCCGGGCGGCCACGGCGTCCAGAGTGTCATCGGCGTGAATCGGATGGCCGTTGAGACCGGAGGCATCGTCGACGGATTCCATGATGCTGTGGACCTGCAGCACGCTGCCACGCGGCGCATCGCGCGCAAACTGCCGGACATAGTCATCGGCCGGCTGCGTCAGAATCTCCTGCGCCGTTCCGGCCTGCACGACTTCGCCATCCCGCATGATGGCGATGCGGTCGCCCAGGCGGACCGCCTCGTCGAAGTCATGGGTGATGAAGATGATCGATTTGTGCAACTGCGCCTGAATGCGCAGGAACTCATCCTGCATGTCGCGACGAATGAGCGGATCGAGCGCGGAGAAGGGTTCGTCCAGGAACCAGACGCCCGGGTCGGTCACGAGCGATCGCGCGATGCCGACACGCTGCTGCTGCCCGCCGGACATCTCCCGCGGGAAATACTGCTCGCGACCCTGCAGGCCGACGAGTTCGATTTTCTCCAGCGCGAGGCGTTCGCGCTCGGCGCGGGCGATACCGCGCACTTCCAGCGGCAGCGCGACGTTCTCGATCACCGTGCGATTGGGCAGCAGGCCGAAACCCTGGAACACCATGCCCATTTCGTAACGGCGCAGCGGAATCAACTGGCGTTCGGACAGCCGGGAAATATCCCGATCCCCGAACCAGACACGGCCGGCCGTTGGCGTGATCAGGCGACTCAGACAGCGGATCAGCGTCGACTTGCCCGAGCCGCTGAGCCCCATGACCACCAGGATCTCGTCGGTATGCACACGCAGCGAGACGTCCCGCACGGCCGGGATCATGCCCTCACGCTGGCAGTCCTCCGCCGTGGGTGCATCGCCGTGGCGGGCCATGAAAGCTTCCGGCTGGCGCCCGAACACCTTCCACAACCGCTCACAGGACAGCTTCACCTCGCCCGGCGAAGTCCCGGTATCGTCCCCGATCTCGGGCCCCGCCGCTACATCGCCCACCTGCTGGCCCTCTGCCTCTGCCATTCCAGAATCTCCGGTCGATGGAACCGATTGACGATGAAAAGAAGCGGCCGGCCTCCGCCGCGATACGGGGAAGGACTCGGCCGCTCCCAAGCTTCGTCACGACATCACTGGGTCGCGTTGGCGATCCATTCGTCGACGATGTCGCGGTTCTCGGCGATCCAGTGCGCGGCCGCTTCGTCATGATCCATGCCTTCCTGGTCGACGAGGAAGGACAGGCTGCCGATCTGCTCGTTATTCATGTTGTACTGGCGCACGAGTTCAACCGCCGTCGGCCACTCGTCCTCGGCCTCGACCGGCATGGTCTTCTTCAACCAGCCCGGCCACGGATTGCCGCAGTCGTTCATCGTGTTCTCGAACGGGCCACCCCAGTTCGGGTCCTCCGTACAGGCCGGATCATACTCGGGAAACTCCACGAAGCTGCCCTCGTACTCCACCGGTACCCAGTTCGGCACCCAGTTGTACATCACGATGGGTTCCCCGGTACGCACGGCGGCATCCAGCTCGGCCCAGAGTGCCGCGGCGCTGCCGGCATTCACCACCTGGAAGTCCATGCGCAGCGCCTCGATCATCTCCTCGTCACGCTTGTCCCATTCCACCGGGCCGCCGAGGTAGCGACCCTGCGGGAAGGTTTCCGGCGTGGCGAACAGTTCGGCGCACTCGTTGAGTGCCTCCCAATCCGGAAGCCCCGGGCAGTGCTCTTCCGTATGAGCCGGATACCACCACTCCTCGCGGGTATAGGCATCGTGATCGCCCAGGTCGAGGATGTCACCGGCCTCGACGCCCTGATTGAACTGACGCGCATTGATGCCTTCCCAGACCTCGATCTGCAGGTGCACACGATTATCGTACAGTGCCGGCCACTGAAGCTCCGTATTCGTGGGCACGTACTCGACGTTATAGCCGAGTTCCTCAAGCAAAGTCCCGATCACATGGGACTGAACAATCTGGCTACTCCAGTTGTTGGTGACGATCTCGATCGGTTTATCGGATTCGGGCAGTGCGTTGTCCGCCACCGCCGGTGCAACCGGCAGCAGCGATACCAGCGCTACGGCACCGAATCGTTTCAGGTGTTTCCAACCCATGGCTCATTTACCCCGCTGGTTATGTCGAGCCCGGAATCCGCAAGCCGTTGCCCGTTGTGTCGTCGTAATGGACAATGGACTTCAGCGCTTTCGGGTCATGACACACGCTACCGGGAAGTTATGAAAATGTAAGCGCGGCTTCCGCGCCCGAATGGGTCAATATGTTAAAGAATGTGAACACCACAACCCCGGAATGATCGCTCGCTACCACGTTGTAGTCGTGGAGGACGATCCCGTTACAAGGACCAAGCTGGCCGGCGCCTTCGCCGGTGCGGGTTATCGCGTGAGTGAAGCCGACTCCGCAGAGGAGACCCGCCGCCTCTGCGCTGAAGACCCCGCAGACCTCTATATCATCGACATCAATCTGCCGGATGAGGACGGTTTCGACCTCACGCGCAGCATCCGCGAAGGCGGCGATACTGCGGTGATCCTGGTCAGCGGCCGCACCGAAGAGGTCGATCGCGTGGTCGGGCTGGAACTCGGTGCCGATGATTACGTCACCAAACCGTTCAGTGCCCGGGAACTGCTGGCGCGGGCGAAGAATCTGCTGCGCCGAGTNAAGGCCGAACCCGGCGAGGACGCCGATGTTGTTCACTTCGACGGCTGGACCTTCGACCTTGTGCGCCGTTCGCTCACGGCGGCCGACGGACACGTCGTGGCGTTGACGCGCTCGGAATATGAACTGCTGACGGCGCTCGTGCGCCACCCCGGGGAAGTCCTCGATCGCGACCGCCTGATGCAGGCAATCTCCAAGCGCAGCTGGCAGGCCAGTGACCGCACGATCGACGTCCTTGTGCGGCGGCTGCGCAAGAAACTCGAGGCCAACCCACGCGAACCCGGCATCATCGTGACGGCACACGGTGAAGGCTATCTGTTCGCGGCACGCCTGACGGGCGGCTGACCGCACAGTCCGGGAGACACCGGGCGCGCCAGGGCCGACGACCGCGACAGGGACGGGCTCAGGTCACTCCCTGATCGACGCTGTCCAGCAATCGCGCTTCCTGTTCCGCCAATCGCTCCAGCGCACGATCATGAGCGGCCACAGCTTGGCCGGCCAGTTCCTGAAGCCGCTCATGGCCGGCGTCGGACGCCTCCCGCTCGAGGGTGGTGCAGGAGTGCGCCAGCGCCTGCAGGCCCAGGCAGCTTGCCGAGCTCTTGAGTTCGTGGGCGCGCCGCCGCGCACTGTCACGGTCTTCCGTTGCACCGGCGCGGGCCAACTCGTCCAGACGCTGTGGCGCCACCTCGCGGAACTGGCGAATCATCTCCACAACGACGCGCACGCCGAGTTCCTCCACTTCGGCCGCCAGCAGGTCCGGATCGAGATCCGCCATCTCGGTCGCGACGTCCGCCTCCGGCAGGCCATCCGGGTGGTCACCAATCACCGCGACAGGCGCCTCCGAGAAGGCCTCCTGCAGTGCGCGGTCGAGGGTTTCCGGCCATACCGGCTTGATGATCACGGCATCCATGCCGGCATCGCGGTAGGCATCGATCTCGCTGCGGAACACATGGGCCGACATCGCCACGATGGGAATGCCCGCGCCGCCCGCGGCCACGCGCAGTCGGCGCGCCGTCTCGATGCCATCAATCCCGGGCAGATGCATGTCGAGGAGTACGACATCCACGGCCTGGCAGGAGAAGATCTCCAGCGCTTCCTCACCACCCGCGGCCGTGGTGACACGATGGCCCATGCGTTCGAGCATGGTCCCGGCAACGATGCGGTGGACCTCGTTGTCCTCGACCACGAGGACGTGGAAACTGCCCAGGGCCTCGGTGGCCACGGGCGGCACCACCTCACCGCCGCCATCATCCACGGCGAACGCCAGTGGCACACGGAACGCAAAGGTGCTGCCCCGGCCCAGTGCACTGCGCGCCTCGATGCGCCCACCCATGGCCTCGACCATGCGCCGGGCGATCGCGAGGCCCAGGCCGGCACCATGTTCACAGGAGTCGCTGGCGGCACCCTGTGCCTGGCGGAACGGTTCGAAGATGACTTCGAGATCCTCCTCCGCCATGCCAATGCCGGTGTCATGCACGGCAAACTGCAACCAGATGGTGTCGTCGTCCACAGCTCCGGGGGCATCCAGGTGCTCGACGTCCACGATGACTTCACCCTGGTCCGTGAACTTCAGGGCATTGCCGACCAGATTGAAAAGCACCTGGCGAATCTTGCCCGCATCGCCACGGAGCTGTCCCGGTAGCGGGGAGGTACAGCGGTACTCGAGTGCCAGGCCCTTTTCCGCGGCCGTTGGCTGCAGCGTGGTCACAAGGCTCTCGAGCAGTTCGCAGCAGTCGAAATCCTGGGACTCGATGCCGATCCGACCGGCATCGGCGCGCGAGTAATCCAGGATGCCGTTGAGGATCGACAGCAGGGTCTGTGCCGATGACTCTGCACGCGCCAGGGACTGGCGCTGCTCCGCCGGCGGCTCATTGCCGTCGCGCATGATCCGCAGCAGACCCAGCACGCCACTCATCGGCGTGCGAATCTCGTGGCTGACCATCGCCATGAATTCAGACTTGGCTCGATTCGCCTGTTCCGCCTGTGTGCGCGCACGATCGTGCTCAATGACTTCATGACGCAAGCGCTCATTGGTCTGGCGCAGTTCCGCTGTCTGCCGGTCGACCAATTCCTGCAGCTGCTCGCGATGCTGGCGCAGCTCGGCCTCTGCAGCATCGCGCTCGCGTTCGAGGCGCCGACGGCGCACCGCCTCGTCACGAAAGACGTGCACGGCCCGCGCCATCTCGGCAAGCTCATCGTCCCCGCGTCGACCGATGCGAACGTCAAGGTTGCCGCCGGCAAGGCCGAGCATCGCCGTGGACAGCTCCTGCAACCGACGCGCGATATTGCGCTCGACATACAACCAGACCACGAGGGAGGCGATCAGGATCGCGATCAGCGAAACGCCGATGACGGTCCACAGACCGTATTGCGTCGCGCGATCGGCCTCCTCCGCGGCCTCCGCGGAGAAACGCCGCGCTGACTCGACCAGCGTTGATACGGAAGTATCCAGGGCGCCGGCAAGCGTGCGGTTTTCGTCACTCAGTGCACGCACGGCGTCGTGGGTGTCGATGACCTCGCGACGCAGCTCGAACAGCCCCGGCAGTTCGGCACCGTCCGCCGCTTGCGTCAACTCGAGGAAATGGGAGCGCGCGCGGTCACGCCGCACGGGATCGTCGATATTGTCGACGCGGCGATCGATGACGTTCACATGACTCAGGACCAGCGCTTCGATCTCCTGCGTGGCGGCCACGCTTGGCGCACGCTCGAGCTGGTTGAGCAGCATGGCTACCTGGGCGCTGCGCAGGCGCAGTTCGAACATCCGCTCAAGGAGGTAGAGATCTTCCTCGACCAGGTGATCGAGCGCGAGAAACGTGGGTTCATGGTCGCCATCAGGCGACTCGACCAGGCCGTAGAGATTGGCGATGACGGCCATGGAGCGTGCACTGGCATTGGCGACCAGGTCCGCAGCGACGTCGCTCAGCGCGGTTGCCGCTTCGACAGAGTCGGCAATCCATGCTTCGGCATGTTCCGAGGCCCTGATGCGCTCGGCCACCAGCCGATCCTGCCGGCTCAGGTTCTCGATCAGTGCCGAGGCATTGCCCTGGAGATCATCGACGACCGGTGTTTCCGGGGGCTGGCGCTCCAGCGTATCGAGCAGCCGCTCCAGGGTCTGCGCCCGCAGGCGCAACTGCTGCGAACGATCCTCGTGCTGCTCCAGCGTGGTCGCGCTGGTGAGTTCGGGAATCGCCGACACCATCTCGGCGCTCACGCGCGCGACGGACTGGGCCGTGATGACAGCCGGGAAGGCCCGTTCCGTGACGATCGCCTGGGATTCGGCCACGTGGCGGAGGCTCAACCAGCCCACCAGACCCGAGGCAAGACCCAGCATCGCGATGACCACGAACGCCAGGAACAGCCGCGTACCGATTCCCCATCGCCGGACCATGGGCGAGCACTCCAGCGCGTGCGCGAGCCCGGGATCCGCACGCCTCCCAAGACCCCGGCACCGGCGGCATTACCCGGGTCCATTACCCGGGGCCGGCGCGATCATCGTATCATGGCGACAGTGGGCGTCGGTGCCCACGTCATGACGCCCAGGCGACCCGGGACTGCGGACATGCATCGATCCAAGCGGCGTTCGCTCGTTCGCCAATGTCGCCCAGCACTTCTTCTGCTGGCATTCGCACTGCCCGCCATGGGGGAAACCTGGGAAGTCACTACCTGGGAACGCCCATTCGATTACGACAGTGCATCCCGTGTGATCGAGTACCCGCCACTCGAACGCGCCACAAGACCCTGGCAACTGTGCGCAATCTACCCCCATCTCAAGGATTCGTACTGGCTGAGCGTCAACTACGGCATGGTGGAAACCGCCAGAAAGCTTGGCGTGGCACTGCAGGTGTTCGAGGCGGGTGGCTATCCGAACCTGGAACGCCAGCGCGACCATCTGCACGAGTGCGTGGCCAACGGCGCCGACGCGATCATGCTGGGCACGGTTTCCTACGACGAACTCAGCGATACGGTCGTCGAGATTGCCGAGGATATCCCCGTCGTCGCCACGGTCAACGACATCGCCGAGCGCGGCATCAGTGCCAAGGTGGGAGTGCCGTGGACCGACATGGGCTTCGCCCCCGCCGCATACCTGGCGCGCCAGCACCCGGCGGGCGCCGATCCCGTGGACGTCGCCTGGTTTCCCGGGCCGAAGGGCGGCTGGGCTCATTTCGTCGACGCCGGTTTCCACGCGGCGCTGGCCGACAGCTCCGCGCGCGTCGTGGCAACCCAGTGGGGCGACACCGGGGTGGAAACGCAGCACATCCAGGTCGAGGAGGTGCTCGAGGCCTACCCCGACGTCGACTACCTTGTCGGCAGTGCCATCACGGCCGACGCCGCGATCGGGCTGCTGCGAGCCCGTGGCCTGGAGGGGGAGATCGGCCTGCTGGCAACCTATTTCACTCACGGGGTCTACCGCGGGATTCGCCGCGGCAAGGTACTGGCGGCGCCCAACGACTTCCCGACTCTCCAGGGCCGGCTGTCCGTGGACATGACGGTGCGCGTGCTCGAGGACGCGCTGGTGGTTCAGCATGCAGGACCCGCGATCCAGACGGTTGATGCCGACAATGTCGATACCATCCCGCTGGAGCATTCGCTGTCACCGGCCAGGTTCTCGCCCATCTTCAACGTCGACCCGGCCCGCGACTGACACCATCTCCCAGCAAACGCGCTCGGCCGACGCGTGCCGTGGTCATGCATTCGCGGCAGCCAGCGCCCCAGCCGTGAAACCATCGCCGATGGCGCGCTCACGCTCGTGGAGAGGTCCACCAGCGATGCGCGCGGCGTAGTTGAGCGCGGCCGCCGAGCCCGCCGGCCACAGCCGGGAGAAGCGATCGAGCCACTCGCGCGCATCGAACGCCACCGGTACCGCTTCGACACTCAGGCCGGCCAGTTCGGTCGCGTACAGGGCGCGCGTCGAGGACCTCGCGGCGATGCGCGTGACGAGTCCGCGGGCGTCATCACGGAAATTGGCCATCCCCGCGGACCCGTTGTTGATCAGGATCCGATCACGTCCATCGACGGTCAGCCGCAATGCGTGCGCCAGGCAGGTGTGCGTACAGGCGATGACATCGACATCGGTGACTCGAAACCACTCCGTCAGGCAGTCGGCGAAACCCCGCGGATCCGCCTCGCGTGCCTCGATGGCCAGTCCCCAGCCCGCCAGGGATTCGGGGTCACCGTGGATCACTGCAACCTGCAGCGCCCCCACCTCCACCCGCAGGTCCACTGGCAGACCGGCCAGGGTCTCGCGCTGCGTTGGGGTGACGACCTTCTGCAACCGCTCCATGATGGCGTTCGAGCGCTCCACAAAGGCATCCGGCACCGTGTCCGGATACGCACAGCCGCAGCCCGCGCCACACGGGTCGGCGAGCTCCGCCTCGACATTGCCGGCCGTACGCAGATGGCGCGCCGTTCCGGCCTCGATCCGTGCAAACAGCTCCGCTTGCGCGTCGAACCAGTGAAAATCGCCGTTGAAACAGAGGCGCGCCCCCTCATCGTCGGCCATCGCCTCGATCTCCGCCAGCGCTTCGGAGTTGCCGTAGAGGCCGCCGGCGATGAGGAATGCATCGGCACGCACATCGGCCGGCCGGCGCAGGGCCGCCGGATCCCGTCGGTAGTGGAGTGGGCAACTGCGTCCCGCCTGCATCGGCTGCGCTCCCGGTCAGGGTCGGTTCAGTGGGTGATTGTGACAGGAGAGGTCGGCTCGCGCTTTGTTGTGGAAACCACCAATGGCCGCTGCAACGATCAATGGCGACCATCGCGCAGCACCCCGCCCCCACCGAATCCCCCGGAGGAACCCGCGCAATGAGTGATGTCCCCGCGACCGCGATGGTGGCCGTGATCGTGCTGGTGGCCCTCGTCAGTTTCGCCGTGGCACCCCGGGTACGCAGCGCCGATGGTTTCTTTCGGGGCTGGACGCAAGGTGGCGGCACGCCCGGTGTGTTCACGCTCACGCTCTCGCAGGTCACCACCTGGATCTTCGCACGCTCACTGATGAATGCGGGCATCCTCGGCTACTTCTTCGGCATTGGCGGCGCCATTGCCTACACGGCCTACTATGGCTCGTTTCTCACGGGCTGGCTGATCATCGACCGTCTGCGGTTCCACCATGGCGCCGGCAATGTGCAGAGTTTTCTCGCTGATCGCTTCGGCCGTCTGGGGACCGCCAGCTACAACGTACTGGTGTCCCTGCGCCTGCTGAGTGAGGTGTTCGCCAACCTCCTCGTGGTCGGCATTGTGTTCGGTGTGGCCGGATCCGGTGCGTACACGGCCGCGATACTCGCGGTCACCGCCATCACCCTGACATATTCAATGATCGGCGGTCTGCACGCCTCGCTGCGCACCGATGTCGTGCAGATGCTGATGCTGCTCGTCCTGCTCCTCGGCCTGGTGGCCCTGATGGGCGTCCACCCGGAGTTCAGCGCGTTCGACCTGGCGCTCTCCACGCCCGAGATCACCAGTCCGGGCTGGATCCTGCTGCTGGTCGCCCTGCT
>SL_3KL_010_SEDDRAFT_10004577_pt1 | contig 12473 bp, 16 predicted proteins | sample SodLakKL_010_SED_2_FD_10381 | JGI IMG/M metagenome (IMG submission 10381)
TCCTTGATGGCCGGTTGAGCGGGTTCTTCGGATGATGCACCGGCACCGGCATCGGCTCCGGTTCCGGTTTCAGCTTTTGTTTCAGCTTCAGCTTGCGTTTCTGTCTCAGCTTCGGCTCCGGNTTCCGTTTTGGCTTCTGCTTCTGCCTCAGCTTGCGTTACCGTTTCGGATTCGGATTCGGTTTTTTCTTCCGGTTTCTTTTCCGTTTCAGATTCAGATTTCGCCCCGGACTCCGATTCGCCTGTTGGTTCCGGAACCTTCTCAGCATCAGATATATTTTCAGCATCAGTTATATCCGTGGATTGCTGTGATGCATCTGGCCGACACTCGCGGATCACCGTGTCGATTTTCCCGACGAGTGTTTCAAAATCACCAATCGCACGTGAGGATATTACCTCCTCCCGCAGTTTTTGAAGCTTCTCCAGAAGCTCCGGACCGCGAACCTCGTCCCGTACAGACTCCAGAAAGGTATCCGCATACTTCCCGATACCTGAAAATTGATTGGTAAAATAACGAAGAGCTTCCTCCGCTTCGGCCGGATCGACCTGCGCAAGCTCTTTCCCCTGAAAAATCGCATTGTCCTTCTGAAGGATGCGACCATCATTCGTAACGGTTGCGTACTCGTTTTCCATCAAAGTCACTAAGACACGGATTATGATATTACAGGTCTTACACCTGCATGCCTGCACTGCCACCAGAGACCGTCCGGATTTTCCGGTACGGACCCAAAGCACTCACCACTTTAAACTGGTAAAAACCAGAGCTTAAAAGAATAACAAAAATCTGGTCAAGAGTAAATGATTTTTCCTGTCCAAACCGTGGATACACCCTACTTTTTCATGGCCAGACCACCGATCAGGAGCCCCAGACGAACCGGCACCCACTTGCTGAGCAGATAGGGAATGCGCAGAAGGGTTCTTGAAAGCTTCAGGGGTGAATTATCCGCCAGCCCTCTCAGACCGCGTATTGCTACCGATTCAGGTGACTGTAATCCTCGAAATGCTGCTTTTTTCCTGTCCACACCGGCCACCTCCATGAATTCCGTATCAACCGGGCCCGGACAAAGTGCGCTCACGTGGACGCCGGTACCCTGCAGTTCTTTCCAGAGACTCCAGCTGATGTTGATCACAAACTCCTTGGTCGCGGAATAGGCGGCAAAATAGGGTATGGGCAGAAAGCCGGCCATGGAAGATACGTTCAGAATCCCCCCGCTGCCACGCCGCACCATGTCGGGAAGCAACAGACGTGTGAGCATGACCAGTGCCCCCATGTTCACCTGCATCATCTTCTGGTACATTTCCGGCGACCCTTCCAGAAACGAACCGTTGAAACCGAAACCGGCGTTGTTGATCAGGATATCGACAGCAACCTCCTGTTCCTGTATGGCGCGGACCAATGTTTCCGGTCCGCCTGGCTCCGAGAGGTCGCAAGGCAGCACCGTGACCTCGCACTCAAATCTGGCCCGGATTTCCTTGGCGAGGGCGTCAAGACGGTCTTTTCTTCTGGCGGTCAGCACCAGCGAGGCGCCGTATGAGGCCAGTTCATGAGAGAAGGCAATCCCGATTCCCGATGAGGCACCGGTAACCAGGACGGTCTTCCCGTAAAAATACTGCATGTTTGATGAGGTCTTTTAGATACGCGGTTACTTCTGTTCCTGGTAGTAGTGCACATCGCGCTGCGGGAACGGAATGGTGATGCCTTCCTTGTCAAAGCGCTCCTTGATATCCTTGATAAGCGCGAAACGGGTGGGCCACAGGACGGATGCGTTCACCCAGGGCCGCACATAAAGGTCGACCGAACTGTCGCCGAGCTCACCGACAGCCACAAGCGGTGCCGGATCCTTCAGGACCCGCTCATCGGCAGCCAGCGCTTCGTTGATGATCTTCATGGCTTTGTTGATGTCATCGGTATAGCTGATGCCGAACACCAGGTCAACCCTCCGGGTGGGATTGGTCGAGAAATTCGAAATGTTGGCTCCCCAGATATTGGTATTCGGGATGATCATGAAAATGTTGTCGAAGGTGTGCATTTTGGTCGAGAACAGGCCGATTTCATCCACAACACCCAGTACGCCGCTGATATTGACCGCATCACCGACGTTGAACGGACGGAAAAGCATCAGCATTACCCCGGCGGAAAAGTTGCTAAGGGTCCCCTGCAGGGCCAGGCCAACGGCAAGACCGGCAACACCCAGCAGAGCTACAAGGCTGGTGGTCTCCACGCCAAACCGGTTGAGCACGGCAATCACCGTGGCTATCAGGATAAGGACTTTCACCGTCTGCGCCAGTACCGGCGTCAGCGTCGTGTCGATCCGCTCCGATTTATCACAGGCATTGCGGACTCGCTTGCTCGCCCAACTGGCGATCAGCCAACCGATGATCAATATGACAATGGCACCAATGATGTTGAATGCATACGGCACAACCACCACGGCAACGATTTCTTCAATGTTCTCCATATTTTCCATGACAATCTTCTTTACTTCGTTAAGTTTCTCTTTCTGTTGTGTTCTTGCCAGGTTTATCACCAACAGATAATATGCCCATCCGCACATTACTGCCTCATCCCGCAGACGGTCCCATCTGCGTACTGCATGCCGGACCGATTACGGAATGTACACCATATCAAGGGAATTGTCTATGTTGAATGTTCCCGGTGACTTTTAAAAAAAAACTGGCTGAAAAAAAAGGCAGACCGAAAAAAATCGGCCTGCCCTGGCATTACAAATGCAATGTATTGCGTTGTCTGGCTGGCTTCCAACGTAGCCAGTCAGCACATCAATGAAGGTGGCTGCGCAGCATCCACGCGACTTTGGAATGCGTGGCAATGCGCTGGGTTGCCAGATCCATGGATGCCTCGTCCCCCGCTTCCTCACACAAGGGGATCACCTTGCGGGCCGTCCGTATTACCGCCTCGTTGGCTTCCTGCAGTTTTTTCACCATAGTGCGGTCATCCGGCAACCCCTCTTCTTCCGTGATCGAGGTCCTTTTGGAATATTCCTTGAACGATCCCGGTGCATAATGCCCCAATATCCGGATCTGCTCGGCAATCTCATCGATGGCTACAGCCAGTTCCGTGTACTGCTCCTCGAACATGGAATGCAGCGACTGGAAGTTCATGCCTGTCACGTTCCAGTGGTAGTTGTGGGTCTTCAGGTAGAGCATGTAGGAGTCAGCCAGCAGATTGCCAAGTGCCGTTGCAATTTTACTGCGCTGCTCATCTGAAATACCAATATTGATGCTTTTCTCTGACTTCTCGAGTTTTGTGGCCATAATCTTTCTCCTTTTTCTCTTCTTTAGCTTAGATAATATTTTACTGAATTACTTATCTGTCCAAATCGTGCTTTGACGCATTAATCAAAACAACGACGGCTGCTGTCGATTCGTTCTTCACTTCTTCCTATAATACACGATAAGGCGCTTAAAATCCTTGGGGATTTCCGCCTCTACCCCTATGATGTCGCCCGTTGAGGGATGGTGGAACTCCAGCCGGGAAGCATGGAGCGCCTGGCGGTCGATCAGTTTCTCTTCTTGTTCGTCACTGGCGTAGTGGCGGTCCCCGACCGTGGGATGACCGATCTCAGCCAGCTGCACCCGGATCTGGTTCTTCAGTCCGGTATCCAGGGCGATCTCAATGAGCGATGTGTCACGGAAACGCTCAATGACACGGTAGTGCAAGCGCGCTTTCGTACCCTCCGGATCACCTTCCGGGACGATCACATTCCGAAATCCATCCAGGATCCGCTTCATGTAGTGGACGAGCTCGCCTTCAGGCGGATCCGGAATGCCCCTGACCAGCGCCAGGTAGATCCTGGCCGGCTGATGGCTCCGGAACTGCTCCATGAGCCGGGTCCGGGCACGGGTGCTCTTCGCAAACAGCACAACCCCGCTGGTATACCTGTCGATGCGGTGGACCGTCTGCGCCCGGCGCTTCTGGGGCTCCAGGTAACGGTCCAGGGCCTCTTTCATGTTGGCCGATTTCATGCCCGCGATGGGCACGGTCAGGATACCCGCCGGCTTGTTTACCGCAATCACCTGGGGGTCTTCATGGAGGATTTCCGCCCTGGCGCGCGCATTCAGGGTCACATACCACTTTTTCTTTTTCATGGGGTCGGCGTTTTGCTTGTTGCGGGCGAATCGAGCTGTTTCAGGAAGGACCGGCTTTCCACATCGTCGGGAAACCGGGCGATACAGTTGATCATCACCAGTTTTGCCTCGTTGACCCTTTTCAAATGCACCAGAACGGCAGCAAGGTTCCGGAGAATGAGCGGCGTCTCACCGCCGTGGCGGATACTCTCCCGGATCACCGGTTCCGCCTCTCCGAACTTCCGCTGCGCCACAAGCGCATCGAACAATTCATTGAGCAGGCCCACATGATCGGGCCAGGTTTGCAGGGCGTCCCGGTATGACGATTCCGCCTGGTGCCAGAAGCCCAGCAGGCTGCAGACCGATCCCATCATGAACTGTGCAAAGGCAAGATCGTCACCCCCCGCCCCGGCCAGATGGTCCACCAGTTCGTCACCTATGTCCCGCAGCCGAAGCACACACTTGTGTGCCATCCGGTCGTCCTTCCCGGCCCCGGCCGCATCCAACCGGTCGGAAAGATCCACGATCTCCTCGGAAAGCGTGAGAAGCCTGGGTTTCAACGGATCGGGCCGTTCATCGGTCATGGTTCTCAGACACCCAACTCCACATTGTGGACATTTCTCAGGATTTCAACGGCGTTCTTGTCCTTGTTCTGCATCACACGATGCTCAAGGTTGGTCACCAGTCCGGAACGGGCCTCTTCGAATGCCTGTGCACGGGCTTCCTCCGGGGTGGTGTTCCGGATCAGTACGTAGATATCATCGGCACGGATCACACTGTAAAGTCCGTCCTCGTTGAAGGCGTGCGATCTGAGCTGCTCATATTTTTCGAACAGCTGTGAAAACTCGTTGGATTCCGCCGCTTTCTGGATAATCTCGACATCCTTCGGGCCTTCGGCGCTCAGGGGTACGTGGCAGAGATAAAAAAACTTTTCCTGGTAGAGCATAAGGGGTAATGACCTGGGTTTATCGGTGAATCTTTACATCCTTCAAAGATACGGAAATATCCAATCAATTGCCCCTGCCTGCCTGTTCAAGCCAGCGGATCATGATGTCCCGGACACGGGCAATATCCTTCAGATACACCGATTCGTTTTTCTGGTGATAGGGGAATATGGCGGGTTCCAGCGCAAGGGAGGGAATGTCCGATTTCCCATCCCTGTTCAGCACCGCCCCGTAGTGCAGATAGTCGTTGGTATTGTTGGAGAGGTAGAGTTCCCGGTCGATCGCCAGGAACTGATCCCGCACCTTTTCGGTGTGTTGACGCTCCCCCTCAGAGGGCTGTTGCCCCGTGAATTCCCAGTGGCCGCTGTAGAGTGCAGCGCCCGGCTCCCCTTTGAACAGCGGGGTGGTATCCAGCGTGATCACAGCCGAGGGAAGCAGCTGTTCTTCCAACAGGTACCGGGCAATGCGCTCGGCGCCCATGCCGTGATGAAGTCCTTCCCCTCCGTTTTTTAACAGGTGTGGATGATGTTTGAGGCCGAAACTCTCTTCCATTTCCGAAAAGAGAAGCAGCAGGGGCGGGAAAGCGTGTCCGGCGCTTGCCCTTGCCAGTGAAATGCAGAGCGCAAGACCAACGGCGTTGTCCATCTGACCGGTCAGCCGTTCCTCGTCCATTTCAAACGGCAGCTTGTCAGGCGGAGTGTTGCCAAAATGATTGATTTTGTCCAGATGGGCCGTCAATGCCACCGGTGTCCGGCTCTCGTCACCGGGTACCAGGAAAACAAGGTTATTATCAGGTACGCACCGGTACTCGGTCCCGGGGACGGTTCCCATAAGACTTTTTACAAGACCATGTATCCGCTCCTCATAGGAAGAGAAGGAGGGCACTTCTGCAAGGTCGCGAATGAGTGAAATCAGTGTATCCATGACCACCAAGGTACAAAACATGCCGAACAGTTGCATCGTGGCGCCGGCCGCCGCAGGAACCGGCATGACCAGCGGCCATAATACCTGCCATTCTTTCTTCGTTTCAACACGGTACACAATGATTGTTGCATATCTTCAAGACCGGATGTATTTTCGAGGTCATACGTATGCTTTGAATCAGTATACAGGAATCAGCGTGTGCCCTGATCAGATTCAACAAACATTTCAGCACTCAGAAATATGAATATAGATACCCGAAACAGAATCATCAGCGGTGTTCTGACCGTTGTCATTATTGCCCTTGCCTGGCTGCTGTATGATTCCATCACATCCCCGTACCAGAAGATTGAACAACAGCGGGAAGTGACCGAGCAGGTCCGTCATCGCATGACCGTTGTGCGTGATGCACTTGTGGAACATCAGCGCAGAAACAATAACTTTCCGCAAAGTCTCGACGATCTGGTCGAGTGGCTCAAAACCGACGAGAACATGGTCGCCAGGGGAGACACCCTGTTTCAGTTTCGTTCGCCACATCGCTACAACCCCGATTCCCTCGTCTACTCACCCAGAACCGGTAATCGTTTTCAGTACGCCCTCAACGATACCATCCGGCCAAATATCTATCTTCTGGAAGATCCCGACACTGACGATGCCATCGGTTCCCTGGAACGGACCACCCTGCTGAACGCTACAAATTGGAACTAAACCGAAAGCCATGCCGGAACCGGATGCGCGACTTGGAGTTACTCTTGACGCCAACAAGCTCTTCTATGCCGTGTCCGCTTCGGCGAGGCCGTCATTCATCGAGCGGATAGGGCAAATCGATTTTTCATTTGACCTGATCGATTCCCTTTCCCGCCGCGATCCGGATACGTTTCCTGCCCTGTGCGATACCCTTCGGAAACTTATCGGTGAAGAGGATGTCTCAGGGGTCGGCATCGCCTACCCTTCGCAGCTCGAGTGCTGGAGCATCGTCCCCAAGTCGGTTTTTGACCAGCAGGATGAGCGCCAGGCACATCTGGACATCCTGATGCAGGGTACGGACCCGCAAAGGATCTCGCCGGAATGGCACACGATCAGCAACCGCGACTTCAAGCTGCTTTCCATCCGGAGAAAACAGCACCTGGAGTCCTTCTCCATCATGATCAACGGTCCTGTTAACGGCAACCTCTTTTCAGAGTTCCAGATCGGGGAAAAATGGATGCAAAAAAGCCATTTCCACGGATCTTTCCTGACAGTGTCATCCACGAAAGGCGTTCTGAGCATTTCCTCCTTCCTGCTGGGAAAACTGCGGGCCGCTACATTCATCTCCTACGACGATATCTCCGACCTGCCCTACCTGTGGCTTCAACACTCCTCTCATCTGCAGTGGATGATGGGAATGCATGAACAGATACTGGTATTTGGCGGTGAGGCAGGCAGGATCGTCGACGAAATGCAGTCATACTGGGATGATGCCTCCGACATTGTCGTCATGGACTCCCTTGACAAGATGGGGTTCTCTTCCGAAGAGAAGACCTTCAGTTTTCCATTGGAACGGGCATTTCCGGCCACGCTACTATCGATATTCTGACCCATGCGGATCATCACAGGGACCCTTAAAGGCAGAAAGATCACCGTTCCGCCGAACGTTGACATGCGGCCCACGTCAGACCGTGCCAAAGAGAGCATTTTTTCCATGATTGAGGTGCGCAGATATCTCACCGGAAGCGCGATACTGGACCTTTTCGCCGGTTCCGGCAATCTTGGTTTTGAGGCCATCTCACGCGGGGCGGAAAGGGTGCTGTTCGTCGAACAGTCTTCCCAGGCTATCGACCATATCCAAAAAACCGCCGGTCAGTTCGGCGTTGAGAGAAAGGTGCAGACCGTCTGCTCTACGGCCGAAACCTTCCTGAGCGGTCCCCCGCACCCGTTCGATATCATCTTTGCCGACCCCCCCTACGACTACCCGGAGATGACCCGGCTTCCGGAAACCATCCTGCAGGATGGCTGGCTCAAACCGGATGGATGGTTCATCCTCGAACACGACAAGAGGCACCATTTCGGGGAACATCCGAACTGCGTATTCACAAAACCGTACGGACGGACCATCGCGACCATTTTTCTGGCAAAAATGCCGTCATAACAAACCAACTGAGGACAGCACCGTGCAAGTCTTGTATCCCGGCTCTTTCGACCCCATCACATTTGGACACCTCGACGTGCTGGAAAGGGCCACCAATCTGTTCGATAAGGTCATCATCACCATTGCGGTGAATACCCGGAAGAATGCCATTTTCACTCCGGACGAGCGGATTGAACTGATCAGGAACAGCATCAGGGAGGAATCGTGGTCCGGAAAAGTCGACATCCGGAAGTTCACCGGACTGCTGGTCGATTTTGCGCATCAGAACAACGTCAAGACCCTCATCAGGGGCGTCCGGCAGTTCTCCGACTACGAATATGAATTCCGGATGGCGCTCATGAACCGCAAACTGGGCAAGGATATCGACACCATTTTCCTGATGCCGAGTGAACACCTGACGTTCGTCTCGGGGTCCCTGGTGCGGGAAATAGCCTACTGGGGCGGCGACGTGAGCCATTTTGTTCCGGCAAATGTGGCCGAAGCGCTGAAAAAGAAATACGGCTGACCGTTTATCCGTCGGGTTTTGATCGGGGAGGCATGGCCCGCCACATTTCCGCTTGACAAATTATTTTTTCGAAAGTTTGTTGCACCCCTTGGCAACTGCATATCGACTTTCGTATCTTGACCCGTTTTATAAGCATTTTCCGGACTGTATTCCCTTCCCAAAAATCATATTATTAATCGGTTGTACAAACAAGGTCATTCTGACATGATTGCGAAACGTGTTAAGGCCATTGCGCCTTCGGAAACAATGAAAATTTCAGGTCGCGCCAAGGAGTTGCAGCGCGAAGGAAAATCGGTCATCTCCCTCAGTCAGGGTGAACCCGATTTCAAAACACCACAGCATATCTGTGATGCTGCCGTGCAGGCCATCCGTGACGGCCACCACGGCTACACCATGAATACCGGAAACCCGGAACTTCGCGAGGCCATCTGCGCCAAGCTTAAGGAGGAAAACGGCCTGGAATACCGTCCCGACCAGATCATCCTTTCCAACGGAGCCAAGCAATCCATCGGGTTCTCGGTGCTGGCCACCATCGATCCCGGCGACGAAGTGATCATCCCAGCCCCGTACTGGGTATCCTATCCGGAGATGGTCAAGCTGGCCGAAGGCACGCCCGTAGTTGTATCCACGGAATTCGACAACGACTTCAAGATGACGGCCGCACAGCTCCGCGAGGCCATCACTCCAAAAACCCGGATGCTCATCCTCTGCTCCCCCTCCAACCCCACCGGAAGCTGCTACTCCGCGGAAGAGCTTGAGGCACTGGCGGAAGTCCTGCGGGAGCATCCCGGAATCCTGGTGCTTTCCGACGAAATCTATGAGTACATCGTCTTTGAGGACGATCACGTCAGTATCGCACAGGTGGCTCCGGACCTGATGGACCGCATCCTCGTCATCAACGGATTTTCCAAGGGCTTTGCCATGACCGGATGGCGCCTCGGCTACCTTGCCGGCTCGGCCGATATCGTCAAGGCCGTTGCCAAGATACAGAGCCAGGAAACCTCCGGGCCCAGCTCCATCTCCCAGAAAGCCGGTGAGGCCGCCTATCTAAGCCCGCGTGACGCCGTTACGGAGATGGTCTCCGCATTCCGCGAGCGGCGTGATTATCTGGTGGATGCGCTCAACCGCATCGACGGCGTGAAGTGCTTCAATCCGGGCGGTGCGTTTTACGCATTTCCGGACATCTCCGCCTACCTCAATTCCGAAACCCCCTCCGGCGACCGCATCAGTAACAGCACGGACCTGTGCATGTTTCTGCTTGAGGAGCGCGGACTGGCGGCCGTTCCCGGTGATGCCTTTGGTGAACCGGCCGGAATCCGGCTCTCCTATGCCGCCTCAATGGAACATCTCAAAGAGGCCGTAAAGCGGCTGAGCGAAGGTCTTGCGGCATTGAAAAAACAGTAAACGTTTTCCTTTTTTTCGGCGTTTAATGATTCATTCCAAAGCAACGCCAACACCAACCAAGAAGAAGTATGCCTACTTATCAGTACAAAAGGGATGACGGTACGATGTTCGAAATCATGCAGAAGATTTCGGACGAAGCGCTGAAAACCTGTCCGGAGACCGGCCAGAACGTGAAACGTGTGATCACCGGTGGCAGTGGTGTGGTGTACAAGGGAAGCGGCTGGTACGTCACCGATTACAAGAACCGTTCCGGCAACGGTGCCAACGGGTCCAACAGCAGCACCAACGGAGCCGACCCTTCCTCCGCCGGCAAAGCGTCCGTCCCGGGCGGTGCATCTGCCAACGGATCTGCCGAAAACAAAGCAGGCGGAAACGGCCAGGCCTCCGGCGCAACAACAGATTCCACTGGCAAAACCGCTTCATCGGAGAGCGGATCCTGAAACGCCACCTTACCCTGGACTCATGAATCATGTGGAGCTTGGCCGGCTGGGCGAAGAGCGTGCCACCGAACACCTGACATCCAACGGTTACCTGGTGCTTGACCGCAACTACCGGTTCATGCGCGCCGAAGTGGATATCGTGGCCGCTACAGATCGGGAAATCGTGTTTGTCGAAGTAAAGACCAGGAACAGCACCAGCTTCGGTGAGCCGGAGGAGCACGTGGACGACAGGAAAAAACGGCAACTCTTCAAAGTGGCCGAGGCATGGCTCCACGAACGCCGTATGGAGGGTTCACCCGTCCGTTTCGACGTAATCGCAATCCTGCGTCCCGGCAAGGACGACGAGCAGATCAACCACATCAAGGGGGCATTCTGGTATCTTTAGATATTGAAAACCTGCGGATGCGTTATAGTTTAAAATAAATTATTTTAAGGGGACTCATTTCATTCATGTTCGAACCCCTTTCCCATGAGCCTCCGATTTTTCAATCCACTCCGCTGGCGCAGACCATTCCTTTTTTCGGTGTTGCTGCTGATGCTGGTGATCTGGTTTGGCTTCATCGACACGTACAGCATCCGCACCCGTATACAATTGAACACGGAAAAAAACGAACTGATCCGCGAGACGGAGCGTCTCCGTGAAGAGACCGCCGAATTTCAGCAGAAAATGGAGGCGCTTGGGTCGGATCCCGGACTGTTGGAACAACTGGCCCGCGAGGAATATGGCATGCGGAAGCCGGGTGAAATCATTTATCGCGTTCAGGAATAACAGCACGGCCCTCTCCACAGAAGCCACTGCTCCTGTCACATAACTTTCTATCTCAACTCGTATTTCATGATCTCCATAGGTATTGATCTTGGCGGAACGAACATCAAATCGGCAGTTGTCGACCGCGAAAAAGGACTTCTTTCAACCTACTCCATCCCGACTGAGGCCCACAAGGGTCCCGAAGCCGTACTGGACCGCATCGCGGATGCGATTTCCAATGCAACCGCTGACGCCCCGGAAAAACCGGTCGGCGCCGGCATCGGTTCCCCCGGCGTCATTTCCCTGGACCGGACCACGGTTTCGAATCCGCCAAACCTTCCGGGTTGGGAGGTGATCAACGTCCACAAGGAGATCAAAAAGCGGACCGGACTGGATGCGATCGTCGAAAATGATGCCAATCTCATGGCTCTGGGATCCTCGCGGTACGGTGCGGGAAGCGGGATGGACAGTCTCATCATGCTCACGCTTGGGACCGGCGTCGGTGGCGGGATCATCTACCACCGCGAACTGTACCGCGGCGTGACCGGTGGTGCGGCCGAACTGGGGCATGTCATGATCGACTATGACGGGCCGGAATCCAACAGTACCGCCAAAGGCGGCATCGAGGCCTATATCGGGCAGCGGTTCCTGATCCGCAACGCCCTGCCGCTCATCCGGCAGCACCCGGACAACCCCCTGTCCGCCTACCTGGAAAACCCGGACGAACTGGAACCCAAACACCTGAGCAGGCAGGCCGACAGCGGCAATGAGCTGGCCATACGGATCCTGGCCGATGCCGGAAGGATGCTCGGGTACGCCATCGTCAACTACATCCATATCCTGGATATACGCAACATCATTGTCAGCGGTGGCGTTGCCAAAGCAGGTGACTGGATACTGGAGCCGGCCCGGATTGCAGCACTGGAACGCCTGATGCCACCGTTCCGCGAAGGGTTCGAAATCCGCTACGAGACACTGGGCAATGATGCCGCTCTGCTTGGTGCAGGCAGTCTGGCATTTGAATTTCTATAGCACTTCACCGCTAAGCTAACCTGTTTGTGCCTTTTGCGCTCCTTTGTATCATAACGCTTCTCTCTTCCGCTCCGGGGTTGTCATCAGCACCATCGGAGGGGTATGCGAATGCATGGACGCCATCGGCAGGTGCCGTGGTCCGGGACTCTATTCCCGATACGCAGAACCCCGTTCCTCCGGATTCCAACCCGGAGCCAAATGGCGCCATTCCGCCCGGTTCGAATGCCGCTCCAACCGACACCATCCCAGAGCGTGACACCCTCACC